>Ga0099364_10005942_pt1 | contig 17944 bp, 13 predicted proteins | sample TergutTh196P3_FD_73070 | JGI IMG/M metagenome (GOLD analysis project Ga0099364, IMG submission 73070) | Microcerotermes parvus P3 segment gut microbial communities from Pointe-Noire, Republic of the Congo - Th196 P3 | ecosystem: Host-associated > Arthropoda: Insects > Digestive system > Gut ...
GCTGCTGCCCTCTGATCCGCCGCTTGTTGTTCCGCTGCTATCTGAGCCGCTGCTTGCTGCGCCGCTGCCCGTTGTGCTGCTGCTTGTTGTTCCGCCGCCTGCTGCGCCGCTGCTTGCTGCGCCGCTGCTCGCTGAGCTGCTGCTCGCTGAGCTGCAGCTTGCTGTTCTTCTACCTGTTGAGGAGGTTGAATAAGTCCTTGCGGATTTTGTGTTGTCTGTTGAGGAGTTTGTACCTGAGAATTCCTGAAAATCGTTACTGTATTAGGCTGAACATTTTGGGGTGTATTTCTATCTGCGATTTCACGCGCTTCCCTTGCTTCTCTGGTTTCTCTTGCTTCACGCGCTTCTCTTGCCTCTCTGGCTTCCCTTGCTTCACGCGCTTCTCTTGCCTCTCTGGCTTCCCTTGCTTCACGTGTTTCTCTTGAGGCTCTTGAATCACGAGCTTCCCTCGCATCACGCGCGTCTCTGGCTTCGCGTGAGTCCATCATCATAGCTGCCAGCCACGCAAGGAATGCATTGGAAGAGCCGCCTGATGATGTAGTTCTGCCCATTACGGTAGTGGTATTTTCTCTTTTATCTTCCGGTATTATATATGCATTTACAACAACAGAGACAGGCTGTTGCCCTTGCTCTGCGGCTTCCTGTTTGGGTTCTTCTGCAGCTGGGGCTGGAGCAGCCGCTACCTCTTCTGCAGGCGGTTCAGGAGCCGGTGGTGGGGCTTCTGGCGGCGGCTCCGGCGGCGGCGGTGCGGCGGCGGTACGGGTTCTTGCCGGCGGACTGGTGGTAATTATTACGTCTGTATCAGCATTTAAGTCCAATGCCTGCCATGCACCTGGGGAAAGATCGACAATCCTGTTTGCCGATGCGGGGATACGACGGACTATGGTAACATTTATTTCTCTTCCGGTTACGGTATTTCTGACTGTTGCGGTTGAATTTATGGGTAGGCTGGGATGAGCAGCGGTAAGTCCATCACGGGTCAATTCCTGTACGGCTTTTCCACGCTGGAAAAAATTACTGACTTGAGCCGAAATGGGGGCAGCAAGCAACAATCCTCCCAGTAGGATGAGTGAAACCCGTTTCATACCACATACTCCTTTCTCCCAAAAAGGTTTCCTCCTGAAACCCCCAATATAATGAATTATAATGAATAAAATTCACTTTTTCAAGCAAAAGGCCAAAAAACAGCATTTTTTTCAAATTTTTACAGGTTGTTATTGAAAATTTAACAGAAATGAATTAGTTTTAATAATGTAATGATAAAGAAAATATCAATTTTATTTGTTTTTTTATTTGCGGCTGCGGCTGTTTTTGCTCAGGTTAGAGAAGACACTCTTATTCATGTTCTGCCTGTCATTGCAAGCGTTGAGCAGGCTTCCTTTTTCAAAGAGAACTTTGATATGGAAATCGAAGGCGCAGGGTATTCAATTACTCAAACTGCAGGTGAAGCGGATTACCTTTTACAACTGGAAGTCAGACCCAATATGATCCTCTATGATGACGGAACTACAGAACAAGCTCCGCCTGACGAACCGCAATTTATGCTCAATATTACTCTTTTAAACGGCGAAGATAACACAGAAATGGTTGCTTTTTCTTATCCATTCACCGAACTTGAAGAAATGTACAATTTTAACCTCTATTTGGTTTATGAGGCTATGGCGAATGTTCCCATAACCAGGTTAGGCGATATAGAATTTGTAGAAGAAAGCGACAGGTGGCGGAATAAATGGCTGTATATCAGGGCATCTTTTGATTATCCGGTTATTTCCGCATATATGTTAAAAGAACCTACAGTTATAACAGGCAGTGAATATAATTCGCCGATCCCGCTTGAACATTCGATTGGAGTATTTATCGGGGGAACGGTCGGTGTAGAACTGCAATTTCTTAACTGGATGAGCATAGAGGGTAATTTTATCATGAGGTTTGGAGAACCGGGGAATAATAATACCTTCATTCCGGGTGTAGGACTACAGTTAAAATTCCCGATTAAACCTGCCAAACATTTTATGATAGAACCTTATGCAATGGGCAACGGAATGGCAAATACATCAGGTAATCACGCCGGAAGTACATGGTATGGTATAGGAGGCGGTGTTCAATTTGGCGTAAAAGGCGGAAGCATGGGCGCTTTCTTTATCGACGCAAGTTATTCATATACATTTGGCGATATTAAAATGAAAAACCCACAAGGAGAAGGCTGGACGCCGGAAGTTATTCTTTATAACCGTAATGTTATCAGTATAGGCATTGGATATAAAATCGGCTTGTTCGATCGTCCTCCCAGAAGAGTAAGAAACAGAGACGTATCAGAATAAAATAAAAATCCATTCACATTTTGGCTGTTGTTAGCAAAAAAAAGCCCAGCACCTTTTAGGTACTGGGCTGAAACTTAGCTCTTAAGGTTATAAGCCAACCTGAACGCCGGGCATTTTTTGGTTCGATGCATTGTTTAAATTCAGTTTTCTGGCTGCGCCATAACCTGCTCCCCAAATCCTGCCGTCATTTGTTATGTAGTAAACATGTTCTTTACCGCCGCCAATGTCCACAACGCTGGAAGTGCCTGCTGGTAATGGATGTACTGTAACAGTTCGGCCATAAATTGATGATATTGCACTAGTGGAAGGCCAGAGTGGTTGTCCCCAGGTTAGTACTCTTCCGTCTCTGTTCAGAGCAATTGTACCAATGTACCGCGAATGCATTTGTACAACATTGGTTGCTATATTGGTAATTACCAGACCGTGGCCAGTTTCGTTTCTTCCAAGCGAAGGGCGATATCCCCAGCCGATTACACTGCCGTCATTAAGCAGAGCCTGTCCCCAGCCATTACCGCCTGCAATGTATACAATTCTGTTTGCGTATGAGTTCAAAGCGGTTATTTCTCTGGGAGTACGTTGAATAGATTGGACGCCATAATTTGTTCCTGAGTATCCCAAGCCGCTTGCTTCATTGTCGCCCCAGGCATACACCTTGCCGGAATTGGTAACTACAAATGCTCCTTCATAAGCTGCGCCTACAACTCGTGCTGTCTCACCTGCCGGTAAGTTAACTTTTACAGGTGATTGCTGATTGCCAGTACCGCCTGTGCCAAGCTGGCCATACAAGTTGTGTCCCCATGTATAAACGCTGCCGTCCGTTCCCCTTGCGATAAAGAAATATTCGCCGGCAGCAACTTGATCTACTTTGACATTACCGGGGAAATTTATCTGACGCGGTCTGCTTATAATGCCGCTTTGTCCTACGCCGGCTGCTCCATAGAGGTTTTGTCCCCAGCCGTAAGCATTACCATTTGCATCTACTGCAACTAAAGTGTATGCGCTGCCGGTTACCAATGTGATGTTATTCAAGTCAGTAACTTGTGCAGGACTTGCAGTGTTAAGAACAACACTATTGCCATTACCTTGCTGACCAGAGCCGCGATAACCCCAAACTGTAACACGGCCGTCTTTTAGCATTATGCCGGTATCAATTAATGTATTCCTTGATGCGGCAAACGGGTATGTAGCCGGAGGAGGATTGGGTAGAACCGGAGGAGGCGGAGGCGGAGGAGGCGGAGGCGGTGGAAGAACAATGGTAGGACAATTACATTGTGTAGCAGTACAAGTACAAGTTGTACATGTACAATTATCACACGCACATTCAATAACAGGAGGAGGAGTATTGCCATGACCGCAATCTTTGGGCCATTGATCACATTCTGGACAGCCTCTCCATACTTTGACATCGCTGTTTTCAATGATTATCTCAACTACTGTATCCTTAATATATGCCCGTCTTTCAACGGTAGCTTCGCCGTCGGCAGTAACCATGAATACTTTTATTAAATAATCATTATGGGCATCTATCGGGAAAGCGGATGTTCCAATCACATCTACATAACCGGTTTGGTTAAATTGAATTGGCATCGGCGGGGCAAATGGATTTTTGCCTGTGTTAACCTCGCTGTCCAGAATCATCGGAGCTCTGGTTGGAACACGCTGGTTTTCGACCGATGCCGATGTGACTATGGCAGTAGTTTTGTTTGTAACCCTTAATAAACCCCGGCCAAAACCATTATCAGGCGGCAGGAAATCTTCCTCATGAACATCATTCGGGACAGGCGGCCAATCATGGCTTATTGAATAACTGCCGCGGTTGTTTCTGTAGAAGTACAAATAATGTTCTCTAATAGACTGCGGATCGTTGGATGGAACAATAATAGAGGTTCTTGGATCAGTAAATTGCGGTATGCCGCTCAAGATATATCTTACTGTTGTTCCCCATCCTCCCTGTCCAAGAGCGATAGATTGTCTGTCTTGTACATTAACCTTACCCATGCTGAATTCCTGATTCGCCATGGCAAAGGATACTCTGTCAATAATTTGACTGTTTGTTCTGTTAATAACAACGAATGTAGCCATTCTGGTTCTATTTTCAGGAGGGATAATTGCCGGAACAGATCCTTGTCCTGTTAACGGGTCTTCCGCAGGAATTCCTGTATCATCTGGGTGAGGAGGAGCATCTTCGCCGCCTACCGAAATAACTACATTGCCGTTTATATCACGGAATATGTGTACTTCTACAATTTCTCTTGGAAGCGGCAGAGGAACGCTGACTGTTCTGTTGTCAGATATACCGTCAACCTCATAAAATATCTGTACATGATAATTATGCTGGCTTGGATTTAGATATACAGCCTTTTTTTCCAGAGTTCTCGGCAGATTTGTGAAAGAAGTTTCAAAAGGCAAGGCGTTTCTTAAATCCGGCCTAAAATCCGGCTGGGTAATGTGAACATCCTTTACATTTATTGTCCTTGACCTGTTTATAAGAATAAGAACGGCGGCAGTTACATCAGTGGTATATATATCGCCGGTTATATCAAGTTCTGCGGTAATTCGTATAGCTGTAGGATCAAAACCCATTGGATTAAAGCATGCGGAAAAAATCATTATAAAACTTAGAACAAAAACGCTAAGAAAAAATGATTTCCTGTACTTTTTCATAAAAACCCCCTTTAAATGAAAAAATAGACTCATCGTTTCTGTATAACCGTCAAGCTTAAATAATATACAGAAATAATTATTACCATTGAAAATGAAAACAATGAAAAATAAATCCACATAACGTCAATGTCTGATCCGGGAAGTAAGGGTAATACGCCAATGTATCCCCATAACAGTGTGTAAATAGAAACTGCAGCATAAATAATAATTAAAGCAAAAATTATTTTTGCAAAGCGGACGGATAAACTCTTGCCCTTTTCCGGTTTACCATTGCTTTTCTCGCTGAAAAACATCTGGAATAAATGATATCCGCTTAAAAAAACCGCTATAGCAAAGGATATTTCTGCAAAATATCTAAGTACTTGTGTTTTAAGAAAAGCGCCTTGTAAAAACGGCAGTATACTTTTTACAAGTATTATAACATTCATTGAGCTGATAGCATACAAAATTGAAACTATAAAAATAACCTGCCATAAATTTCTGCTTTTCATTGTAAATCCTCCTGTTTTTTCTGACATGTAAAAGCCAGCCCCTTTTTAACTTCTGGCTGTTACGCTTCGTATATGCGTAACTATTTTTTTATCCTCTTGCATTATATGACTTACAAGCCATCTAACCACAACTTTAACTAAATTTTCACTTAACTCTTTGGACGAGCCGGATTTTTCAAATTTAGCCGAAAGTTCTTTAACCGAAACTTTAAAATCCCTGTGTAATTGTTTGTGTTTTTTTATTTCCGGATAATTGTAACGAAGCATTAAAGCTTCTTCATCTTCAAAATGTTCCACTGTAAAATTAGCAAGTATGTCAAAAATACCCTTAAGCATTTTTGTACTAAGTTCATCTGCGCATGCGCTTACAAGCGCGCTTACAAGCTCAAAAATCTGGAAATGCTGCGCATCTACATTTTCATCTCCCAGTTTAAAGCTGTCATTCCATGCAATGCCGTATTCCAGATCATGTTTTGCATCCAGACCGTCATGGAAGAACAATGCGCGTTTTTTAATCATTATACATATATCATCAGGGTCAAACGGTTTTTCTATGTGGTCGTTCATTCCTGCGGCAATGCAGGTGTCGATATTTTCTTTAGAAGGATTAGCCAGCATTGCGATAATGGGTATTTTTTTTGCCCAGTCATTTTCAATGGTTCGTATAGATCCGGCTGCTTCATTAAATTCAGAAAGCATGTCATCAATAAAAATCAAATTATATTTATCTGGATTTTCATTGAATAAAGAAATTGCCCGCTCGCGGCTTTCGGCAAAATCAATAGGAATGCCGGTTTTTTCCAAAAGAGCGGAAAGTATTTCCCTGTTGACGATATTTGCCTCTATGATCATTATAGGAAGTCCTCTGAAATCAAAGGAACTTACCGTTCGTACTTCATTAATTTTTTCTATCAGGATTACAATAATAACCAAAGTGACTAATACAGGAATGGATAATCCCATTGCTATTACCAATATAGGCAGTGGGCCGCTTAAAAGGAGTGTTGTTATTCGTATATTTAGAATGATAAAACCTACTATAACCAAGACAAGGAGGATCATTCTTTTAATACTGTCTTTCTTTTTCTGACTTTTTTGTTTGCGTTCAATCATAGAATCTCCTTCTATTGTAGCCTATTTGTATATTATACGATTGTGTTAAATTTGTCAAAGTATTTTGGTTAAATTACGATTAAATTATGATAATCTTGTAGAATTTTATGAAAAATTGTTAATATTTATGCAAACATTCCCCTCATTTGTGTAATAAATTTTTGAGCTTGTTCATCGTTTGCCAGTTCATTTTCTATCTTTTTTTCATGGAATTTTATAAGTTCAGGCGGAATTTCCGCTAGAAAGGGGGAGGGTTCGCAGTCAGCGGTATTTTGCATACGGCGGCGCTGACGGCAGCTTGTTATGTACAACTTTTCCCTTGCCCTTGTAAGAGCTACATAAAAAAGCCGCCGTTCCTCTTCGATGCTGCCGGAGGTTTCATCATCGTCTTCGCCTATGCTTTTTTCATGGGGAATTAACCCTTTTTCCGCCCCGGCGATAAAGACAACAGGAAACTCAAGCCCCTTGGCAGCGTGAATTGTAGAGAGGTTAACTTTTCCTTTGTTATCGTCCTCTCCGTCGTCTCTTGTTATAAGACTGATTCTGTTAAGCCATGCATACAAACCTGAATCATGAGTGTCCTCATCGGTTTCCCAGTTTTCTATCATTCGGATAAAATATTCAATATTGCTGTATTTCCAACGGGCTTTTTTTTCATCTTTGCCGTGTTCAAGTACAAGATAACTCCAGTAATTGATATTATCGACTAACGCACGCACGCAGTTAGATAATTCCCATTTTTTCCCCGGTTCGGCCTGCCGTTCCAGCATAAGAGTTCTAAAATTTTCTATCATGATAGAGAATTCTTCCAGTTCAGTTGCCGCTGCTTTTTCAAAAAGAGCCTGCTGTCCCTGCGACCGGGCATAGTTTAAGCGGGAGAGCGCATTCCAGATACTCGAACGGTTTTTCTTTGCTGTTTCGCTTAACGCGGCGATTGTTGTTTTGCCAATCCCCCTGCGCGGAGTATTTATTATCCGTAACAGGCTTACATCATCATCGGGGTTTGCAATTACGCGCATATAGGAAATAATATCTTTTATTTCTTTTCGCTGAAAAAAGCTTGTTCCTCCTGATACGCGATAGGGGATATTTTCCGATAAAAACGCTTCTTCTATGTTACGCGAAAGGGAATTTGTCCTTGTAAGTACGCCAAAGTCATGGTATTTGTAATCATCTGTAATCATAAGATTTCTGATTTGGTTTGCGATAAAATCCGCTTCTTCGCTTTCATTTTGCGGATAGTAAAGTTCCGCCGGCTTGCCGGAGTCATCTTGCGACCACAGCTTTTTTTCTTTTCTGCTTTTATTATGTGAAATTACTCCATTGGCGGCATTTAGTATGGCGGTAGTGGAACGGTAATTCTGTTCAAGTTTTATTTCTATTCTGTCAGGAAAATCTTTTTCAAAAAGCATGATATTCTGAAAATTCGCACCTCTCCATGAATAAATTGACTGATCATCATCGCCTACAACGCATACATTTGCGTTTTTTTCTCCTGCAAGCAGTTTCATAAGGTTATACTGAATAATGCTTGTATCCTGAAATTCATCTACCATAATGTATCTGAACTTTTTACGGTATTTTTGCAGAATATCGCTGTGATTTTCCAGTAATTCAAGCGGAATGGTTAATAAATCGTCAAAATCTACGGCATTGTAGATCTTTAATCCCTGATTGTACTCATTATATATAGGCTGCATATCGGCATTTTTTGTCCAATCAGCAATTCCCGTTTTTATTTTGGAAAAATGCTGGCTTAGGGCATAAAGATCAATCTTGTTGGAGTACATTTTACATTCTCTAAGGGTTTCTTTTATAAGCGATATTTTGTCGGTTTCATCATATACGGAAAAATTTTTTCTGTACCCAAGAAGTTCAGCCTCGTCTCTTATTATACTAAGCCCAAATGCGTGAAAGGTGCTTACAGTAAGGCTTTGCATTTTTTTCCGGGTAAGCTCCTTTACTCTTGTCTGCATTTCACGCGCCGCCTTATTTGTAAAGGTAAGAGCGAGTATCGCCGACTGGGGAATTCCCCTATCAAGCATGTGTGCAATGCGGTATGTTATAACCCTTGTCTTCCCCGAACCGGCCCCTGCGATGATAAGCACCGGCCCTTCGATAGCGCGTACCGCCTGTGCCTGCGGCTCGTTCAAGTCTGCTTCAAAACTAAATTTTTTCAATTAATAATTCCGAAATAACCTTTCCGGCTTTGCCGCGGTGGCTTATTTTGTTTTTTTCTTCTGCAGAAAGTTCGGCCATAGTTTTACCAAATTTAGGAACAAAAAAAACCGGGTCATAACCAAAGCCGCCGTCTCCTTTTGCGAATTCAACGCCCTTTACAATTTCACCCTCTATTGTTTCCTGAACAATGTAAAAACGTTCCATATCAAACAGTAAAACCATAGAGCATACAAAACGGGCGGTTCGTTTTGGGGTGTCTCCTAATTCTTTAAGCAGCAAAAGATTTTTTTCGTGGTCTGTCAATTTTTTGCCGTCTGTCTCTCCGTAACGCGCGGATAGTACACCCGGTCTGCCGTTAAGTGCGTCAACACAGATGCCCGAATCATCGGCTATTACAAAATCATCATTATTTCCTATTATTTTTTTTAATTCACGCGCTTTTAAAAGGGCATTGTCGCAAAAAGTCATTCCTGTTTCTTCGGGATCAAAAATAAGGCCGGCTTCAACAGGTATTTTTAGCTTTTTATTCAAAATATCCTGTAGCTCCTGTTTTTTATGGGCATTATTTGTCGCAAACCAGATATTCATGCCTTATTGTAGACAATTTATGCCAATCAATCTATACTTTAAGTAATCGTATATGAAAATTAATAGTAAAACGGCTAAAATTCTCTTTTTATGTGTATATTTGGCTTTAATTATTGCAATGTCGGTTTCATGTACAAATACAAAACCGGAAATTACCTATGGATTTTTACAGCTTGTTCTGTACCAAGGGGATTCAGGGCCTGTGGAGCATTTTTCGTTTTTTATAATTCCTGAAGATGATGACGGAATCGATAATCTGGACGAACTTTATCTGTATCACGACCGCGAGCAGCTGCGCTGGCAGATAAAAAGCAGCGAATGGGTCAGTTACATACAGGACGGAAGCACATGGATAGGAACACGCAGTATTTCCAACAGAGGCGGCACTTTACCGCGCGGCATGTACCGTGCTGTACTTGTAAACAAGGGCGGTGAAAGAGCGGAGCGTAATTTTACTTATGACGGCTCTGTACGTTTTCCTTTTCCGGCGCTGGAAATAAACGAAGGTAACTACACGGCAAGATCAGAGTGGCCTGCAAATAGTTTGATCTGTTATGACAGATCTGGAAGTTATGTGTCTACTGTCCCATTGCCGTCTCTTTCCGGTGAAGTTTCCCAATTAGGTCTTCCTTCCAATGTCATTTCTGTTGCGCTTTGGTCAGAAGACGAAGCCAATCTTTGCAGCGCATTAACAAATGTAGTTTCTGTTAATTGATGTTATTATTGTTAAACCGATGTTAAAAAGTTATGTAATACGTGCTGGACGTTATACGACAGCCCAGAGAAAAGCATACGAAACTCTTTCCGCTGATTTTATAATTCCTTTTATTGAAGGTGAAATTGATTTTAATAAAATTTTTGGCAATACAAATCCTGTGTTTTTGGAAATTGGTTTTGGAATGGGCATAACAACTGCAGATATTGCCCAGAAAAATCCCGATAAAAACTATCTTGGTATTGAAGTTCACCGTCCGGGTATAGGCCGGCTGTTATGGGAAATAGAAAAACGTTCTCTTTCTAATATAAGGATCATAGAATATGACGCAGTATTTGTAACACAAATGATGATACCCTGCGGCTCTCTTGAAGGTATTCATGTTTTTTTCCCTGACCCCTGGCCAAAGAAAAAACACCGCAAACGCCGCCTTATTCAGCGGCCTTTTACAAATACGCTTGCAAATTGCCTAAAACCCGGCGGATACTTATACATGGTCACCGATTGGGAAGACTATGCTTTCCATGCCCTTGAAGAATTAAGCGCTGCTGCGGGTTTGCACAACGCCTACGAAGGGTTTGCTCCGCCGCAGCCTTGGCGTCCCGGCACAAAATTTGAGCAAAAAGGTTTGGCAAAAAACCACGAAATCAAAGAGTTGTATTTTGTTAAAGGGTGATAACATGGAGTGGTTAACATGGAACACGGATTACACGAATTAAACACGGATTTTTAATTAAAAATTAATCCGAGTTAATCTGTGAAAATCCGTGGGCTTTATTTTATACCTAAGACCGGAGGGTTATTTATGCTTCTTACTATTGATATTGGCACTACAAGTTTTAAGTCGGCTGTTTGGAATTATGAGGGGAACTGTTTGTCTTCCGCCGCTTTCCCGCTTTTAATGACTGTAAGCGACGGCAACAGGCACGAAGTTGACTGCGCTCAGTGGCTGAGAGCGTTTGAAAATTGCTGCAGTTCTTTTGGAAACTTAAAAAATGTTGAAGCTGTTGTTATAAGCGGGAATGGCCCTACTCTTGTTCCTGTATTGGGAGAACCTGCGATTGAAGGAGGAAAGTTATCCGTCCCTGCGAAAGATGCGATGCTTTGGCTTGACAGAAGGGCTGTTGAGTATCAAACGGAAGTATCACAGTTAATGGGCGGTTTTGTAGATGCGGGATTTTTTCTGCCTAAAATTTTAAGGATAAAAAAAGAAGAAAATGAACTTTACCAAAAGACCAAGTGCTTTTTAGGCTGCCCCGAATACCTTGCGTACGCTCTTACAGGCGAGGCAAAAACAGTACTTCCTTCCGACGGGTTTGACCGCTGGTTTTGGAATGACAGCGTACTTGAAAAACTGGAACTTGACGCGGAAAAGTTCCCCCCTTTTATCCGCCCCGGCGATCCGTTTGGTGAAATTACTCCACAGGCGGCTGCGCTTTTTGGCTTTTCAAAAAATGTAAAAATAATTTCCGGCGGCCCCGATTTTTTTGCCGCCATTTTGGGGGCAGGGGTTACGCAGCCGGGACAAGCATGCGACCGCACCGGCTCATCAGAAGGTATAAACCTATGTACGCAAAAACGCATAAACGATGAAAGACTCATGTCCTACGGCCACCCTGTAAAGCCTTACTGGAATCTTTCAGGGATTATAAATACCACCGGCAAGGCGATTCAATGGTGCAGAGATCTTTTAGGTATTAACGATTTACAGGATTTTTTTACTCTTGCAAAGGAAAGCAAACCCGGCAGCGGAGGACTTGTGTTTCTTCCCTATCTTGCAGGTGAACGCGCTCCAATATGGGATTCTTCCATTCGCGGTCTTTGGCAGGGTATAAGCCTGTCCTCCGGCAGGAATGAGTTTGCCAACTCTGTACTGGAAGGCATTGGCTTTGCAATAAAAGACATAATTACAATAATGGAAGAAACAGGCGAAAAGGCAGAAGAATTACGCGTAACAGGGGGTCTTGCGGGGAACTCGTACATCAATCAAATTAAGGCGGACATAACCGGAAAGGAAATATTACAACCTATCCAAAAAAACGCAGAACTTTTAGGCCTTGCCATAATAGGCGCATGTTCGCTTGGCAAGTTTTCTTCCTTCGCCGAAGCTTCCAATGCGCTGGTAAAAATAGAAAAAACCTATCAACCTAATCCAAAAAACACGGAATTATATAATGAGTTGTTTGTGAAATATAAACAAAAGAGATAAACATTACCCACAGATTTTCACAGATTAACACGGAACGGAAGGCGGGCGACTGCCCGTCAATATAATAAATTTCTATGCCGTCGACGAACCACAGGTTCGTTATTAGCACAGATTATGAATAAAATTTTTTAATTAAATCCGTGTAAATCCGTGTTAATTAGTGCTAATCCGTGGATAATATCTTCTCCCTACTACCTTAATCTGTTAAAGCCACCGATTTATCGTATAATGCCTCAACTTGTGCGCTTGGTTTTTCTACAACAAGCGTAACAACAACAGCCGCTAGTAAACCAACGATAAAGCCGGGGATAATCTCGTACAAACCTGTTCCGGAAAACAGTGCAAGCCAGATTACGTCCGCTAATGCACCTGCCACAATACCGGCAACCGCACCCGCGAAAGTAAAACGCTTCCAAAAAAGCGACAACAGGATTACAGGCCCAAAAGCCGCGCCGAATACGCCCCATGCGTTTCCTACAAGACTCATGATAGTTCCGCTGCCGGGGTGTGAAGCAATAAGTACTGCCGCCAATGCGATAACCAATACAACAATACGTCCTGCCCAGAACATTTCTTTTTCATCGGCATTTTTGCGCAGAATGGGTTTATACACATCAGCCGCAAAAGCAGATGCAGATGCAAGAAGCTGGGAGTCCGCCGTACTCATTGCGGCCGCCAAGATCGCGGATAAAAGAATACCGGAAATTACCGCCGGGAAAATCATGCGTACCATTTGAATAAAAACAGTAGAGCTTTCGGCGATTTCGCCAAGGAACATATGCCCGACCAAACCCGCTAAAACAGAAAATGTCAAAATTAAAACTGTCCACGAAATACAAATGATTGCGCTTTTTCTTACTTCTTTTTGTGAACGGATAGCCATAAAACGGATAATGATATGAGGCATACCAAAATAACCAAGACCCCAGCCAAGACCGGAAAGAATGTCCGCCCAGCTGTTCCAGTCAAGCCTGCCGCTGCTGATTAGATTCCAATAGTTGTCAGGGTATGTTACGGTAGCAGCCGCCAAAGCGGAATGTGAATTAACCAAAAACAACGCAAAAATAGGCGCAATTAAAAGCGCTCCCAGCATGAGAAGCCCCTGGAAAAAATCCGTCCAGCATACTGCTTTAAACCCGCCCATGAAGGTATAACTTATGATGATAAATGCCGCAACATACATAGCAAGATTTGCATTAATGCCGAGGACCGTATTAAAAAGAATACCGCATGCTTTGATACTGGAAGCCGCGTAAATTGTATATGCAAAAATAAAAATTACGGCGCAGATTATTTGTAATGCCTTGCTTTGCGACAGGAATCGATTTGTTAAATACTGTGGAAGTGTAATAGAATCATTTGCCGCGATAGAAAATTGGCGCAGACGCGGCGCCATGAAAAGCCAACTAAGAGCGTAGCCGATAGCAAGACCGATAGCGATCCATGTTTGACCCATACCGTATGCGTAAATGGAAGCCGGCAGCCCCATAAGCACCCATGCGCTCATGTCCGATGCACCCGCAGAAAGTGCGGAAACCCACGGCCCCATTTGCCTGCCGCCCAGGAAGTATTCTTTTTCTCCTCCCTTGCCCTTGGCTTTTACAAAGATAAATACTCCGACGCCAAGCATACCTAAAAGATAGACGAGGAATACTACAAGTTCAGTGTAATTCATGTTTTAACTCCTTTTTTATTTAGACTAGTTATTATACTATATTAATTATGATTAAAGAAATGATCTACCGCCCAATCGGCAATACTGGAATGTCGGCAAGTATAATAGGACTTGGCGCTGAACATCTGGACAACAAACCTTATGAAACTGCCGAGCAGGTTATTAATACTTCGATAGAGCAGGGTATTAATATAATCGATGTTTTTATGCCCGGAGACGAAGTGCGCAGGAACATCGGCAAGGTTCTCTCCGGCCGCCGCGACAAGGTGATTTTGCAGGGGCATATAGGATCTACGGATATAAACCAACAGTACGATATAAGCCGCGACCGCAAAACAATTCAAAAATATTTTGAAAACCTTCTGCGCCATTTACAAACCGATTATATCGATTTGGGAATGTTATTTTTTATCGATACAGACGAACACTTTAAAGATGTCTTTGAAGGCGACAGTCTTCCTTATGCACTTGAGCTTAAAAAGAAGGGGCATATCCGCGCGCTTGGTGCAAGTTCTCATAACCCCGTAATTGCGCGCAAGGTTGCGGAAACAGGTCTTGTCGATATGCTCATGTTCAGCATAAACCCGGCTTTTGACATGGCGGATTGTGATACTTATGTGCTTGATTATCTTGATAAAGAAAAACCGATGGACTACAAAAAAAATCTTGACCCTGTGCGCGCAGATTTTTACCGCTTTTGCGAACAAAAGGGGATTGCCATTACCGTAATGAAAAGTCTTGGAGCGGGTAAACTTCTTTCGCCTGAATTTACCCCGTTTAGTAAACCTCTTTCTGTAACCCAATGTATACATTACGCTTTGACAAGACCCGCCGTTGCAAGTGTGCTTTTGGGCTGCTCCACCAAAGAACAGGTATTTGACGCCGTACATTATCTTAACGCAAGCGAAGAAGAAAAAGACTACAGCGCGATAGTTAAGGATTATCAGGGCAATATGAAGGGCAGTTGCGTATATTGCAGCCACTGTCTCCCATGCCCCGCAGAAATTGACATTGCCGCCGTGAACAAGTATTTAGACATCGCATTACTCAACGAAAAAAACATACCGCCTTCGATAGTTAGCCATTACCGCGCGCTCACTCACCACGGCGGTGAATGTACCGCATGCGGACATTGCGAAGAACGCTGTCCTTTCTCTGTGCAGGTGATACAGAACATGAGGAAAGCGGCGGGGTTGTTTGGGGGTTGATAGGGGATAACAAGAAACGCGGATTAAGATTAAAATTTTTAATATAATCCGCGAAATCTAAATTTAATCTGCGTTTTTTGTTTACCACATCATTGTAATCCAAAACTAATTTTTACAACGTAAAAACTCAAGTACTTGCGTACCCGTAGGAGGGCAGCCGGGGCAGGAGGCGGTAAATGCGGCAGTACACAAACCCACGCCGGTTTTTCCTTTTTTTCCCTTAAAACCCTGACCTATACATATTTCCCCAAGACGGCTTTGTTCGTTTCTGCCAAGACGGGAGAGGGCGTAAACAAGTCCGGCATAACAGGCGCTGCATGCATTTTCTTCTTTGATAAACCCGGCAAGCTGCCTCACCTTTCCGGTCGGTTTGGGCGGCGGCGGAGCGGCGGAATTTTTATTAAGTTCCCGTACCGCGACAGGGCCGCTAACTCCTATGCCAAGTTTTTCCGCAAGGCCGATGTAGGGGATTTCACTTATGTTATACCCAATAAGCGAAGCGGCAAAAGCGTCGCATAACACCGGGTCTCTTGCCGCAAAGAGGCGGCCTCCAAAGACGGGGTTTCCGCCTTCTTCAAAATCGAGGTCGCCGCAAATGCCGTCTACAAGAATAAAGTCGTTTCTAACTTCGGTGTTAAGATGAGCGATAGGTCTGTGCAAGCCAAGCCCGTGAAAACGCCGCTTTTCACTGTCGCTTATAACTCCCTTTTGGTTTTTCAGAGCGCAGGTAAGGCGGGTTTGGCAATGACCTTTTAAAACAGGAAGATTGATCATAAAGTCGATCTTTCTTGCGGTTTTGCAAATATCTATTTTTATGCCTTTACAATCTACGGTTTCGTAACTGTCTCTTTGGGTGTCCACAAGTTTTACGCCGGCTCTTGCAAAGCCGCTGTAACCGCAGGCAGAAAAAGCCCTTGTAGCGGAGTCTCCCACCCATGCGCCTTCTAAAATTACGATATTGTTAAACCCGTTTTTCTTTAGATACGCGACAAGCCCTGCGGCGATCTCCGGGTGGGTAGTTGCACCTTCGCTCGCCGGACGTGAAACTACAAGATTAGGTTTAAGCCCGATACGTTTTTTGCGATCTCCGATAAGCCGCGCAAGATCCGCCGCTTCCGCTATTTTAGCCGCCATTTCCGCTGGCGTGTTTCCGTAGATAATCAGAATCTCATTTTTTTGCATAATATGCAGTATAGCATAACAAGAGGAATGATGCCTTGCTAAACTAAAACATAATCCGTAAAATAGAATATTAATATACTCAAGGAAATGTAATGAAAAAAATATACGCTATAATTTTACTTCTCTGCATGGTTTTTACCATGAGCTGCACAAGAAAACCGCCAGCAAACGAAAATGATCTTTCGGTGCTTGTCTTTATTACAGGCGTAGTCGCAGGAAGCCCTCCCCATGAATTAATGGCAGAAGGCGCTCTTGAATTTGCAAGAGATAACCCTAATGTAAATATAAAAATTTATGAGGCAGGCATGAATCAGGGGGAATGGGAACGCCAGCTTGCGGAGATGGTATCCGGCGGCGAATACGATGTCGTGCTTAGTTCAAACCCGTCTTTGCCCGAAATTTGCGCCAACATAGGAAAGTTATTTCCCAATCAAAAGTTTATCATAGCGGATGCCCAATACGAAGGAAATCCGCAGATTAAAACATATTTTTATAATCAATACGAACAGTCTTTGTTTCTTGGGTATCTGGCAGGGCTTATCACAACAAGCAATATGCAAAACACAAACAGCCAAAAGCGCATCGGCTTTATCGCCGCGCAGGAATACCCGCTTTTAACAAGGCAGATGATCCCCGGCTTTCTGGAAGGCGCGCGTCTTGTAGACCCCGAAATCGAACTTGACAGGCGGATTATCGGTTCATGGGCGGATGCCGCAAGAGCCGCCGAACTTACTTCCGCCATGATAGACGCGGGCGTAGATGTCTTTACATCGATTGCAGGCGGCGCGGCGCAGGGTCTGATCAGGACAGCGTCTGACAGGGGAGCATACATCGTGTGGTACAATACAAACGCGTACAGTCAGGCTCCGGGAGTAATTGTCGGCTGCGGTATAATGGAGCAAAAAAAACTTACAATGGAAATTCTAAAAGATGTACTGGAAGGCAAAATGGAATACGGATTTTCACAAACAATCGGAGTAAAAGAGGGTTATATCCGGTTTGATTTTGACGATCCGCATTATCAAAACAGCCTGCCGCAAGACATTAGGGAAAGATTTGAAAATTTTTTCGATAACTTAGTCAGGTAACAGCCGCATGGTAGAATTACGCGGTATCAGCAAAACTTACCCCGGCAGAAAAACAAAAGCGAATAACAATATAAACCTGGATTTACAAAAAGGAGAAATCCTTTGTCTCGCGGGCGAGAATGGTGCGGGAAAAACCACTTTAATGAAAATACTTTGCGGCTTAGAAACTCCCGATGAAGGGGATATTTTTATAAACGGAAAAAAAGAGACAGTTAATTCGCCGCATACGGCAAAAAAACTTGGGATAGGCATGGTTCATCAGCATTTTATGCTTTTCCCTGAGTACACTGCGGCGGAAAATATAGTAATGGGAATTGAACCCCGTAAATGGGGGATTTTTACAGATACAAAAACAATAAAAAATAACGCCGATAAAATAATTGCGGAACATGGTTTTTCTATAAACAGCGAACAAAAAGTAAAAGATCTGACACTCGGACAAATGCAGCAGGTTGAAATTTGCAGAATCCTGCACCGTAACGCGCAAATTATTATTCTTGATGAGCCTA
>Ga0099364_10005943_pt1 | contig 17939 bp, 14 predicted proteins | sample TergutTh196P3_FD_73070 | JGI IMG/M metagenome (GOLD analysis project Ga0099364, IMG submission 73070) | Microcerotermes parvus P3 segment gut microbial communities from Pointe-Noire, Republic of the Congo - Th196 P3 | ecosystem: Host-associated > Arthropoda: Insects > Digestive system > Gut ...
TTGACCTGCCACTTATTGTTGGCGACATATTGTGCCGTTGCGATTTGACGGCCTTGCTGATCGTGAACGGATGCTGTTCGATAGAAATTTGTGCCAAGAACTCCGACGCCCGAAGGCGGGATTGTGTGATAACGGTCGACATATTGTAACGAGCCATTGGCATTGTAAGTTCGCCGAGTCCATGAGACTTTTGCTGTGTTCGGATCAATACCGCTTGGCAGGCCGTTTGTTACAACAACGGCAGTCGGCGGCAGTTCGTACACCGAAACCGGTTTTCCGGCGGCGTTAGTTTCCGTTACACCAATCGGAAGGATCGGTTTTTGCGTTGTGTCATCCCATGCAGAGAATCGCATGGTTCGCTTGATGTCGTGAACAGTATAAGAGGCGGTCCCGCTGGCATCGACGTTCTTGTTCTGTCGTCCGAGGTAGTCATATCCATATTGCCGCGTTTGGTTAAACGCTACTGGGAGCGATGCTTCTCGTAGCAATGGAGCCGCGCCGTTCCACGCAACAACCTCGCTGGAACCGGTCATAACGACAGCAGGGGGGCTTGTCGTATCGACGTCCCGAACGACGAGAGTTCGTCTGCCGTTCCACGGGTGATAGCCGTAATAGGCAACCATGCCTAATGCGTCTCGCGTCCAGCGCAAACGCCCTGACTCGTCGTTATATTCGTGCGATATCGCCGCAACGTTTGATCCGTTTTGTGAAACAGGAACCGCTTGTCGTGTCGTTTGCTTTGTTTTTGTAACCTTTTCGTCTTGGTCCCAGTAAGTGTACGAATAAGTTGTCGCTACACGATCCGAAGAGGCTCGGTTCGTCGTTTGCGTTGGATAGATATACTCCGCCGTAACCTGATCGTTGGCGTTGTAGTCTGACGCTGAAACGTAATAGGCCGTTCCGCCGCTTCCCACTTTGCGTTTTGTGCCGGTGCGGTTGCCATTGGTATCGTATTCGTAGACTGCGATCACGCCCTTTGATGCTTGCAAGGTGGCGGTATCGTTGGCCCAACTGTTCGAGTTCGGATCATATGGATTCAAGAACTGAGCGATTTTTGCATTGGTATCCAGTGCAATGTGGGCACCTTCGGGACGTTGTTCGATCAACTTGCCTTTGGTATCGTAAATGCTGGATTTCGCTACAGTATTGAGTGTTACATCTGTGGGATTTTCAATATCAATACGCCGCAACTCCTTGCCTCGATGGTCGAGACCATAGATCGTGCGAAGGACGGGTGTGTTTTTCGAATCCACTGTGTCTTCCACAACGATAAATGTAACAGTATTCGGATTGCCGCTTGCATACTCTTCCGGCGCTGAATGGAGTTGCATGTAGTAATACGACTTCATCACACCGCCCGTGGAACTGCTGCCGCAGGAGGAACAACCTGCATTGACTGTTTCCGTTTTGACTCGCGGGATAAAGTAGCCGGGAACGGGGTCGTCATCGTCATCGAGCAGAGGTCTCAGTTCGTCCTGTTCGAGACCGCCGTACTTGGCCGAAAGGTCTTCGGTTCCCCAAGCGGTGGAGACCGAACCTGTTGTCGTCAGGTTGGCCGTGTAATAGGTAAATGCGCGGGAGGCATAGCTGAAAACTGAATGACCACTACCAAGAGATTCTGCGTCTGATTTCAGGAGTACATCTTCGGGAGCAGAAATATCGTTGTTGGCTGCCAGAAGGCGTTCAATGGCATCCGGTTCGAAGACTGCTTTGATTTGGTGATTGCGTCCATCCTTGCTATCGTCCGAAGAGATTGCTCCGTCTCGATGATAGCGGTATTGCGTGATATGGGTTTGCCACGAAACGCCATCACTGGCAAGCGTTGAAACTTTTACTTGGACAAGGTCGCCGAAAGTCCCAACGTCATCGTGCGTATCGTTCAATGATTCCCAATAAAGGTATTCGGCCTCGGCAAACTTTACAGTTCCGGATGTTTCCGGCATACCGGTATACACCTCAATTTTTGTTAGCCGGTCAGCAGTATTACCGGTGGTGTCGTATGTGTAACAGATACAGTATTCCTGCGGGTAGGCCGTTGTGATTGATGTAACGAAGCCTCGCAGGTCGTATTGGTACAATTCACCGGGAAGTTCCTGTGCAACGTACTGCAAGTTCGTTCGCTCCTTCAACCTGCCTCTGCGACTTGGCGGAACAGATGTTTCGAATCCGTAGTAAATGGAAACTTCGCCGGTGTCCGGCAAAGTAAGAACGTATTCGTCCTGCTCATCACTATTAACCGTAATGGTCCGCTTGACCAGCGTTGCATTGAAATCAGCCGGGGCGGTAAAAACGCCGTTGTTTTTTGTAAACGCTCGTCTGTTGGGCGCACTCTGCGTTAGGCTGATCTCGTTACCGTTTTGGGTCAACATTTCAGCCTGATTTCCGCCTAACCAGTTATGCCCGTGCGTACCGACCAAGTCCAGTCCCGCCACGCTGGAAGTCATACTGCTATCGTAAGTTCGGCGATGTTGCCAAGACTTCAATAGAGGCGTTGGGAAGGCAAGGTCGATCTCCGCTTCCGTCACGGAACCATTCAACAGGAAAATCGGGTCCTTCGTTGTCGCCCCTTGGCCGCGACGATCTACGGACATAGGCATCGGGACGTTGCTTTGTACTCCGGCGTCGGCGTGCCACGGATTTTGTGCGAATATTCCCTGCGAAGCGAAAACGGTCCAGAGCAGGAAAAGGAACATTCGGAAACAGAATGAACGTGGGGACATCATGACGATATTCCTGTGCAATCAAACTGATTAAAAAGTACAAAAACAAGGCGGGAGAATAATGTCGAGACAACGATCGGGCGGTGCTATTTCTTTTCAGTCTGCTGTTTCGATTCAAAGTCTGTCAAGACACTTTGTAGACGGCTCATCTGACCGGTATCGTTTTTCTGGCGAGCCGACTCTTGATGTTTTCTGACAGAGTCGCTGTAATGCTTAAGTGTCAATGCTCGGCGGTGTTGGGTGGCGGCGGAATATTGTTCCCGAAAACCCTCAGTCACTGCAAGGTCATTTTCAAGACTCGGTTGTCTTTCAGAAACGGTCACCTTTCTTTGCGTAGCTAAGAGGCCGTTGGCTTCTTCGTCGCGTCCAAGCGACAAGAGCCGTGCAACGACTTCCTGTTGGATGCGGGCTCGCATTTCATCGCTTTCCGCCGTTCCCAAAGCCAGCCGCAATTCGGGAAGGCCGCGTCCCGGTTTGACGGTGGGTTGCATCGCCGTTTCCAAGGCAAAAGCCTTGGCAAGATACCAAGAGGCTTTCGCATCGCCCGAAAGTTCAGTGTTGGCCAAAGCTTCGTCGATTCGGATTACGACCCGTCCTAAACGGTTGTAGTCCCGGCAAGCCGAAACAACGATATAGGTCATTCCCAGATTGCAACGGCCATCCTCGTTTTGCAAATGCCCGTCGATGATATCGTACAGTTCCTGCGTGTGGGCCTTGCCCAAGCATTTTCCGATACGCCAATAGTGAGCGATGTTGTTGGCGATATACGTTCCCCAGCCGGAGATTACTGTTCCCGGCACAAAGGCGGGAACCTCACTTACTTCACTCCATCGAATGAGAAAATCGAGATGCGGTTTACCGGGTAGCATAAAGATAATTTGGACATGGTCGGCCAAGACCTTAGGGGGCATTGCCTTGAGAAGTTGCGGTTGCGAGGTGACCGCTTCGATCAAGGCAGACCGTTCCGTGGCTGTTGTCGCGGCAAGCAAAGAAGCGAGGTTGACCCCCACCAGTTCTGCAACATCGCCATCGCTCATTTCGGCCAGGAATGCGGCGTTGGTGATTCGGGGGAGCAGGGAGCGAACGATCTGCCTTCTTAACTCGCTGTGACCATTAAAAACAGCATCGCGATCCCAGATAAACTCGACGGCGTCGTCGATTCGGTCACCGACCTTTCGAGCGAACCCCGCGTTGGCATAATACTCTCCGCGCAGTCCCGGTTGATTTTCCGTTGGTTGGCGAAAGACCTCCTTCGGGACGATCTGCTGTTCCATTGTTTCCGATTCCCACAAGAGAACCGCGACGGGAAATCCCATCGGCATGAAAGGATTTACTGCCACATTGCACATATCGTGCGCATATTCAAGCCGAAATTCGGCAGAAGTTCCTGCTCGTAATGTTACTGGAATGCTACGGAATGCCGGATCATCAAAATCCGGTACGTTTTCCTGTGAACCTGCTCCGGGGCTATCCAAGACCAGATCGCCATTGACCCAGAGTCGCATTTTCCCATCCGTGTGATAAGTGCGGAGTTGCTCAAAAATGTATTGTCCATCCGCTGGCGCTGAAATCCGACCGAGCCAACGGACGGACATGTCTTCCTTGTCTACTCTGTCCGGGGCTTCAAGTAGTGGCAAGGCGCTGACTTGGCTTTGCCAAGACAATGAGGAAGGCGGCTGACGCTGTAACCAATTGGCAACGGTCTGCGCCCGTTCGGTGGGGTTGTTGCCGAGAGACTCAACCTCTTTGAGTAGCACCGAAAAAGCCTCGCTCGTTGCCGTTTGGCCATTCGGCGTTTGGCTTTCCGCAGACTGTGCGAAAACAACGAAGGCCAACAGAAACAGAAGCAGGATTAGGCATGAGGGTGAAAATCTGACTGTGAACATGGGACTCTCCCGTTTGTTCGTATCGTTGTTTTTACAAGGAAGGCGGGCTGTCGGAGGGACGGAAAATATAACCCCTCCGACACACAGGATTCATAGGGGGCACGTGGAAGGAGGAGGAGGACCTACTGGAGGTGTCGGGGGAGGGATGACGAAATGGCACGTACACGCAAAACAGTTTTGAGTGCCAGTACAATAGCATCCTGGGTACGCACCACAAAGTTGCGGATGGCAGGAGCATGGGCACGGGGAACCGGGACAACTTGCTGGACAACCGTTTTCAGAGCAAGCGGGATTACACCCGCTACACCAACCGTGGCCACTGCAATTGGTGAGGTCGCAATAACAAAGTGGGCATTCATCACCTGTTTCACTATTTGCCGTTGCGAACATGGGAGCCATGACGCTTCCTGACGTGTTGAACGTGACTTTGCGGACTCCGCTTCCTACATAAGAAACCGTATAGAGCCAGATAGGCGAATCGGTCTCCGTCTCCTCGTTTGCCGAGAGGAGGGTTATGGTGTCCCCGCTTTTGAAGCCTTTGGTTTCATACGTTATATTGTAACGATAATCGACGATGTAGCGGGGCAGTCCTTTTGCCGTTTGGCGGGCTTCCACCCGATATAAGTAGTGGTGAATCTTTTCTCCGTTTGGTCCATCTTCCGTTTTCTCCAAACGCTTGCCGACAAGTGTTTCCGTCTCCAAGTCCACGCGGTCCGACTTGGCTTGCTGACCGCCTTTCTGCTGGGCATAGAGGACGGCTACGGAGATACAAACAAGCCCCGCCAAGGCACTGAAAAGAAGAATTCGACGTTTCATCGTAGGCCTCTTTCGCTGAAAAGGGAGTCGGGACAAGTGGCTGGGATCCAAACAATCTCCCTCATTGGGCATCTTTGTATCACAAAATGCACCCTATGTCAATCATTTTCCAGTTTTTTGAAGATTTCCTCAAGAAAGTCCCTTTTCAGGGGATTTTTGGCTTCCGGACGGGAATCCGTAGCGTTTTTTGTCGTGAAAAATTCGTATGAATCGTGATCGTGTGCTCTCCGGCGGACGGTGTTCCGTTCCATGTTGCTACGAGGGTGAGGAAAGCATTCGGTGCAATTGGTTCGGGGCCGATCTTGACGGTATAGGCGTTGGCTGTCGAGGTCGCGTACAGGAGGCGGACGGGCACCTTTCCACCATTATGCACTACGAATTTCCGCTCCACATCATCCGGTCCGAAGACAAGTGTTTCCGGTTCGACGGCAAGCGGCGTGTCGATTCGGGCGTGAAAACGAGTCGTCCACTGCTGTTCGCCGGAAGAGACTGTGATCGTTTTTGAATAGGCTCCAGTAATGTCCGGTGTTGTGAATTCAATCATCAGGGGCGTTTTCCCCGGAGCGAGAATGTCCGGTTTTTCGACGACAAGGAGGCAATTGCATTCGGTGTCCACGGAATCGAGGGGCCAATTTTCACTGGTCGGATTAGCGATTTCGAGCGTGAACCTGTGGACGCTTTTGGGTTCGACGTACCCAATCCGAAACTCTGGCGGCACAAGACCAGACGGCTCGTCTTCCGGAACAATGTCGTCTGTTTCTTCCACTGGTTCAATGCCGACCGTTCCGTGGTCGATTCGTTGGACTGGCGGGCGGAGCGACATCGGAATGAACAAGAGCGTTGTGAGGAACATTCCCACAACGATCACGGCAACCTGTTTTCGGGACGGATATTCCTGCCGTTTTTCGATGGACGAAAAAATCAATAAAAGCACAATGAGTGCATCCAGTGCGGCGGTGATTCGGGGATCAACTTGGACGTTTCCGAAACAACCGCAGGAGTCCGCCGATTTCAGGGCAAGATTGACGGCGACACAGAAAAAGACCGCAAAAACAGCGGCGGTCGCCCACTTGATCCAGCGAGGCCAAACGCCGGAAAGCAATAGCAGAGCAAGCCCCGACTCAAAAAGAACATGTCCCATCTCCAACCACGGCAGATCGTCCGCCGGCTCAGTGGCGACTTGGTATGTCTTCGTCAGGACTGCGAACACCAACACAGCCGCAACGGGGAATCGTACATACTGATAGGAAAGAAATCGTTTCATTTTTTCAAGAGGACAAACAGAACCGCCGTATTCTATCATCCAGTGCTTCGATTTTCCACACGGACATTGAAATCTTATGTCTCGTTGGCTATGATGCTCACTATGAGGCCTGATCGATTCAATGACATCCGGATACCGCTGTTGATCCTTGCGCTGATAGTACAGGCTTCATTGCTGTTACACCTTGGCTGGACGACGAGTCCGAACCGGACGGAACTTGGTCATATCGCGGCGGCGTTGCGATTTTATGAAACAGGAACCTTCGATCTGTTCCACGTTAATCCGCCGCTCACACGGATGCTCGTTGGCCCGGCGGTCGCCTGGTTCGTTGATCCGCAAACCGATTGGAGCGATTACTCTTCTGATCCGACAAAGCGTTCCGAATGGGCGACCGGTGTTGCCTTCGTGAGGGCGAACAATACGGAGACCGTCCGCAACGTCCTTTTCATCGGTCGTGCCGTTTGTATTCCGCTTATTTTACTTGGCGGCTTTTTCGGTTACAGATTTTCCCGTGAACTGTTCGGCGGGGCGGCGGGACTCGTTTTTCTGACGTTCTGGACATTTTCGCCACTTATTCTCGGCTGGGGGGCGACGATCTGTCCGGATGTCGTTGCCGCGTCGTTTGGCATTGTTGCGATTTATGCGTTCCGGCATTGGATCAAAACGCCGACTTGGAAGCAAACGATCCTTGCCGGGCTGTCGCTTGGTTTGCTACCGCTGACAAAACTGACATGGATCGTCGCGCTGGGCATCTGGCCAATGATTTGGCTGGCAGTGGGCATTCCTACTTTCATTTCCAATCGCAAAGAAGGATTCAAGCAATGCAGTCAAGTCCTGCTGATTTTTGTAACGGCTTTTTTCGTGCTGAATATCTGTTACTTTTTCGACGGCTCGTTCAAACGACTCGGTAATTACACGTTTCACAGCACTTCGCTGACGAACAGCGAGTCGGTCAACCGTTTTTCGGACTCATGGTTGGGTGCGGTTCCGGTGCCGTTACCGGAGCATTTTGTTCTTGGGTTCGACACGCAACGACTGGACTTCGAGAAAGGGATGTCCTCGTATCTCTTTGGGCAACATGCCGATCACGGTTGGTGGTACTATTACTTTGCGGCGCTGGCGGTCAAGGAACCGCTCGGAACTTTGGCATTGATTGCCTTTGCATTGATCTTATTTTGTTTCTCGGGGTTTCGAACGTCGTGGCAGGACGAACTTGTCTTGTTGATTCCGCTTGTTGGTCTTTTTGTGGTCGTCAGTGCGCAGACTGGTTTTTCGCTCAATTCCCGTTACATTATTCCGGCGTTACCGATTCTGTACGTTTGGGCGAGTCGGGTAGGGAGAATTTTTGCCACGGATAACACGGAAGGCACGGATAAGAGGATGGGGATTTTCAAAAGAACATCCGTGCGATCCGTGTTATCCGTGGCTTTAATATCAAACATCGCTTCGAGTCTTTGGGTTTATCCTCATTCGATGTCCTATTTGAATGAGACGGTACGCCATCAGATTCCGCCGCCGCTTCTTGGCAGTAACGTTGACTGGGGGCAGGACCTTTATGAATTGCGGGATTGGCTGGACGAGCATCCGGACGCGAAGCCGCTCCGGGTGGCGATGTCAAACATTTTTCCGTTGGAAACGCTCGGGATCAAGAGTGCCGGTTTGCCGCCGAAATGGCGACCGGGACAGGAAGCGGTCGGAACATGGCGTGAGCAAATCCGTATCGGTCCAAGGCCGGGCTGGTTTCTGCTTGGGGCCAACGACCTGTTCAATGCCGGTCGTGAGTACGAATGGCTTTGGAATATCGCGCCGGTCAAGCGCATCGGCTGGTCGACGTACGTTTTTCATGTTACGTTAGAGGAGGCCAACCGCCTCCGCGAACAAGACGATTTACCCGTCCTCATCGAAGAGGATTTTGAATAAACCATTTTACGCACAAAAAGAGGTACATCATGCGACGTCTCCTGTTTGCCTTCCTCTGGATCGCCGTTATTCTGTTTGTTGCGCAAATCGTCTATTTCGTCTTTTTCAGTGTCCGGGCACCGCGATACAACGAAGGCCGACCGCTTGCCACCATTACTGTAACTTCGCCGGTTCAAAGTATTTCGGCACTGTATCATGATGGATACGGTAAGGTCTGGATCGGTACGGAAGAGAACGGTATCCATCGTTTTGATGTTGACAAAAACGATACACAAATCATTTTCGTACCGATAGAACTCAAGGTTACAAAAATTCGTTCGCTGGCGATGGACCGCCAAGGTCGTCTTTGGGCAGGCACTGCACGGAACGGACTTTTCGTCCGCTCCGGCGACGAGTGGAAGCATTACGATGTTGGCCGTAGAATTCCGGCCATCAAGGTTTCAGAGGATTCTGTTTTTATTGCTACGGAAAAGGGACTCGTTCGCTATCAGCCTGAATCGGATGCGTGGTCGAACATCCCTTTTCCGGAAATCCCAACGGCACAGCCGACCGCCCTTGCCTTTGACACGCAAGACAATCTTTTCGTCGGGACCTCTTGTAACGGTATTATGCGGCTGGCACGTGACGATACCGGCAATTATTTTGTTTCAAAAAACATCACGGCAGCACGTCGATACGGTCCCGGTTCGGCACCGGGCGTTTCGCCGGTGCCGCTTGATCCCTGTGGTGATGGGTTGCCGTCGAACCAAATCAATGCGATTCTTGTAACATCGGACGGCACAGTTTGGGCGGCAACGGCAGCAGGGTTGGCGTGGAGCCGGGACAACGGCGAGACGTGGTTTTTTGTCCGGGGACGAGATTATGGTGACAAAATGCGCGGACTCCTCGCAGGTACGCCGCACGGCTGGAAGGAACTTGCGCGAGTCCGCTTCGGCGAACTGCTACCGGAAGACGACCTCGCGCTTTTGCAGGAGGATGTGAACGGCGTCCTCTGGATCGGAACCCGGTCTTTGGGATGCGTGGCGATCAAGCCGGAAGCGTTTTATCAGGCGACGTTACCGAAATCCGATTCGCCGGGACAGTCCGCGAAATTTCTCGAAGAGATGGCGATGAATTCCGTACGGTTTCATGGCACAAAAGCCGATCAGATCGTTGCGATGACACCGCTGGCGGACGGAAAAATCCTGCTGGCGTCCCGAATGGGACAACTCGAAAAGATGGTGTATCCCGCCGCCGGTGTTGATATCAAAGCACCGACTCCGCCGGAAAACATTGATGTTACAAAAACATTTCCGATACAGTATAGGGTTAGCCCTGCGGAAGCGGCGGATGACAAAAACACGTATCCCTATGCCGCATTTCTCGGCACTGATTATGAAACCGGTCCCGATTGGACGCAAAAATACGGCAAAACCTACGCACTGGCCAGCGGTACGAAGGATTTACCCGACCGGATTGTCGCTTACGATGAATCGTTCTGCAAAATCCGGCTGTTCGTCGGTTTTGTGGGCAACCGGACACGACCACTGGAACGTGCAACACTGGCCCAAGCACATACACATCATCGTCACGCTCCCGGCGAACCTTGCGATCATGCGCCGCTCGGTGCTTGGAGTTCTGAGGGCAACGCGGTTCCCCGAACCGGTGATGGTCAGCATTTGTGGTGTGAACTCAAGCTGACGCAACCGGGACGATACGGTTTGAGTTTGTACTTTGTCGATCCGGATGCCGTGCCGAGGCGCAACGCCAAGGCACCGGAACGACCGCGTGATTATCTGATCGAAATTTTTCCGGAGCCGCCTCCTTCGAGGACACGCATTCCGAGAGGCGACTGGCAGGAACCCGGCAGACGCGCCGATGAATGGGGCGCTCAAACGGAACCGCTTGCCGTGACGCGCGCCGTCGATTTCGGTGACGGTATGTACAAAAACTTCGAGATCGTCGGACCGGGAACCTATCTCGTCAAGATTGACAAGAATTACAGTCGCAAAATTGATCTGTGTGCCGTGCTGATCGACCGTTTCGATTCGGAAGGTACGACCGTTCCCGATATGGCATCCGACCAAACCTCTGACACAATTCCGTAACGATGCCCGTTTACGCTTACAAAGCCGCCGACTCACGAGGCGCTGCGTCGGATGGAACGATTGCAGCAAACTCCGCTTATGAAGCGAGGACGGACTTGCGTGACCGGGGCTTGCGGGTCTTGGCGATTTCCGAACAGAAAGCGGCACGTGTCCATCTTTCTCTGTCGGCGACACCGGGAAGTTATTCCGCAAGGTTTGCCGGAGTGATGGGCGAACTGGCCACACTTCTTGGTACGGGAATTCCGCTCCTTGAAGCGATGAAAAGTGTTGCCCATCAACAACCGCGACTGGTTCATGTTGCGCTCATGCAATTGCGCGATCGGGTGTCGAGCGGCGTTTCATTAACCGAGGCGATGCAGGAGCAACCGGAGATGTTCGATCCGCTCTGTATCCGCATGGCCGAGGTGGGCGAGAATTCGGGGACGCTCGACCAAACGCTCCGGCATTGGTCCGAATACAAGGAACGTTCGCTCCAGTTTCGGGACCGTGTGGCGACGGCATTGACCTATCCGATTTTTGTTGCCGTTACAGGTGTTGTTGTAACGATTTTTCTGATGACCTTTGTTTTGCCGATGCTGTTGGAGAGTCTGCTGGAATCCGGCAAACCGCTTCCGTGGCCGACGCGGATCGCCAAGTTCGGAAGCGATCTGTTCCTTCTTTACGGAATGGAACTGACCGTCGGTGTGATTGTTATCGTTGCAGTAATTTTCTTTCTACTCCGAACGGAGCGAGGCTGTTGGTTTTGGCATGCGCTGCTCTTAAAACTGCCGGTCTTCGGATTATTGGCACGGAAACAGGCGGTGTCCCGGATTGCGTTTTTGATCGCAACGCTCACGAAAAGCGGCATCCCGTTTTTGCAGGCCCTTGAATTGACGGCGAAATCATCGGAGAATAGGGTGATCCGCAAGGCACTGCTGGATGCCGCCGATGCAGTGCGTAGCGGTCGGGACATTGCGCCCGCTATGCAGAAGACGGACGCTTTTCCGATGTCGGTCATTCAGGTCTTTTCGGTCGGACAGGAATCGGGCCGACTCGATGAGATGCTCGACCGCTTGGCAACGGACTACGACCGACAGGTCTCGAAAACGACCGAACGATTGGCGACGATTTTGGAACCCGTCTTGATTCTGACGCTTGCGGTTTTCGTCGGATTTATTTTATTTGCAACAATATTACCCATTTTGGAGGCAGGAAATGTTTTGTAAAGGGGGAAGGGAGCAGGGAGCAGGGAACAGGGGGCGGCGCTGCGCTTTTACCCTGCTTGAAATTATGGTTGTCGTTGTGATCATTGGTTTGTTGGCGGCGCTGGTAACGGTGCGGACACGAAGTTATCTTGTCGTCAGCAAGCAAAATGCGGCGAAGGCGGAAATCTCCAAAATGGTCGATGCGCTTGAAGCGTATTATGCCATCCAAAATCGCTATCCGACAAATGAAGAAGGACTCGCCGCCTTGGTCGAGAAAACTTCAAAATTTCCTGACGGACTGTTGAGCAAGGTGCCTGTAGACCCGTGGGGCAACGCTTATGTCTATAACTGTCCGGGGCGAACATCGGTGTATGAAATTATCTGTTACGGAGCCGACGGACGCGAAGGCGGCGAAAACGAAAACGCCGACATCGTGTCAGGAGAATATTAATTCAGGAGGAAGGGAACAGGGAGCAGGGAACAGGACAGCTATCGCCAATTTTCTGCTCTCTGTTCCCTGTTCTCTTCCCCCTTTTCAACAATGAAACAGAATCCGGGATTTACGCTTTTGGAGATGACGGTCGTGTTGGCGATCCTTGCGATGGCGGCATCGCTTGTTGCCGTCAATTATCGGGAGCCGGTCAACAACGCACGGTTGGAACATGCCTTTGAAACGATTGAACGGTTGGATCAGCGTGTGCGGAATTGGTGCAAGACGCACAATGTCCCGGCGAAGATCAGAGTGGACCTTGACCGTGGCGTTTTTGTAGCGGAAAAGGAAAGCGGCGGTCCGCTGTCGATTCCTGAAGCAAAAATTCCGAACGGTATGAAGTTGAAAGAACTGCGGATTATGGGTGAAAACCGATTCGGACGGGACACGCAGATTCCGTACACATCGCGGGGAACGGCACCGTGCTGGGCGTACAGTATCGCTTATTCCGGTAACCGGGAGAAATATCGTTTCATTATCGGTGCGACGGGACAGTCGGTTCCGTTTGAAAACGAGGATGCCTTGATCCGCTTTGAGAGGATTTATGAACGGGAATAGACACGGACTGACATTGGTCGAAGTGATGACGGCGATGCTGTTGCTTGGCTCGCTCTTGGTAACGCTTCTGGTCGGTTTTAGCCGCCTGACGATTCAAATCGAACGGGCATCGCAAAGGCTTCGTGTCATGCAAACGGCGGAGTTGCAATTGGCCGAATGGCATCTCAAGTTCGGATTTGCACCGGTCAACGAGGACGGCGAATGGATTATTGATAACAAAATTTATCGCTGGCAAACCCGGCCCGTCGAACAACAGACCGACCGAAAATTTCTGCTCGGGAAAATTGTCTTTGACGTTTTTCCGACTGATAGTGAAGTCCCTATTTTGTCACTGGAATTGATCGTTCCGTCATGGGAGTCGCTCGAATGAAACGCGGAATGACGCTCATCGAAATCACGGTTGCTCTGGCACTATCGACACTACTTCTTGTAACGACCGCCGGAGTGATCAAGTCGATGCAACAGAAAAAAAAGGTTTTCGCAGACCGACTTGACGTTCAGCAATGGCGAATAGAGTTGGCAAAGATATTCCGTAACGATTTTTTATGTTCACGGGAGATGCGGATCGGAACGCAGACGCTTGAACTATCGGGGTTTTGCGGCCATGATCCGACAACCGGAGAGCCGACGCAAACACCGGTTCATGTTCGATGGGCATTGAAAAGTGAGGACGGTTACGATATTTTGATTCGCACTGAAACGCTGCGTGGAGGGATTGAGGAACTTTCGATGAAACCGCGAACGGAACCAATGGCTGTCGGTGTAACAAATATTTCCATCGGTGCGTTTGCGGGATTGGAAGACGAGACAGACAACGAAGTTTATACCGTAACGGCACGGTCGTTGGGCGAGCCGGGCGACTGGGCAACGATGCCCAAAGTGATTAAATTGGTCGTCCACGGGCCAGATAATATCGTGTTAGTTGACGAGTTGATTTATCGATGAGAAAACGAAAACAGCGACAACAAGGGTATGTGCTGATTGTGGTGTTGGTGATGCTGACGATAGCACCATTGCTTTCGGTGGGGATTGTGCGCCGGAGTTTCGACCAGTCGGTTGCCGCCGCAAAGAGGGCGGATGAACTCCAACAGCGCTGGGGCGAAATCAGTTTGCGGCACACGGTCCTTAATCGTGCGGAAATCCTTTTACGGACGGCGGAACTTGTGGAGGGCGTCAAACAACCGACATTACAAACGACCGTTAAACTTGGCAATCGGACCTTTTACCTTGTCTTATCCGACGAGCAGGCGAAGTTGAACCTGAACACGGCATTTCGGAACGGAAATGAATCGGCGGTACGAGCATCGCTGTTTGAAGGGGCGGTGTTGTGGCCGATCCGATTGAGGCCTGATCCGAGGGCAACGGCGAACGCTCCGTATCCTCCGGCGTTCGCGTCATGGGGACAAGTGTACGATTTTTCAATTTTTGCCAATATGCCGGAGAAGAATTATCTCCAACTGATGCAACTCGGTGAGCGGATCACCTGCTGGGGCAACGGACAATTGAACGTCAACCGTGCGGACAACGACACGATCCGAACGGTGTGTGAACTGGTCGCACCGCCACAGTCGGTGTCCGCGCTGCTTGAATTGCGGGAGGAACATCCCGACTGGAATTTTGAACGATTAATGAGAGAGGTCGATGTCCCTGACCGGGACCGCCGGGCCTTCCGGCGAGTGTTGACCGACCGAAGCCGCTGTCACGCCCTCTGGACACTCACGAGCGACACCAATCGTTCGTGGGCGCGACTTGATGTCAAGACCGCTGACGCTAACGATATTGAAACATTTTACTGGTAGGCTGTAGGCTGTAGGCGAGAGGATGTCGAGCTATGCTCGACGGAATTTCCTACAGCCTACAGCCTACAGCCTACCATGCATGTCCTTCGTTTGAATACGATCCTGTTTATTTGCGGTTCGCTGTTTTGGTACTTGGCGGCGGGGTTATTATTGTACGCCGCGTTCGGACCAGTTAAGGTCGAATCGGAAGCGGGAACACCGGCCCGCCGTGCCGTGTCCAATGATTCCGGTACAAAAAAGGCGGAGTTGCCGCCGCTGGCCGCATTCGCGGCGGTCTGGCACACACCGCTCCAAAGACCGGTGTTCGATGCACCGCCCCCACCGGCACCACCGGAGATCAAACCGGTGCCGCCGAAACTGAATGCCAAACTCATGGCAACGGCAGTCGACCGCGGCCAACCAACGGCGATGTTCCGGATACCGTCCGGTAGATTCGCAACACTCAAAGTCGGCGACACTTTTGACAACGATCCCGGTACGGCCAAAATCACCGGCATCGACGGCAAAAAAGTTGTCATTCAATTCGAAGGGTTCGAGGATCAAGAGATAATTAACGTCAATTGAAGGAGTTAGGAGATAGGAGTTAGGAGTTAGGAGATTTATTCTAACTCCTAACTTCTGACTCCTAACTCCTCAAAAATATGCCTTCAGAAACCACACCCATTTGGTTGATCGTTCCCTCGGAGGACAGAGCCGTTGTCCTGCGGGTTGCCGGGAATACTGTTGCGCCGTTCGTTGCGACACCTGACGACAACACGCTGCTTGCCGAAGCGATAGCAAAGGTGCTTCTTGAGCAAGAGTACGATGCGCAACCGATTCTGCTTGCGCCGGGGTCGACCGATGTGCTTGCCGTGTCGCTCCCGCCGGTGTCGTCAACGAACCGTCAGGCGATGCTCTACGAATTGGAGGAGTACCTTCCGATTCCCGCCGAACGATTTGTTGCAGATTTCTTTACGCACGAAAAAGGACGGTTTGTCGGAGTTATCGATACAGAAAAGTTTCTGCCGTTAATCGACGAGTTAGCGGCACAGGAAATTCTCATTCAGGCGATTGTGCCGCTGTCGATTCTCGTTGCCCAATTTTTGACACAATATCCGGTTACCATCGATGGGATTCGTGCCGTTCTTTGGTCTTATGAAAAAGAGTTGACGCTGGACGACGGACGAGTCGAACTGTTTTTCCTGACGGCGGACAGCCTGCCGCTGTCGTGGCAATTGCTCGATGAGAAGCCGGAATCACTCCGTCGGGCCTTCGAGACGGAGATTCTTGTACGGGATGTTGATCTTTCCGTGGAGTCGCCGCATTTGCCAGAAGAACTACGGACTGTTTTGGGAACAATTCCCCGTGTTACATTTGTCACCAATGAACCGGTGAACGATGAAGAGACCGGCAGCTTGCTTCATCTTGCAATAGCGAAACAAAGCGAAGCGATTTTGTCACGAAAAAAGCGTTCGTGGTGGGACTTCCGGCGTGACGCCCTTGCAATGCGCGGGACGGACCGGATTCTCGGCAAATCGATCCGAATGACGTTGTGGGGAAGCGTTGCCCTGGTTGCGACACTGTGTCTGCTCTTCGGTGTGCGTATGTACAGATACGACTCGCTGGCTGCACAGTATCAACAGGAACAGGCGGCGGCGTTTCGTGAAGCGTTGCCGGACCAAACCTTGCAAACGGGTTTTCGTAACCGTTTGGAAAGCGAGTACGTGAAAATGTCCGCCCAGCGGGAGAATACGGGAGAGATCCCCGAGCGTGAATCGGTTTTGTTGCCGCTCCTCCGTATCCTGCAATCGCTCCCGAAACAGGTGCGTTATCGGTTCCCTGAAATCCGGATCGAGCAAAACACAATCCGATTGGACGGACAGTTGCAAGTCCACGGAGACGCCGAACTTATTGCAACGGCATTGGAGGACGGCGGGTTCGCCGTAGAACCGCCCAGTACGCAACAGACCGGCAGCAGCGGCGTTTCGGTACGGCTTTCCATCGTACGACAGGAGAATCGAAAATGAGTATCAAAATATTTGTAACTGTTCCGGAAAACCGGTTGCCGCTTCTCTTGCTCGTCGGCTTTGCGATTTTAGCCTTCTGGCTCCACGGTGAACTTGGCCGGGCACATCGCGGAGCGTTGGAAGCGGCGGTCAGTGCAAAAACGTGTCAGGATTTTTCCCGCCGGATTGTTGATCTGAAAAAGAAGCCGGAACTGGTTTCCGGTTCGATGAGTTCGACGGCCCAGATTGCCCAATCGGTGGAGGCGGCCATGCAGGATGCTGAGATTCCTGCCGTGAAACTGGTCCGAATCGAACCCCGCTCGGCGATCCGGTTCGAGAAAACTCCGTTCCTTCAACAACCATCGCACTTGGAATTGCGAGAGGTAACGTTGGAACAATTGATCCGATTTTTGTACGTTCTTTCTTTCAAAAGTCGCTTGGAAGCGACGGATTTGCGTGTCCACGCTCCCCGCTCGGTCGCTGTGGAATCCGGCCCGGAACATTGGAACGCCGAATTGGTCTTGACAAACATCATCTATTCTCCGTAATATGCGCCGGTTTCGTTTTCGCCGCCGAGAGCGTTGAGGAAAATCCTCCTCTCGTTCTCCGATCCGTTGTGGTAAGAAATGCGCATTGGGGGTCTGATCATCCTGCTCGGCTTGGTTGTCATCGCTTGCGGCTGCGCATCGGACGGTACGAAGAAAAACAAACAGATCAACTACGAAACGATCAAGGCGAACCCGAAACGCGATCCCGACGCGGCAGCGAAATTGAACCGACAGGGCGTTGATGCCCTGTCGAAGGGCAAATTCGAGAGAGCGGAAAAACTGTTCAAAGACGCCCTCGTTAAGGACGTCGATTACGGTCCGGCACACAATAATCTCGGTCGGCTCTATTTCGATCAAGGCAAAAATTACCTTGCCGCATGGGAATTTGAGTACGCAACGAAGGTGATGCCACGGCGTGGGGAGCCGTACAATAATCTTGGTATGGTCATGGAGCGGGTCGACAAGATGGAACAGGCCATCGACGCCTACGAGATAGCCAATATGCTGTGTCCGAATCATCCGGAGATTGTCGGCAATCTGGCTCGTGCCTGGTGGACTCATGACAAGACCAATGTACGTACCCGTGACCTGCTGAACCAACTCGTCTTCGTCGATTGCCGTCCGGACTGGGTCGCGTGGGCCAAGGAACAAATCGCTTGCGGGAAACTGAGTGCGAATGATT
>Ga0099364_10005944_pt1 | contig 17938 bp, 11 predicted proteins | sample TergutTh196P3_FD_73070 | JGI IMG/M metagenome (GOLD analysis project Ga0099364, IMG submission 73070) | Microcerotermes parvus P3 segment gut microbial communities from Pointe-Noire, Republic of the Congo - Th196 P3 | ecosystem: Host-associated > Arthropoda: Insects > Digestive system > Gut ...
GGCAATATGGACGCCAAGCGTGATTGGGGCCACGCCGCCGATTACGTCGAAGGAATGTGGCGTATCCTCCAGCAGCCGGAACCGGAGGATTTTGTCTTGGCGACCGGCGAAGCCCGGAGTGTACGGGAGTTCATCGAATTCGCTTTCAGGATGGTCGGTTACGATCTTCGCTGGAAAGGAACCGGCGTTGACGAAAAGGGTTACGACGCCAAGTCGGACACTTTGCTGGTCGAAATCGACCCACGGTATTTCCGTCCCACAGAGGTGGATTATCTCTGTGGCGATCCGAGCAAGGCGAGGGAAAAACTCAGTTGGACGCCGAAGTTCTCGTTCGAACAACTCGTTCAGGATATGATCGGCAGCGATATGCGCGAAGCCGAACGGGAAATCCGTTAGCCGCGGCGGCTTCCGCCGCGCTGTACAGCACGTTGTGCGTCGGTGTTGACTTTCGATGGGGAGTGTGCGACAATCCTCCTTCTTTGTCTTGTTTTTTGTTTTCAACCCATTACCGTATTATGGACCGACGTTTGTTTCTCCAATCAGCGGTTGCCGGTTCCGCGCTGCCGCTTGTTTTCGGCGAGACGTTGTCAGTTCTCGCTGCCGACCCCCATTCCGCCACTCCAGCTCCTACACCACCCATGAAAGTTGTTATCGCCGCCGATCCGTTTTCGCTTTCGCTCCGAGATGTCCTGCTTACTCACCTCAAAGAAAAAGGGCACGACGTCGTCGATGTCGGATCTGATGTCCCCTATTATGAGGGAGCCCAAATTGCCGCTAAAATGCTACAGGAAGGCAAAGCAGAACGGGCGATTTTAATCTGCGGCACTGGAATGGGTATGTCGGTCATTGCCAACCGATTCAAAGGCGTCGTCGCATCGGTCGTCGAATCGGTTTATACCGCTGGAATGTGCCGGTCGATCAACAACGCCAACGCCCTTTGCCTCGGCTCCATGCTGTGGGGCAAGTGGATGGCCAAAGACGCCGTCGACGCCTTTTTGTCAACAAAATTCACCCAAGGACTCGAACAACTTGCCGATTACCTCAAGGATGCCGAGAAAAAAGTTGACGCCATCAGACCGTAATCCGGGGACTGCGCCGCGTTCCCGACTCTTTGTGCTTGGCTCCTTCACTTTTTTTCAAGGATAATTGCCATGAGTTGCCGTTTGCTTTTGTCTTTTTGTTTGGCATCAACTGTCCTCGGGTCATTCGTTTTGGCAGCGGATTCTCCGTTTAGCAAAACGGCAATTGATTTCGTTCAGTGGGTGCCGACGACCGCTCCCGACGACGCCCTGTCCCGTGAAGCAAGCCGAAACAGCAGTGTTACCGCTTCTTGGGCCGCCTCTGCCTTTGGAAGCAAAAAAGCGTCCCCATCATCGATTCAAGTCAACGTCGAACGTCAGGATCACGCCGTCTTCAATCTGAGACAGTCCTGTATGTTCACGCCGATCGTCATCGGTTCCAAGCGTTACGAACGCGGCCTCGGAACACATTCGACCAGTGTTCTCCGCTTTTCCCTGCCGGTCGAGGCAACGAAATTCGAAGCGGAGATCGGTATCGACAACAACCACGACACGCAGGGAAAGTACGGCTCGGTAACGTTTGCCGTTGAAGTTGCGGAAAAAGAACTCTACCGTTCCGAAATATGCAAAGGCGGCGACGAACCGGTCGGCGTTTCCCTCGATCTTCCGGCTGGAACCCGCGAACTGGTTCTCAAAGTCGATGACGGCGGCGACGGTCCTTCATACGATCAAGCCGATTGGGCGGATGCAAGAATCACAACGCCAACCGGCGAAGTGCTTTATCTCGACGACATCAAAATACCGTTTATCGGAGAGGGAATTCCCTTTTCGTTCCAATACGGCGGCGTCCACTCCTCGGAATTGCTGCCCCATTGGACGTTTTCGGAAAAGTCGCAGAAACTGGCGGATCGAACGCAAGCCGAATACCGTTGGCTCGATCCGAAAACCGGCTTGGCTGTTACGGCAGTCGTTGAAACTTTCGACCAGTATCCAGCCGTCGATTGGCTGCTCTACTTCGAAAACACCGGCGACAAGGAAACGCCGCTCCTCGAAAACGTTGCGGCAGCCGATGTCGATGTCGGATTCCGTGCGTTGGAACGCCAGAATCCCGTCCGCATCCACACGCTCACCGGCGATAATTGCGACAAGTATTCCTGGCTGACCGCCGCACACGATATTTCGCCGAATGGATCGAGAACCTTCCATCCCCGCAACGGCCGCTCGTCCAACGGGGCGTTTCCGTTCTGGAATCTTCAGGTCGGCGACGATGATTCAGCAAGCAGCGGCATCTTCATCGGCTTGGGGTGGTCGGGACAATGGAAAGCGGCTTTTCAGCGGGACGACAAGGGACAAACGAAGTTTTCCGCCGGAATGGAGCATCTGTCGACCGTGCTAACTCCCGGAGAAAAAATTCGGTCTCCCCGATTTCTCCTGATGCAATGGGAAGGCGACCGTCAACTTTCGCACGTCCAATTCCGGCGATTGCTGATGTATCATTACGCTCCGAAACGTCCCGACGGCAGACCGATTCAAATGCCAATCGCCGGTCAGACCTTTGATCGGTATTTTTATCCACAGGCCGGTAGACCTACTTGGGGAACATTTGCCGGGCAAGTCGATTATCTGGATGTCATCCACCGAGCCGGATGCGATACGCTTTGGTACGATGCCGGATGGTTTTTCCCCCTCGAAGGACAATGGTGGACAGGAGTGGGAAATTGGTTTAATGCTGATCCGACGAGGTTTCCCAACGGTCTCAAACCTCTCGCCGATCTCGTTCACGGACGGAATATGCGATTTGTCCTTTGGTTCGAGCCGGAACGGGTTGCCAAGGGATCGCGTATGGCCGACGAATATTCCCAATACATTTTCGGCGGAAAAGAAGGCGGTCTTTTCAAACTGAACGACCTCGAAGCACGGGAGTTTATCACTCAATTGATCGGCGACCGAGTCGGGGAGTTCGGACTTGACGTTTTGCGTGTCGATTTCAATATCGATCCGCTTCCTTTCTGGCGGAACAACGACTCACCGAATCGGCAGGGAATGACGGAAATCCGTTACGTTGAAGGCCATTACGCCATGTGGGACACGATCCTCGAACGTTTTCCCGGTCTTTGGATCGACAACTGCGCCAGCGGTGGACGCCGCATTGATCTTGAAACGACCAAACGGTCCGTACCGCTTTGGAGGAGCGATACCTGTTGTTATCCGAACAACGAAAATCTCGATCAAAATCAGCAGGCCGGTTTGATGCAATACCTGCCGCTCTTTACGGGCAGTGCCTGGGAGAGCGATCCTTACACTGCGCGGAGTTCAACGAGCATGGGGCTTATCGTCCACTACGGTTTTCTGGACCCGGACTATCAGGAGAAGCGGGCGCAGGACTCCATTTTGGAGACGCACGTCAATCAGAAGATATGGTACGGCGATTTTTATCCGATGTCCGAAACGGACCCCGAACTACGCGGTTGGACGGCTTACCAAGTTCACCGCAGTGATTTGGACGCCGGAATTGCCGTGTTTTTCCGGCGTGATCTGTCGCCCTATCCGACGTTTCAGGCGTCGCTGCGGAGCATTGATCCCGATGCGGACTATCAAGTCGAACTCCGTCCAAACTACACAGACACAAAGACACTCCAGATGAAAGGTTCCGAACTGAAAGACTACGAAGCCCGATTGCCGGAAAAACGGTCGTCTCTAATGTTGCGCTATTGGAAGGACTGATCGCTCAAAAGGTAGGCAACCTACCTTTCGTGCCTTGCAACCCTCGTGTTGACATTTCCTGTCGTCCCAACGACAATACGGACATCTTTAGTCGATATTCGACGCACAATGTTGTTTTCGTAACCAGTCATCGTATGAGCAGGAAGAAGTCGTCGGTCAACATACACGACCGCTTTGTCCGGTCGGTGTTCGCTCACGTCGAACTCGTTGCCGCGTTCCTGCGGTTGTACGTCGCTCCTATATTGTTGAAGCAACTTGACTTGCGCCGAATCAAATTGGAGCCGACACACTTTTTCGGTGAAGAAGGACGCGAACGCATCGCCGACTTGATCTTTTCAATTCCCCTGAAAAGAAAACGCGGAACAATGAAGGTCGTGTTCGTCTTCGAACACAAAAGCGAACGGCGACGCTCCTTGGGATTCCAGTTGCTGAAATATTTGGTCGCAATTTGGAACAAGTTTTTCTCCGAAGCGAATAACCCGGAGAGCGACGATTTCTTCCTTCCGGCTCCACTGTTGATTGTGCTTCACAATGGTTCGAAGCCGCTGATCGACAAGCCGACATTGGAAAAAATCATTGCGAAGGTTGCCGGTACGGAGCGGTTTATTCCGAAGTTTGAGTACGAGTTGGTCGATCTTCCGGCTTTGACGGTGGAAGAATTGGGCGATGCTCCGCTTTTGCGGGTGATTTTGGAGTTGCTCAAACGTTCAACGGATGGTACACTGAGTGATGTGCAAACACAGATTTTGGAACCGCTGGCCGCAATTCGGGACGACGAAGAAACCCGGTATTGGATTCAGCGGATTCTACGGTATATGGACGATCTGCTGATGGCGAAACACGAACGGTTCACACCGGAGCGTATCGACCAGGTGATTCGACCGGTTTATGAAGAAAGGAGCGATAAGATGGCCCTGTCCTTTTTTGAAGAAATCGAAGCCAGAGGGAAAGCCAGAGGAAAAGCCGAGGCCGTTATGGGATTTCTCCGGAAAAAATTTCACCGGGTTCCCAAGAAGATTGAAAACGCCGTTCGGCAGATGTCCGACCCGATTGCCTTGGACTCACTGGTCGCTCATGTCGTCGATTGTAAAACATTGGACGAATTCGCCGAAGCGTTGAAGTGAACCGGCAAAAAACAGCGAGAAACCGCTTGACATTTTCCGCCAGACGGACGATAATTCGGAGTGTCCATTTAGCCGGTACTCCGGTTCAACTTTTCCACAGGAGAAAACATATGAAAACCACAAATGTCAAAATAGGGGGGGGGGGGCGGTCTAAGTAAGATACTTGGTTTCACGCTCGTTGAACTTCTTGTGGTCATTGCGATCATTGGAGTCTTGATCGCTCTTCTTTTACCGGCAGTCCAAGCCGCACGTGAAGCCGCACGCCGAATGCAGTGCGCCAATAACCTGAAGCAAATCGGTATCGGTTTGCATAACTATCACGATGCCTGTTTGGCGTTTCCCTCGTTGAGTCCCCAGCAACCGTTCAGCCGTTGGGATGGAGGCGACATCTTGATTTTTGGGCGCGATGAGTGGTACACCCCGGAAAAAGCCATTATGCCGTATGTCGAACAACAAACATTGTTTAACACATACGCCCAAATTATGACTCACCCCATGGCCCAACCCTGGAATTCGGAAGGAGAGGTACGAGCTCTTTGGGAAACTTCAGACGGAAAGTTTGTCAGCAATTATCTTTGTCCGAGCGATGGGATGGGCGGGAAGTTCCATACCGAGATTGCGCCTTGGAATCTCTTCAAAGTCAACTACCTTCCTTTTACAAACGGTACCAGTGAACTCCAAGTGGGTTTGGAAATCAATCCGAATTTCGAAGGTTACGTTTTTGATCCGGATTCGCGTGGACCTTTTGTTCCGCGCTTTTGGCGAACGATGGCCGATTTCACGGACGGGTTGAGTAACACTTTCCTCTACTCCGAATTCCTGACCGGTCAGGGGCCGGAAAGGTTTTATGGATGCTCGTGGACATTGCGTGCCGGATGCAGCATGATTTTTTATAACGCAACGCCGAACACTCTTTCGCCTGACACGCAACCGAATTACGACGGTTTCTGTGGGACAGGAGACAATCTTCCCGAAATCAATCTTCCCTGTACTGCCGTGAACGATGATGCCAGGTCCCCGAATGCGGCGGCGCGGAGTCGGCATCCCGGCGGTGTTAATGCGCTGAAGGGCGACGGAGCCGTGATGTTCATTATGAATACTGTCTCCTATCAGCTCTATGCTGAAACGGTGACTATCGGTGACGGCAAATCCGGATTGTAGGAGATGAACCATGAAAAAAGTTGTTTTTTCGGCGTTGGTTTTGTGCTGTTTCTTGTTATCCGGTTGCGGTAAGGACGGCTTGAATCGGGCTTCCGTATCGGGAACCGTCACGCTTGACGGCACACCGGTTGCGGACGGCCATGTTACGTTCAATCCGGAACCGGGAACCGCTTGTCCCACCGTAGCGGGCACAATCAAAGACGGGAGTTACGTCATTCCCGCAAAGAGCGGTCCGGTTCCCGGAAACTATACCGTTACCGTCACGGCATCCGCACCGACGGGAAAGAAAGTCAAGGCGACGGTAATGGGCGTTGAAAAGGAAGTGGACGAAGTGAAATCCATCATTCCGGACAAATACACGGGACGCGGAGGCCAATCGCCCTTGACCGCCGCTATCGTCCAGGGCAAAAATACTGTCGATTTGAAACTCGAATCCGCATTCTGAGACGCAACCGCCGAATTGCGAACTTGTTACGGATATGTAAAAACCCGCTCTGAAATATTTTCATGTGCACCGTCTTCCCCGCGAAGGCGGGGGCCCAGTGAGGAGTGTAGAGTAAGAGAGTGATCAGTGTAAAGAGTATCACTCTACACTTTGCACTCTACACTCCTCACTAGGCTGCGGGGGTGACGAGTATTCACAATTTTAGATTTGGTGCGGTACTAGTCCTGCGCTATTGTCTGTCGCGCTGGCTGTGGCACTGACGTTTAATCTTGACAAAGTCTTGACGTTGTGGTATCACTTCCACTGTCTTGTGTTGTCTTCGTGATTCATTTTGATTGCGCTGTCGGATTGGGCGGTTTGCCGAAAGCTGTCTGCTGTCCCAATGGTAGCTTTGGGCCGGCTTTGCTAACAATCAGGAGAACACCCATGCGTGTTTTGACGTCAATTTCGCCCGCCTTGATTCTTGTTGCGTTCACTTGGGCGGTCGAACCGGAAACCGAATCGTTGACCGTACCGGAAAGCATTCCTATTTCCGTTGCGATTAACCAACTCGGTTACGATCCCGGCTCCGCTAAAATCTGCGTCATACAGGTGCACGACACCTGCAAAAATGATCCCGAAAAAAACTTTCAACTGCTCGATTCAGCGGGGAAGGTCGTCTTTTCCGGAGAATTGACCGCAAAAGGCCGCATACACGAAGGAACGACGAGCGATTGGGGGGCTCGCTATTGGAACGGCGATTTCACCAATTTTCGTAACGAAGGCGAATACCGGATTCGCATCACGGTCGCCGAACGGAATTATGAATCGTTTCCGTTCAAAATTCGGCGAGATTTACTGGGCGAGACGACGCTGTTGGCTGCCACCCGCTTCTTCTGGCTTCAACGTTGCGGTTACGAAGTTCCCGGTCTGCACGGTCCGTGTCACATGGACGATGCGGTCATACCACCGGCACTCGGCGAAGGCAGAAAAGATGCCGCCGGCGGCTGGCACAATGCCGGCGATTTCAATAAATACGCAACCATTTCCTGCTATTCGACTTACGCCCTTCTCGTTACGGCAAGAAACGTATCCGGCCGCGATGTTCCCAAAGAACTGTTCCTTGAACTGACCGAAGAAGGTTTCTGGGGGGCGGATTGGCTCATGAAAATGCGGCAGCCGGGCAAGGGGATCATTTATCAGGAAGTTTGGAACGGTTACGATCATTGGGGATGTGCAGACGACGAAACCGACGGTATTCCCGGCACGGCGGACGACCGTCCGTTTCGGGGAGAGAGTCCCAGCGGTATGACGGCGGCGGCACTGGCGGCAGCGGCGAGGGCGGCGAAAGATTCGCCCGAAAAAGCCAAGGCTTACCGTGAGGCCGCCGAAGACCTCTGGCACGGTGCCGTCCGTGCGGCTTGCGATTACGAAGAAGACGTTTGGGGACCGACCTGTGCAGACGGTTTTTGTCCGCAGCCGCGAGATTCCGAAGGACGCATCGCACGCCGTACCGCCGCACTGCTTCTGGCCGATCTGGAACTCGAAGCATTGACCGATGAAAAAAAGTATGCGGAAAACGCCCAGGACTGCGCTCGCACCCTGATCGAACTCCAACAACCGAACGGCCTTTGGTTCGGCGACTCCTATACCCGTACCACGTTAGAAGGAACGATTCCCGCTTCGCTTGCGCTTTATGTGCTTGCCCATCCCGACACTCCGACGGCGGCGGAAGCACGAAAGGCACTCCGAGCGTGGATGAACGGCGTTTTTATTTCGGTACAAAATCCCTTCGGCCTTTTGCGTTGGGACGACAAACACTTTTTCAATCCCGCCGGAAAGAATTATTGTTACGTCGGTCAAAACAGCCAGTACTTGTCGAACGTTTGGGCGTTACATCTGGCTTCCCGCGTGGTGGACGAACCTCGCGTCAAGCCGACCGCTGATCGATTGATCGACTGGGTACTGGGATGCAACCCATATAATCTGTGTATGTTGGAAGGGTTCGGCAGTTTCAATCCGCCGTTTTACCTGCATCGTTTTGCGCCGGATGAAGCGAGAGGTGCCGTGCCTGGTTCCGTCTGTAACGGTTTCTGTCTTCTTCCGAGCGGCGAAGACATTCCGTGGTTCGATTTGCTGTTACCACCGAGAAGGGTGTCATTTCGCACTTCCGAGCCGTGGGAGCCGCACAATGCGTTTTACCTCCTTGCGCTGTCGAGCCGTTGACCTTTGGAGATTCCAACATTTCGCACGAACTGGATGTTCGTCCCGAAACGTGGTTATTCCGACACTGACTTCGCTTTTTTGCTTCTGCAATTCCCTCAATTCCTGTGCTTTTCCATGTTGCACACAATCCGTCTGACGCCGTCGGGCCGTGGAGCCGTTGCGGTGCTCCGCTTCGTCGGACCGAAGGCCCTGGAGGTTTTCGCCCGGCGATTCAGAAGTTCGGCCCCACTGGTCGAAGGCCGCCCGGTGTTCGGTCGCTTCCTATTTAGCCGGTACTCCGGTGAAGAAATCGTCGTCCACGTTATCGACTCGAATGCCGTGGAAATCTGTTCCCATGGCGGCGAAGCGGTCGTCGCGGCGATTGAACGCTCGCTGATCGAAGACGGAGCAACGCCGATTTCCTGGCAGGACTTTTTTCACTCCGGCGACTCGCAACGGGATCGGGCATCGCGGTTGCTTCCCTTTGCCAAGACGGAGCGAACGGCCCAAATTCTTCTCGACCAGATTGTGCTGGACCTCGCAGAACCCCCGCTTGGTAACGAACTGTTAGGAAAGCATCTCGTGGAACCGTTTCGGGTTGTTTTGGCGGGAGGAACGAACGTCGGCAAGAGCAGTCTTCTCAATGCGATTCTCGGATTCGGTCGGAGCATTGTGCATCACGCACCGGGCACGACGCGGGATGTCGTTTCGGTGGAAACAGCGATTGATGGTTTCCCGGTGTTGTTTTGCGACACGGCGGGTTTGCGGAACACGTCCTGCGACTTGGAACGGCAGGGAATCGAGCGGTCGTTGCATTTGTTGGAGGAAGCCGACTTGATCGTTTGGATGATCGACCGTTCGTGTTCGCTGACGGAACAACCGCCGACTCCGGAGCGGGACGATATTTTGATCGTGTACAATAAATGCGACTTGCCGGAACGCATTGAACACCGAATTTCGGAAAGATATTTTCCACTGAGTGCCAAGACGGGCGAAGGCTTGGAAGAATTTCTCCTCCGGGTTCTCGACCGCTTGGTTCCTCAACCCTTGGAAGCCCTGACACCAGTGCCCATTTAGAGCGCATTAAGAATTGGTCTGGACAAAATTCCCGTCATTCCCGCGAAGGCGGGAATCTAGAGAAACAGGGTTAGTATCTTACGCTCTAGGCCCCCGCCTTCGCGGAGGTGACGATAAAAAGTTCAAAGCAATTTTTAGCCGGTACTCCGGCTTTTCAACGGAGCACCGGCTAAATGGGGACTCCCGTTGAAAAAACGGTGATGGTTGGTACACTTGATTCATGCAAATCATATCCGTTCGCCGTTGGTCGGAGCAGAAAGCGTTTCTCGATTTTCCGTGGAAAATCTACAAGGACGATCCGTACTGGATTCCACAACTCCGTATTGAACAGAGCGGACTCGTCGGATTTCGACCCGATCCTTTTTATCTCCGTAACGAATGCCAGACGTTCCTCGCCGTCGATGGCAAGAACATTCTCGGTCGAATCTGTGCGATTCTCAATCAAGGGCATCTTGAACGGTACAACGACGGCGTCGGATTTTGCGGCTTCTTCGATTGCGTCGACGACGTGTCGGTTGCCGGTGCGCTCTTTGACGCCGCCGCCGATTGGCTCCGGGAAAAAGGCTGCACAACGATCCGCGGACCGATCAATCCGTCGCTGAATCATACGCTCGGTCTGCTCATTGAAGGATTCGGCAGTTCGCCGTTCTTTATGATGACGTACAATCCACCCTACTACGAAAAACTCTTTGAAGACAACGGCTTCCGCAAATCGCAGGACTTGTATTCGTATTGGGGCTCCGTCGACATGCTCCCGAAAATCAACGAAAAACTTACCCCGATCTGCGAACGGCTCTTGGAACGCACTGGAGCGAAGCTCCGTCACGCTGATCGTAAACATTTCGGACGGGATGTCGAAACTTTCCTCCAGATTTACAACCGAGCCTTGATGAATACGTGGGGGTTCGTTCCAATGGCCGACGCCGAAATCAAGGAAACCGTCAAGTATTTGAAACACATGATCGTTCCGGAACTGACCTCGGCGGTCGAACTCGACGGAAAAGTCGTCGGAGCGTGTTTTGCGTTACCGGACTACAATCCGCGAATCAAGGCAATCAAGGGACGGCTGTTTCCCTTCGGTCTGCTTCGGCTGCTCTGGCGAAAGCGGGACATCAAGTCGCTGCGTATTCTCAGCACCAACGTGTTACCGGAATACCAGATGCAGGGCGTCGGTCTGCTCCTGCTGCACACGCTCGTTCCCAGTGTCATGAAGTACGGTATCACCGATGCCGAGTTTTCTTGGGTGTTGGAATCGAACTCTTTTTCCCGAGGAAGTCTTGAAAAAGGCGGCGCGATCCGAACGAAAACATACCGGGTGTACGACCGAGACGTGAGACGTGAGGAAATTGCGGCAGATAACGCCCCTGTCGACGTTCAGATCGGATAAGGTGAAGCATTACGGCTCCTCCTCAATCTTGACACGCCCACGCGACTTTTTATGTGAACCGCATGGGTCCACCTTCCCACATCTTTTCCGTATGATACAATCGTTTGAAACAGTTCTTTCAAACGGTATCTGACGTATGGACACAGCCAAACAACGGATCATCGATGCCGCCGGGCCGATTTTCGCGCAAAAGGGTTTTCACTCGACGACCGTTCGGGAAATCTGTGCTTCGGCAAAGGTTAACCATGCGGCGATCAACTATTATTTCGGTAGCAAAGAAAACCTCTACAAGGAGATCGTCGCCTCTCTCGGCTCGCTGATGGCACTTTGGGACCAAGAGTCGGAACTCTCTCCCCCGGCGAAGGGGGGGTCGTTCGAAGAGCGTCTGCGTGAACTGGTTTCCCGACGAGCGGAAGAGATTTTCGCTTGTGAAATGAGCCAATGGAAAATTCAGCTTATGATCCGCGAAATCCACGATCCGACGCCGATCTGCGGACGAAGCCTTCAGAAGACCGTTGCCGACGACTACCAAAAATTCTATCGGTTTCTCGACGAATACTTTGCTCCCGACACGCCGGACAATCTCCGATGGAAGTGTACCTTTACGATGTTGGGAACGCTGGTTCACTTCAAAGCCTCCGACTGGCTTGTGCGGGAATTGGTTCCCGAAGCCATGCGACAGGAACATTTTCAGCCGGAGCACATCGCGGACTTCGTCGTCGATGCATTTCTCGCCGCTTCGAAGAATTACCGCAGGTAATCTCGCGCAGGCGTTTTTTCCTGGAACCGACGATTCCTAATTTGGTTTAGCTGCGGCTAGAGCGTATTAAAAATGGGTTTGGACAACATTCCCGTCACCCCCGCGAAGACGGGAGCCTAGAGGTCAAATGTTCTTTAATTGCAAAAACTTATGGCGATTAAACAAACTCAATGACGTCGAGGGTCTAGGCCCCCGCCTGCGCGGGGGTGACGATAAAAACTCCAGAGCAATTTTTAATACGCTCTAAAAGTCTCTCGTTCCTTTTATGACCATCCGACGCGACCACGTTCGACAGGCGATTTTTTTTCAGAAACCGGCCCGAATTCCGATCTGGTTTGTCAACTGCGATCAAACCGAAGGCGATGTGATGGTCTACCATCTGTCGCTCCAGCGGGAAGACGGCTCCGGCGATAACGAATGGGGTTATCACCTCGAAAAAACGGACGACGGCACGATGGGGCATCCCACGACGCCGTTCCTGCCGGACTGGGAGGCGTTCGCCGCCTTCGCCCCGCCGCCGCTCCGGGAAGACGACCGAATGAGCCGCCTGCCGGAATTTTTGAAAGAAGCCGAAGACCGTTATCTCCTGGCATCGCTTGATCTGAGCGGCTTCACGGTGTACACGCTGCTTCGCGGTTTCGAGAATTCGATGCGGGACTTCCTGCTCGAACCGGAACGTTTTGAGGTCTTGATGGAGATGATCGCCGGCTTCGAAAACGAATTGATGACGCTGGTTGCCCGGCGTGGTTTTCACGGCATTCACTTTGCCGACGACTGGGCGACGCAGACCGGAATGATGATTTCGCCGAAACTGTGGCGGCAACTCTTCAAGGAACGGTATCGCCGCCAGTTTGCACACGCCCATCGGCTCGGTTTGCAAACGTGGTTCCACTGTTGCGGCAATTTCGAGGCGATCATCGACGACTTCCACGAAATCGGCGTCGATGTGCTGAACATTGCACAACCGAATGTCGTCGATACGGTGTCCGTCGGCAAACGTCTGCGCGGCAAACAGTGTTTCCTGATGCCGATCAGCTACCAAGCGGTGTCGATTGCGGGAACCGTCCGGGAGATTTACGACGAGGCCCAGCGACTGTTCACTGAGCTGTCCGGAAAGGACGGCGGATTCATCGGTTACGTCGAGGAATACGGCTGTATGGGCATGTCACTGGAAAACTATCGCGCCTGCGCCGACGCCTTCCGACGAATCGCGGTTGCAACGCCATCGTCAGATTGAGTCCGCCGTACGGGTCCGAGTACCGGCTAAATGCCCGGTTTTATCGGCACATATCCAATGGAGCGCACGAGCCGTTGTCCTTCTTCGGACAACAGCCATTCGACGAACCGCTCTACCTTTTCGCCGGGATTCTTGCGGTGAAGCAGTACGCATTCATACACCAACGGATACTTGCCCGATGCAATCGTTTCCGCATTGGGAAACACACCGTCCACGGCCATTACCCGCGTATGGGCGTTGAATACCATATACCGGTCGTAATGGTAAATCGAATAAGCAATGCCGCCGGGAGCGTTTTCCAGTTCCTCGAAAACAAGACTCATCCCGCTAAGTTTTTTCGGCTTAAAATCTTCGTGAACCGGCGTGTTCCACATAACCAGCGATTGCATCAGTTCCTCGCTACCGGAATTTTCGTTCCGAATAAACGGCTTGATGTCCCCGCCGAAACCGCCGACGTCTTTCCAGTGGCGATACTTGCCACTGAAAACGCCTTGATACTGTTTCAACGTCAAGTCCCGCACAGGATTATGTCGGTTCTGCAAAAAAACGAAAGCATCTTTGGCAAAGGGAATAGTAACGAGTTCGACATCCATTATTTTGGCGGAATCCTGTTCCATTCTCGAAAGCCGCCGGGCAGAGAAGACGACATCTTTTTCCCCTCGAAGCAGTGCCAAAATTGCCGGATGCGTGTTGGACAACGTTATGCTTGCTCTGACCGCCGCCATCGAGCCGTGATCGATGGTCGTTTGCAAGGACTCTATGTTGATACCCTCACACCGTTCGGCAATGGAGCGAATGAAGGGATGCAAACTGAGCGAACCGTCCCACCGGGCAACTTCCGCTTGATCGATGGCGAGTTTCGATAGTTCCGGCGTTGCGTCGATTTTCCACGCTTCCCGCTCGGCGTTACGGGCTTCTTCCAAAAATTCGTTCGCCGCAAAGGTGGGAGCAAAAGATGACGTAAAAGGCCAATTCATCGCTGTGCAGGTAAAAAGAGACTCATCGTTGATGACCCGCAACTTTTGTTCATCATTCAGAGGAACCGTATCCGTGAAAAGACAAAATTGGAATCCGTTTATCCCCCAAAGTTCTCCTTCGGGCAAATCCTCCACTGTCATCGCGTCGATTCGTTGCCGAAACTCTTCGGTTTGTTTTTTGTGTTTTTCGGTTTTCTGTCGGAAACTTTCGATGACGATGGGATACAAAAAAAAGTTGTCTTCGCCAAGTGCTTTCCAGTATTCGGTCTGCTTTTCGGGATCATGCCACTCCGGGTATTGGTGAAATTCATACCAATTTGTGTACAGATAAATCGCATCATACACATCTCTCCGATGTTCGGCAGAAACGCTGTAATCGCCCTTAGCCAGTGCTTTAAGTCCTTGGTATTGTTTGAGTCCATACTCGAATTCTGCGAGGGCAAACGGATCATTTTTTGCGAGGGCTTTTTCGCGTTCTTTTTCGATGGTCTCCGGGGTGGCATCAGGTATGTCCTTTTCGATGTCCTTCGTCTCTTCTTTGAAAAGCGGATGAAGCACTCCGAACAGTTCAGCACGGGTTTTCCAGTAAGCGGCATTCGCTTCACGTAGTTTTGCGTAGGCATCGAGGTATTGCTGATGATACTCCGGCGGCATATTGCCGAAGAATTCCTTGCGAGTTTCGGCGTCCCATTGGACGGGATCGGTCGAAATCAGGCCGATTTGGACTCGTTCGCCAAAGGTCGTCGGCTTACGGACTTCGGGAGTCTCTGCCGACAGAATCCCCGTTGCAAGAACAAGCGGCAACACGCCAAAACGTCGAATGAATCGTAGCATTGATTGTCTCCCATTATTCGATTGACAGCAGACGAACAGCACTATTGCAACACATGCCGGGGCAAAATACCAGTAGCCCCCGTATTTTAGAGGCGACCGTTCGGGTACAATGGGAGACTTACCTATTCCAGCATCCTTGGCAGCCTCCATTATGAATTCGACCGTCTCCGTTCGTCCGACCACCCTTTGGAACCGGGGTTTCATCGCCCTGCTTGTTACGCAGTTCACCGTTGCTTTCAATGACAACGCCTTCCGCTGGCTCCTCGTGCCCATCGGAAAAGCGTACATCGACGGCGACTTCATCCGAATTCTCGGCACGGTTTTCCTGCTCGTGCCGTTTCTGCTCTGGACGTCCATCGCCGGGTACGTGACCGACCGATTCAGTCGGCGGAACGTCATGATCTGGAGCAAACTGATCGAAATGATCCTCTTGGCGACAGCGGTCGGCATCATCATGTTCGGCGATTCCGCTACTGGGGAACCAACCGAAGGAATCTATTCGATGCCGTGGAGCATCGTCGCTCTTCTCGGTATCCTGTTTCTGCTCGGTTCGCAGAGCGCGTTTTTCAGTCCATCGAAATACAGCACCATTCCCGATCTCGTTCCCGCAGAAAAACTGTCCGCCGCCAATGGTCTCGTGTCCATGCTCACCATGATGGCTTGCGTCTCTGGAATGGTCCTCGGCGGTTATCTCTTCGCTTGGACGACAATCTTCGAGGTGACTAAGGTTGCAGGGCTTGACGAAAAGGTTGTCTCCGGTATTCCCGGCGGCAATCACGTTTGGATCACGGCATTGTGCTTGGTCGGCATCGCAGGCATCGGATTCGCCGCAAGTTTTTTCATTCCGAAAATGAAAGCGGTCGATACAACGGCTCGATTTCCCGTCTTCTTTTTCAGCCAAACCGCCAAAGACCTTGCCTCACTGTTTTCGTATCGCAAATTGTTCTGGATCGCTACCGCCAGTGCATTCTTTTGGGGACTCGCGGCCTTGGCCCAGAACAATATCGATAAATTCGCAACCGAGTACCTGATGGTTTCGCAGGAATACGTAACACCGTTGCTTGCCGTCCTTTTGATCGGCATCGGCATCGGAGCGGTTCTCTGCGGTTGGATTTCCGGCAAACGCATCGAACTGGGCATCGTTCCCATCGGTCTTTGCGGAATGGGCCTGTTCATCTTGGTTCTCGGTTTCACGCCGTATGCGGGAGATGTCGGCAAAGGTTTTGGCGATCCAACGCAGTTTCCGTATGTGTTCGCACTGACGGTGATGTTCATCACGGGACTTTGGGCCGGTTTGTATGACATTCCTTTGTCGGCGTACATTCAGCGGAACAGCCCGCCGGAAAAACGCGGTCGAATCATTGCGGCGTACAATTTTCTGAACTTCTCCGCCATGCTCGTTTTCGGAGGCTTGGGATATGTCATGGCCATACTCTTCGGCTTCATCCAAGTCTACGACGCCAGTTTATTGATATGGATTGCCACGGGACTGCTCACACTGTCCGTCGGTGCCGTCTTGATTTACTACCTGATGACGCCGCTTTTGATCTTCACGATTACGAAAACCGCAATGCTCATTTACCGTCCAAAGGTCGTCGGACTCGAAAACATTCCGACGGAGGGCGGCGTTCTGTTCGTGTCGAATCACGTCAGTTATCTCGACGGCATTTTGCTGTACGACATTCTACCGAAGAACGTCCGGTATTTCGCGCACAACAATTATGTTCCCAAACCTCTCGACGGCGTTGCGAGGGACACCGGCCTGATCCGCGTTTTGCCCGGCAAGAAAGTCGTCCAAGCCTTGAAAACGGCAAGGGAAGCCCTGAAAAACGGCGACTGGCTCGCTATCTTTCCTGAAGGCGGCATTACTCGAACCGGACAGATCAATGCGTTTGAACCGGGATTTATGTCGATCCTCAAAGGAGCCGAAGACACACCGATCGTTCCGGTTTACATCGGCGGACTCTACGGCAGTATGTTCAGTTACAAATTCGGCGACAAAAAATTCACCTTTTGGCCGCGCCGCCTGCTGACCAACGTGATTGTTTCGTTCGGAAAACCAATTTACAAGCCGGAATATCCGATGCAGGTCCAGCGTGTCGTCGAGGAACTCGGCGTTGACACGATGCGGGAGCACAACACGCAGAAACTCCTCGCACCGGCACGGATGTTGATCCGTGTTCCTCGAAAACGGGGACGAAAATTGATGTATGCGGATTCGACGGGCATCGAACTGAACGGATACAAGTTCCTGACGGCAGCGTATCTGTTCCGCAAACTGTTGAACCGGCATATTTTGGCAGCGCGCGGCGAGGAACCGAATGTCGGACTGCTGGTTCCAATGTCCGTCGGCGGATCGCTCTTGAACGCCGCGCTGACGCTGGACCGCCGCGTACCGATCTTCCTGAACTTCACGTTCAATCAGGAAACGCTTGATTATTGTATCAACCAGGGCGAAATCAAACACGTTTTTACGAGCCGAAAAGTCTTGGATCGCTTGTTGGAGCGGTTTCCGAACTTCAAATTGAACGCCGAGGTTATCTGCACGGAGGACCTTTTGAAGAAGGCAACGCTTTTCGATAAAATTTCCTGTCTTGCGGCGGCATTGCTGTTACCGAATTATCTGGCGGAGCGGCTGCTCGGACTCCATAAAAAGGAGATTCACGACGAATTGGCGACGATTATCTACTCATCGGGATCGACGGGACGACCGAAGGGCGTGATGCTGACGAACGACAATCTTTCTGAGGTGGGGCGTTCGTTCATCGACGCGATGCGATTGCACGACAAAGACGTGATTGTCGGGATGTTACCGTTTTTCCATGTTTTCGGTTTGATGGGCAATTTTTGGATTCCGATTTTCTGCGGCGGATCGGGCGCGTTCCATTTCAGTCCGCTGGAGCCGAAAAAGGTCGGCGAAATGGCACGAAAATACAAAGGCACGTTCTTTCCATCGACGCCGACGTTTTTGCACGGATTCATCAAGCGCTGTGCGAAAGAGGACTTTGC
>Ga0099364_10005945_pt1 | contig 17937 bp, 23 predicted proteins | sample TergutTh196P3_FD_73070 | JGI IMG/M metagenome (GOLD analysis project Ga0099364, IMG submission 73070) | Microcerotermes parvus P3 segment gut microbial communities from Pointe-Noire, Republic of the Congo - Th196 P3 | ecosystem: Host-associated > Arthropoda: Insects > Digestive system > Gut ...
GCCCGGATTGAAAGAGTTTGGCGAAGACAGAGAGATAGACCGTCTAATCCGCAAATATGGCTATGCAGGCACGCCCCAAACCCTCGCCGCCGTCGAAAACAATAGAGAGTTGCAGGATAACCTCGGCGCAGCCGCTCACCTGATACACGGCTCAAGCGAAGGACGTTTTTCGGTGACATACTGTCCCGGAAACCTGACACGCGAAGAAATAGAAAGCGTACATTTTCGCTATGCCGACCTCGCCCAAATGATGCAACGATATAATCCCGCAAATCTTAAAGACGGAATAAATATCATGCCCGACGGCGAAGAAGTGTTCTACATATCCAACCCCGCGTTAGGATTATGGGCGCACAAAGACAGATTCAAATGATTCAAAACCGGAATGAAAGGTAAACAACCGAATATCATTTATTATGTAATAAGCTTTGTAAGATATATTTATCCCAAGTTTCTATGCCGGATTATGACAAACCGGATTTTGTCGAAAGCAGAGAAAAGAGCCGACTTTGATTATATATTGGACAGAGTGAACTATTATAATAAGTTGGACGATAGTTTTTCGCTTGAACAAGAAGGAATCAAGATAAAAGATTTCAGTTTTTTCCAAAAAATAAAAAGCGCTTATTTTTTTGATACTTATGAATATGTGCGATTCTTTCCTGTTGTAAACAGGTTCTCCTATAAATTTGGAGATGTAACGTATATTCCTTCGGTTCCGTCTATTTTAAAAAGCAGACCCGTTGACGGCGACAATAGAAATTCGGTACTCTTGAACTTGAATAAACGACGTCATTTTGTTTTTTTAGACGATAAAATACCATTCAGAAAAAAGGATAATAAAATCATTTTCTATGCGTTTATACATGGAAAACCACATAGAATAAAATTTATGGAAAAATATTTTGAACATCCTGAATGTATATGCGGAGCGGTCGATAGCAACAAATCTATTCCTAAAGAATGGATAGTTAAAAAGATAGGTTTAAGAAAGCATTTGATACATAAATTTATACTTGCTTTGGAGGGCAATGATGTTGCCACGAATCTAAAATGGATCATGTCTTCAAATTCCCTTGCCGTCATGCCAAAACCTAAATATGAAACATGGTTTATGGAAGGCAGGCTTATTCCTGATTTTCATTATGTTGAAATTAAGGACGATTATTCTGACCTGATAGAACGCATGAATTTTTATATTGAGAATCCGGTTGAAGCAGAAAAAATAATCAAAAATGCAAACGAATACACTTCACAATTCAAAAATAAAAAACGTGAAAAGATAATTTCGTTATTAGTTTTACAGAAATATTTCAGTAAAAGTCTCAAATAATTTTTTTATATTGAATATGAGCAATTTATTAAATACCATAGAAGAGGCGATAGAAGACGTCCGTAACGGAAAGATAGTCATAGTAGTAGACGATGAAGATCGCGAAAATGAGGGCGATTTCATATGTGCCGCAGAAACGGTTACTCCCGAAATAGTTAACTTCATGCTCACGTATGGTCGCGGAATGGTATGCGCGCCGCTTACCGAGCAACGATGTCGTGAGTTGGAATTGGATATGATGGTTGGACATAATACTTCTCTGCATGGCACGCCGTTTACCATCACCGTCGATTTAATAGAAGGCTGCACGACGGGCATTTCTGCATATGACCGTGCAAAAACCTTACGCGCATTGGTTGACCCCGCTACGCGCCCCGAAGAGCTTGGGCGTCCGGGACACATATCGCCGTTGAAAGCCCGCGAAAAAGGCGTGTTGCAGCGCGCCGGACACACCGAAGCAGTTGTTGACCTGACACGACTTGCCGGTTTACAGCCCGGAGGCGTGCTGATTGAAATTCTTAATGACGACGGTACAATGGCGCGTTTACCGCAATTATTGGAAATAGCACAAAAAAACGACCTGAAAATCGTGTCTATTGCCGACCTGATAAAGTATCGTCTGCAAAAGGAATCGCTCGTTAAGATGGGCGATCGCGCGAAATTGCCGACAAAATACGGCGATTTTGAAGTTGTGCCGTTCATTCAGGTTTCAAACGGATTGGAACATTTGGCAATTATAAAAGGCACATGGCATCCGGACGAACCTGTTTTGGTTCGCGTACATTCATCGTGTCTGACAGGCGACTTGCTTGGTTCGTATCGTTGCGACTGCGGCGAACAGCTTCAGCAATCTTTGAGAATGATAGAAAAAGAAGGAAAAGGCGTTGTAGTATATTTGGATCAGGAAGGACGCGGAATAGGTCTGTACAATAAAATGAGCGCCTATCGTTTGCAAGATCAGGGACGCGATACGGTAGAAGCAAACATCGACCTCGGCTTTAAGGGCGACGAGCGCGACTACGGAGTAGGCGCAAGCATCCTTCACGCATTGCGATTAGGATTGATACGCCTGATGACCAACAATCCTGTAAAACGTATCGCCCTCGAAGGATATGGTATTAGCATTGTGGAAAATGTTCCCATCGAAATAGCGCCTAATCACCACAATCAGCATTATCTAAAGACAAAACGCGATAAGATGGGGCATACGCTCGAACTCGTTAGTGTTATCTAAATAAAGCGCCTCGAAAAATTTTTTAATTTATTTATGGCAATTTTTGTAAAATTTAAAAAAAGTATTACTTTTGACGTTTCAAAAAAAAAATTCAAAAACAGTAAAAAAATAATTAATAAAAATGAAAAAATTAGTTATCATCAGTTTAGCAGCCATCTTGTTTTCAAGTATGGCGCATGCTCAAATGCCCAAGTTGAGCAAAAAGGAAGTAAGTCAGGGTTGGAGGCTTCTTTTCGACGGAAAGACCTCCGAAGGCTGGACAAGCGTGAGGGTAGGCAGACCATTTCCAGAGAGTGGCTGGGTGATTGAAAACGGCGTTATTACCGTTCAGGAAAGAAGCCGCGCCGGCGACATAATCACAGTAGATGAGTTTCAGGATTTCGAGTTGTCAATCGAATTTCGAATCACCAAAGGCGCAAATAGCGGCATCAAGTATTTCATCCTTCCGGAAACTACACTTGGTTTAGAGTTTCAGATTTTGGACGACGCCAACCATCCCGACGCGCTGGAAGGTAAAGACGGCAACCGCTGGCAAGGAGGATTGTATGATATGATAGCGCCAAAAGGAAAGAAAGACAAACCTGTCGGCAAATGGAATCATGCTCGAATAATTTCAAAGGGCAACCATGTAGAACACTGGCTTAACGGTAGAAAAATAGTTGAGTTCGAGCGTTTCAGTCCTGCATGGGATGCATTGGTAGCAGAAAGCAAGTACATAGCCAATCCGGGCTGGGGTACGCCGCTGAAATCGCCTATCCTTTTGCAAGACCACAACGACGTGGTATCGTTTCGTAATATAAAAATCAGAGAATTATAACAATAAAAAAAATATAAAGATGGAAAGAAGAAATTTTCTAAAAAACACAGGGCTGGCAGTAGCCGGCGTCGGTTTGTCAGGCTTTACCATGCCGTCGGTATTTGCAAAAGGTCATCAGCCCAGCAATAAAGTAGTTGTAGCCGTTGCAGGCGTCAACAGTCGCGGTAATGGTCTGGCTCGTATGTTAGCACAACAGCCTAACTGCGAAGTAGCCTATATCTGCGACCCCGACGAGCGCGCAATGGCGCGCACAGTTGAAAACGTTGCGCGAATACAAACAAACAACAGACCGAAAGCCGAAAAAGATTTTCGGAAAGCCCTTGAAGACAAAGGCGTAGACGCGCTTGTGATAGGTATGCCCGACCATTGGCACGCACCCGCTTCAATCATCGCTTTGAGCATGGGGAAAAACGTATTCGTTGAAAAACCGTTCAGCTACGACCCCAACGAAGGCGAACTGTTAGTGCAGGCTACCAAAAAATACAACAAGGTCGTACAGATGGGGTCACAACGTCGGTCTGGGACAGGTCTGATACAGATGATTAAAGATATACGGGAAGGAATTATCGGAAACGTATACATGGCAAAAACATGGTATGCCAACGGACGTGATCCGTCATTCTTTAAACCGGGTCCTGTTCCGACATGGTTGGATTATGAACTTTGGCAAGGTCCGGCTCCGCGTCGTCCCTATCTTGAAGGATTGGTGCATTACGACTGGCACTGGCTGTGGCACTGGGGAACAGGAGAAGCTCTCAACAACGGAACGCACGAAGTAGACGTAGCACGCTGGGGATTGGGAGTAACATACCCTATCAGAGTGACGTCTATTGGCGGACGATTCCATCATAAAGACGACTGGGAAACACCCGACACGCAAAACATTTCTATCGAATTTCCAGAAAATAAAATGATTACATGGGAAGGACGCAGTTGCAACCGATTCAGAGTAGAAGGAGCCGACCGCGGAGTAATATTCTACGGCGATAAAGGCACGATAATTAATCCCGGCGGCAATTCATACACTGTATACGGTCCCAATGGAAGAGACGTGATTAAGGACAGCAGGGATAATACAGACAGTCAGGATACTACAAACCCGGTTAGCGCAGGAGAGAATCTCGACCAAATGCATATTGCCGATTTCCTCGAATGTATCCGTAGCGGAAAACATCCAAACGCCGATTGCGACGAAGGACACCGTAGCACATTGCTCGTTCAACTTGGAAATATAGCATGGAGAATGCAGCAAACGCTGAATATAAACCCAACAAACGGACATATTCTGAATACGGGAGCCGAAAAATACTGGAAACGCGAATACGAAAGAGGATGGGAACCAAGAGTGTAAAACCTGTCATACTCTTTTTACCCCTTTGATAAAATATTGATACACAACGCTGCGATGATAAACACAGGAAGGGAATGAAAGTGACGTTTCGTTATTTTTGTAATTGCGTCGTAATTTCCTGAAACTTTTATGCGCTTTTATTATGGCTTTTAGCACGGTTACATCGCCTTTTAGCAACGAATGAATTGCAGAAATGCCGTCGAGAGCCAAACGTATGTTCAGAATACGTTTTCGGTCTTTTGCAGGCAGGTTTTTGTGCATCATTAACAGATTATTGCGATAGTTGAGAAACGTTTTTAATGGCGATGATTGCGGCAACATACCGCCCCCAACGTGATACACAACAGAACGGTGTGTGTGCCAAATCGAATATCCGGCATTTTTAAACCTCCAGCAAAGGTCTATTTCTTCCATGTGCGCGAAAAAAGCGCCGTCGAATCCGCCTGTTTCGTGAAATAACTTTGCATTTATCATACAGCATGCTCCGGTTGCCCAAAATATTTCTATTTCAGAATCGTATTGACCGTAATCTTTTTCTACGGTATGAAACATTCTTCCTCTGCAAAAAACGTAACCGTATTTGTCAATGAATCCGCCGGCAGCGCCGGCATATTCAAAACTGTTTCTATCTGCAATTGCGCGGATTTTAGGCATACAAGCGGCAATATCCGGTTTTTGCAGCATCAGGTCTATCATTGGTTGTAGCCAGCCCTGGGTCACTTCCACATCGGAGTTTAACAGAACATAATAATCGGCTTCCACCTGCCGCAATGCCCTGTTATAGCCTTCGGCAAATCCGTAATTTTCATCTAATCTGATAATACGAACATCGGGATGATTTGCCTCAATAAAAGACAAAGAATCATCTGTTGAAGCATTATCGGCAACAATAATCTGCACTCCCGGCAGTTGTGAATACGCTTCCACCTTCGGCAAATATTTTTCCAAAAAATGCCGACCATTCCAATTCAATATGACGATTCCAATATTCAAAACTATGAATTTCAGAATCCCGGAATTTTTTCGCAAAGCAAATCAGCCATTTCAAGCTGCATTTCCATTGCTTTTTGCGCGGCTACTTCTGCAAAGTTTTCGCTACTGTCTGCAAAAATTATACCACGCGAAGAGTTTACTAACAATCCACACTGTTCGTTCATACCGTTTTGTGCTATTTCCGACAGGCTACCGCCTTGAGCGCCTACGCCGGGAACTAACAGAAAATGATCCGGAACAAGACGGCGCACATCTTTCATTAAATCGGCTTTAGTTGCGCCTACAACGTACATTATGTTGTCTTTTGTTCCCCATTTTTTCGAATAGTTAATAACTTTTTCAAAAAGCATCAATCCGCCGTATCTGTCTTCGGTAAACTGTAATGTTGCGGCGCCCTGATTTGACGTCAGCGCAAGTATTATCGCCCATTTATCTTTGTAGCCTATGAATGGCTTCACGGAATCTTCGCCCATGTAGGGCGCAACGGTTACGGCGTCGAAACCGATGGTATCGAAGAAGGCTTTGGCATACATCTTTGAGGTGTTGCCGATGTCTCCGCGTTTAGCGTCGGCTATCAGGAACATGTCAGGATAGTTGGCGCGCAGATAGTCTACGGTCATCCGAAGATTAACCCATCCCGAAACGCCGTATGCCTCGTAGAAGGCTATGTTGGGCTTGTATGCCACTGTGTATGGCGCGGTGGCGTCAATGATGCGCTTGTTGAACTCGAAAACAGGATTCTGTTCGTTTTTCAGAAACTCGGGAATCTTGCCGAACTCGCTATCCAAACCCACACAGAGAAAACTGCGTTTGGCGCATATCTTTTCAAATAACTCTTTTGAATTCATGCTGTTTATATTTTCTTAACTTAAAAAATTTCGATGCAAAATTATATAAAATTTTGAGTAAACCAAACAAAAAGCATTATCTTTGCAATAAAATCTAAAATCAAACAATGAGCCGATCTTATATTTTGTCAGAAACCACATGGAAAGAAGTGAAGGATACCGATTTTGAATTGGCAGTTCTTCCCTGGGGCGCTACCGAAGCGCATAATTATCACCTGCCCTACGGCGCCGATAACATTGAAGCAGAACGCATATCAGCTGAATCAGCGCGTATTGCATGGGAAAAAGGCGTAAAAATTATTGTGTTGCCAAATATTCCCTTTGGAGTGAATACCGGTCAATTAGACGTCAAATTGGACATAAACATATATCCAAGCACGCAGTTGATAATATTATCGGATATTGTAGAAACGCTTAATCGTCATGGTATCCGTAAACTTGTCATATTCAACAGTCACGGCGGCAACGATTTTAAGCCCATAGTGCGCGAGGTGGGCGCAAAATATCCCGATATATTTATTTGTTTGTGCAACTGGTTTCAGTGGCGCGGAACCGACGCCTTTTTCGAGCATAAAGGCGACCATGCCAACGAAATGGAAACAAGCCTGCTTCTCTATCTTACGCCACATCTGGTACGTTCGTTAGACGAAGCCGGTGACGGAAAAGAGAAAAAAAACAAAATTGAAGCGATGCGGCAAGGCTGGTGCTGGGCTGAAAGACGATGGACGAAAGTGACTGACGATACCGGTATTGGAAATCCGAAAGCGGCAACAAGCGAAAAAGGCGAAAAATATTTTAAAGCAATAACAAAAGAAGTTGCGGCAATGCTTGTGGAATTGGCGCAAAGCGATATGCACAATATGTATGAATAACGCAAACAGCGCGCTGTCTGGATTCTAACCTGCACTTCATGTAGTCTGCTATACTATTATATTTTGTTTATTTATAAATATATACATCACATCCCCCAAACGAATAAGCCCAAAGCCGCGTATATTGCGGCTTTGGACTGTGTAGTCCCGACGGGATTCGAACCCATGACCTACTGCTTAGAAGGCAGTTGCTCTATCCAGCTGAGCTACAGGACCAGAAAATTTCGCCGCAAAGATACACTTTTTTATATAAAATTCATTTTTTTTTATATAAAATTCATTTTTTTTGTTAAATTTTCAAAAAAAAAAAAGTTTGGCCCGATTATTGTATTATGTTTTGTAAAATAAATTTAGTATGAAGAAGCAGTTTTTTTTAACCATAATAGTGATACTCACGTTTTGTTTGACAGCGCTGCCCGCAAATGCAGGCAATACTGGCGAAAGGAAACTGACGGCGTATCCTAACCCTATTGACAGGGGCGCTGTCCTGACGGTCGAAATGCCGTCAGGCGAGTATGGTGAATTGACTGTGATTCTTTACAATACCGTCGGTAAAGCGGTCTATACGCTCAAAACGACAAACAAAACCGTAGAGTTTAACGTTCCCGAAATAAGCGGTATATATTTTTTGAGAATTGTGGAAAAAACAAAAGTAATTGATGTTGAAAAAATAGTTGTGAAAGAATAATTTTGTAATCCCAAAATTATTGTGTACTTTTGCGGCTTGAAAATTAAAATTTAGTACGATGGCATTAGTAATAACAGATGACAATTTTGAGGTATTGGTCTTAAAATCGGATAAGCCGGTTATGGTTGATTTTTGGGCGGAATGGTGTGGTCCATGTCGTGCGATTGCGCCTCATATAGATGAGATAACGGAAGAGTACGCCGGAAGGGCGCACGTCGGTAAGTTGAACATCGAAGATGCTCGCGAAATAACCGAAAAGTATGGTATTCGCACTATACCAACTATATTGTTCTTCAAGAACGGCGAATTGGTTGATAAGCACTCGGGGATGACAACAAAAGCAACTTTGGCGGACAAATTGGATGCGTTGCTTTAGATTTTTGGCGCTGAACGTTGTCCTTGCGGTTTTTTTGTTCTCGTGCGGACGGTCAGGTCCATATCTTGCGCTCGGAGGAATTACGCAAGGTACGTTTTATCAAATCATATATCAAAGCCCTGATAGCATCGGTTACAAAACTGAAATAATCCGGCTGCTTGATGATTTTAGTGCTTCTCTTTCGACGTATATCCCAACTTCGTTGATTTCGCGGATAAATCAGAATGACACGACCGCCGTTATTGATGATTATTTCCGCACAGTGTTCAACAAGGCGGCAGAGGTGAACAGGGCTTCCGACGGAGTTTTCGATATTACCATTGCGCCGATTGTAAATTTGTGGGGATTTGGTTTTACGGGCGACCAGCCTGATATGGACCCACAAAAAATAGACAGCCTCATGCAATATGTCGGGATGGACAAAATACGGCTTGACGGCGACAAGGTAAAAAAAAATTCGCCCGGAGTGATGCTCAACATGAATGCTATCGCCAAAGGTTATTCGGCAGATGTGATTGCCGATTTTTTGAAATCAAAAGGTTGTAGAAATTTTTTGATAAATATTGGTGGCGAATGTGTTGCGCGTGGGGTAAACAGGGAGGGAGCCATTTGGCGTGTTCAGGTTGATAAACCGACTGACGGTGCAGCCTACGGACAAGAAAGGCAAGCTATAGTGTTTCTTAATAACAGAGCATTGGCTACATCGGGCGATTATCGCCGTTTTCACGAGATTGACGGAGTTAAGTACGCACATACTATTGACGCAAGAACAGGATACCCCGTCAAGCATAACCTGTTGAGTGTTACCATCGTTGCAGACGACTGTATGACTGCCGATGCCTGGGCGACAGCATGTATGGCTTCAGGATTGGAAAAAAGCATTCAACTTCTACAACAAAACCCCGAACTTGAAGCGCTACTAATCTACAGCGATGAAAACGGAAACTATAGAACATATGCTACCAAAGGATTAGAAGCAGCTATTTATGAATGACTTACTGTTTTAAGAAATTGCCTGTTTATAATGTTCCCATGCCTCGTCCATCGAATCATTCAGATTTTTGATACGGTCTTTTATTGCTACTTTTTCAAATTCGGAATTTTCGTAATATCCTGATGCTTCCTGCTGTAGATCGGTCAGCCTTTTGCTGCGGTCTTGGTGCGAAGGGTGAGTTGAGAGAAAATTCGGCGTACTGCTACTGCCGAATTGAGACTCCATTCTTTGCCAGAATAGCGGCGCTTCGGTGGGGTTGTATCCAGCCTTTGCCGCATACATCAAACCCATTTTATCGGCTTCATGTTCATGTGTACGACTGTATGAAAGCGCTAAAATGTTTCCTCCCACTGCAAAAACCTGCATGGCAACGCCTATGATTGCCGGGTCAAGCTTATCGTTCAAAGTCATATTTGCTACAGTATCGATTGCCTTTAAACCCAAGGTAATCCCTAACTGCATCCCCATTCGCTGACCGGCGTGGTTGCGAACGGCATGAGCTACTTCATGCCCCATTACGATTGCCACTCCCGACTCTTTTTGACACAGTGGGATGATACCATCGTAAAATGCCATTCGCGCGCCGGGCATGCACCATGCGTTAACTTGAGGGGAGGCATAAAGGTCAACAGCCCACCCATCCTTTCCGAAGCTTTCGGCAATATCCGGCTCTTCATCTTCAACCACAGATTTTATGCGGTTTCGAGATTCGAGTACCCAATTCCGTTCCGGCTTTACGGATATTCCAATATTTGGATCGCTTGTATACTCGGCAATCATGGAAGGATACTGCATTGCTCCAAGAATATTCATTGCCGGACGGGGTATTGTATACCAAGGCGTATCCCTTTCACATCCGGTAAGCATCAGGGTGCCTGTTGCAACTCCTGCTGCGCCAAAAGCCGAAGTCCTGATAAAATCCCGTCTCGAAATATTATTATCCATTTATTTATACTTTAAAACATTGATATAATCAAAAAAAAATATACTACAAATTTCGTGCCAAAAACATATTTTTTTAAATTTATTTTGTGTCTATGAATATATATTATTGAAGACGTTACAGATAATAAAAAGTGTTATAACAGTAATTTTACACGGGTTACTTCATCTGTCTGAACACTAATGCCTTGCCATAATCCATTTCGACAAAAAAATCATTTCCAAGCGCTTCATTTAATGTACCTGTCCACCATTGTGATATAGTTTGCTCTTTCAGCGGATATTTTAGCCCGCGAAATGTAAAAATCGTAGTGGGAGTAATGCTGAATATTGATACCTGCTGCCCTGCAAAGCTTTCAAAATGACCCGATTTCAGCAATGGTACAAACACGCCATAGTCTGTAATCAATTGTACTTTTGCGTAGTCTGCGTAGTCTGCTATCAGAGAAATATTGCCGATGCTATGGTCTTCCCGTTTTCCGGTAGCGCCAATTATGGTTATTTCGTGCCACTTGTTTTCAACGCAAAATTTGACGGCTTTCGTCAGATCATTGGTCTCCCGGCAGGTATCGCAATGCAGGCTATTTTTGAATTGTTGTTTCAATTCATAAGAAAGACTGTCGAGGTCGCCTACGATATATTCAGGATTAAGACCATATTTGAGCAAGTTGTCAGCAGCGCCGTCGCAACATATTATTCGCGACGCCTGCAATAAGAACGACAACGGAAGCTGATGTCGGGGAAAAGCCCCGTTGGCTAAAATAACCGTAGTGTAGGATGCGTTGGTCAACGGTATAATCATATCTGAATCAAGAATTTATTATATGACTGCCTCCACTTCAACCATCCCACAATCGACATGATTCCATAAATAATGAAAAGTCCGCTTGTGGGATAAAGTTCGCACCAAAAATACAAAAATGCCGAGAAAAAGTTCACAAAAATCCATACAAACCACTGTTCCAAAATTTTGTGAGCCAGCATCCATGTGGCAACGATACTCAACGACACTGCCAAAGCTTCGCAATACGGAGGAATGTCAAGCACATCAGGATCAATAAATGTATTCAAAGCATACCATATACCTGCAAAAAGAACAGCAGAAATCAAAAGCAAAACCGCAGTCAGCGACAAGTTCAGACGTTTTACCCGACTTTCGCCTTCCTGCGCCTTTTGGGCATAACGCCAACAATACAAACCATACACGCTTACAGCAATATAATAAACATACAGACCTGAAAACGCATACAGACTTGACTGAAAAAAAACAATCACATACACAGCCGAACTCAAAAGCCCGACTATCCACATACTTACTCGCTGTCGTATTTCGAGATAAATATAGAGCAAACAACTTGCCGCACCGAAAAGTTCTAACCAGCGTTCAAAAACCCATTGCATAACTACTTAACTAAATTTTACCTATTTCGCGCAAAGATACACATTTTTTTATAACCTACAATTTTTTTTTTGAACTAAATTTATATTCACAAAGTATTTCATAGCGTCCTTTGCGAAAAACTTTGCGTTCCTTGCGGTAAAACTTCTAACCGCCAAGTTCGCAAAGTTCAACGCAAAGTTCGCAAAGTGTTTCATAGCGTCCTTTGCGGTAAAAAAGAAAAAAAATTTTTTATACAATCCTTTTTTTTCATATTTTTGCAAAAAAATGTAATGTAATGACGGAAAATGAATTATCTAAAATTGTATTTGAAGCGGGGCTAAAGGTACATAAAGCATTAGGTCCGGGCTTGTTAGAGAACGCCTATGAAGAGTGTCTTTACTATGAACTTCAAAAGTATCGTTTATCTGTTGAAAAACAGAAGGCTTTGCCATTGATTTACGAAAACGTGAAATTAGATGCCGGATATAGAATTGATTTATTAGTTGGAAATAAATTGATACTTGAAATAAAGGCAGTGGAAACATTGAACGATTTACATCTGGCACAAATTCTAACGTATTTGAAATTAAGTGGCTGTAAATTAGGATTGTTAATAAATTTCAATACCGTATTGTTTAAAGATGGAGTAAGAAGAGTAGTAAATCAGTTATAAGGGCATTTCAACGCAAAGTTCGCAAAGTGTTTCATAGCGTCCTTTGCGAAAAACTTTGCGTTCCTTGCGGTAAAATTTCTAACCGCCAAGTTCGCCAAGTTCAACGCAAAGTTCACAAAGTATTTCATAGCGTCCTTTGCGAAATTCTTTGCGTCCCTTGCGGTAAAATTTTTTTTAGGAAAAAAACCGCACTTTATTTGCATTTTCAAAAAAAAACCTTAACTTTGCGCCGAATTATTTTGAATCACCATGCAAAAAAGAAAACAGAATGTACATAATGAAATATATATTTACGTTAGTTTTTCTAATATCGATGACGTTTGCTTACGGTCAAAACGAGGTTCCGCAGGCGAGCATTGTATATCCCTTGAACGGAAGCGCTTTTAGCGGCGAACAGGTCAGGATTGTTTTTGTCATTTCGGAAGCTGAGCCAAAAGCGGCAAGGATATTAGTTGACGATAGGGCTGTGCAGTTGATGACGGAAGTTATTATTGGCGAAAACACTGCTATTGTTGATGTGCCGAATCGTGACTGTAAAATTACAGTCGTTGTTCAAAACGAGTTTGGCGCAGGCGATCCGGCTAATGTAAACATTATTCGCGACGAAAATATTTATAAACCTTCGCTCTATGTTTTGGCAATAGGCGTCAGTAATTATGATGACGCCAGCCTGCGTCTGCAGTTTCCGGCAAAAGATGCATCAGACTTTTCACAAGCAATGATACGACAGGCGGGACTACTGTATGAAAGCGTAGATGTAAGACTGCTTACAGACAGAAGGGCGACGGCAGAAAATATTCGCGACGGGTTTCAATGGCTGCAAACAGAAACAACAAGCAGAGATATTGCAATGTTATTTATTGCAGGACACGGAACCAACAACAATACCGGCGATTTTTTCTTCATGCCTGTAAATGCCGATGCAGACAGATTATTGGCAACATGTATAGGTCATGCCGAAATAAAAAGCGCAGTATCGTCAATTACGGGAAAACTGCTTGTATTTATGGACGCCTGTCATTCGGGGAATATTTTAGGCGACACGCAACGACGTTCTACGGCTATTTCAATTGCCCGTGCAATTGAAGAACTGACGAGCGTTGAAAGCGGCGCCGTTGTATTTACTTCGTCTACCGGAAGACAGTATTCATTGGAATCTCCCGAATGGAACAACGGAGCATTTACAAAGGCATTGGTCGAAGGATTGAACGGAGCGGCAGACCTGTCGGGCAGAAGTGTAATTTCCGTAAAAAGTTTGGACTATTATATGACTAATCGCGTTAAGGAACTCACGCAGGGAAGACAGGATCCGACAACAATTATTCCGGGAGGAGTTCCTGATTTTCCAATTGCCGTGGTTACGGTTGCGCCGGATATTACAGAAATATATGATGCAACGGCGTCAAACGCTGTCAAAGAAAGGAAAACTCCACTTTATCTGTCGATAACCGCAGGAAAAAGCGCCTTTGGAACCGTCCCGTTCGGCGAAACTAAAAGCGGCGGACCGGGAGTATTTGGCGTCGATGCAGCGGTTTTCTTCAGCAAACATATTGCCGCCGGGATAAAAGTGAACGTGGCGATTTGCAGGATGAATTTCGGAGACGACGGTACTTTTGAAGAAACGATTTTGTTCTATGGACCCGCATTGTACGGACGAATAGGAAAAAACAGACTGACAGTCATCGCTTCTGCGGCGGCGGGCGAATTGAGATGGAAATGGTCTGAATGGGACGCATTAAAAGAATTACCGAAAAAAAACTCTGCAATAGGCGGATTTTTGTCAGCAGGAATAAATTACAGGCTGACGCATAATGTCGGTATTGGAGCAAACGTGCAGACGGCATTAGGCTCCGTAGACATGCGAAAACCGGCGGGATTAGGCGCTACTTTGGGAATTAATTTTGTATTTTGATAGAAAATGAAAAAGAAAATTGATTTTTTGTATTTAATATCGTTAGCATCTTTTATCGTTTTTGCTTCTGCGCTATGTTCATGCACCGCAGAAGCAATACTTTTTGATGAATTTAGAAAAGAACCTCAGCAACAAGAACCGCCCGATGAAACTCCAAAAATGACAATAACTACTAATGCCGTTCAAATGGCAATATTTTTAGCAGGAAGCGGAACAGCTGAAATAGATTGGGGGAACGGAAAAGAAAATGTAACGCTTTCTGCAAATTTTCCGGGAACGCCTATCACGAGGTCATATTCATCGGAAACAACAAGAACGATTATTATTTCAGGCGACAATATTACGGGGGTGAACTGCAACGCAAATAAAATTACAAGTATAGTTCTGAATGAAATTACGACGCTTACAGTATTAAGATGTTCCGAAAACAGTTTAACCGATTTGGAAACCGAACAAAATATAGCCCTAAGGGAATTGTATTGCAACAAGAATCAATTATCTGCATTGAATATTGAAAATAATACAGCGTTAGAGATTTTTAACTGTGCCGAAAATGATTTAACAGTTCTTAATGTTGAAAACAATATTATGCTGCAATGGTTGATTTGCGCCGACAATAAATTATCAAACTTTAATATTACCGCCAATAACAATGCGATTTATTGGTTAGACTGCCAAAACAATCTTTTTAATACAGCGCAGTTGAATAGTCTGTTTGGCGCATTACACAGCGAAGACATTGCCGGAGGGAAAACAATAGCAATATCAGGAAATAGCGGAGCAGGAACTGCAAACAGAAGTATTGCAGAAACGAAAGGATGGAAAGTGGAATAAAGTATTTTTAGCGCAAAGCATTTTTTCCGCAAAGTACGCGAAGAATTCGCGAAGTTCGCAAAGATTAATTAATTTATTTATAACACATTGCGCTCTTTGCGAAAAACTTTGCGAGCCTTGCGGTAAAGAAAAATTTTTCATCAATTGTGTTTGTTTTTCAAAAAAATTATGTACCTTTGCCGCGTATAATTTTTTGATGCAATATGAATCAGATTATTTTCAATGAAATACAGGCGCTTAAGCGGCAGTTGCTGCCAAACGAGAAGGTAATTCTTTTCGGGTCGCAGGCGAGGGGGGATGCCCGCGAGGATTCCGATTGGGACTTGCTTGTACTGATGAACAAAGAGAAAAGAGGTTTTATAGAAGATTACGATGAATACGGTTATCCGTTTTCAGAAATTGGCGACAAATACGGGACTTACATTAGCGTAAAAGTTTTCAACAAAAAAGACTGGGAAACACGCCCGTCTGTTTTTAAATATAATGTTGAACGAGAAGGAATTGAAATAGTATGATACTGAAAGAAGAAGATAGAAATGCATTAGTAAAACATCGGCTTGAAAGAGCGATGGAAACGATGAATGAAGTAAATGCTACGATGCAATTACGTTTTTGGAGGATGGCGGCAAACAGATTGTATTACGCATGTTACTACGCTGCCAGCGCGTTATTTATTAAACATGGAATTGCAACTAATTCTCATAGAGGCGTATCTAATCAGTTAGGATTGCACTTTATATCAAAAGGGATTGTAAGCAATGAACTTGGAAAACTCCTAAAACGTTTGTTTGAACTTCGTCAAACCGGAGATTACGAAGACTGGATTGATATCGAAGAAAAGGATGTCGCCCCGCTCGTCGAACCTGCTCAAAAATTCATCGAAGAAATGAAAAGGCTAATAATCAATAGTCAATAATCAATATTCAATTGCAAATGAACCAGATAATTTTCAATGAAATACAGGCGCTTAAGCGGCAGTTGCTGCCAAACGACCGAATGATTTTGTTCGGCTCGCAGGCAAGAGGCGACGCGCGACCCGATTCCGATTGGGACTTGCTTGTACTGTTGGATAAGGAAAAAAGTAATTTCCATGAAGAACGCAGCAAATACGGTTATCCTTTTGTAGAATTGGGACTTAAGTATGATACATACATCAGCACAAAGATTTACATAAAAAAAGATTGGAAAAACAACCCGTCAATGCTAAAATACAATGTAGAACAAGAAGGAATTGAAATAGTATGACAGAAGAAGATAGAAATACAATAGTGAAATATCGTATAGATAGAGCAAACGATACATTAACCGAAGCAATAGATATGATTGGATTGAAGCATTGGCATGGAGCGGCAAATCGATTGTATTATGCTTGTTACTATGCTGTGAGCGCATTACTTATAAAAAACAAATATATCGCTCGAACGCATAATGGAGTTATCACGCTTCTGGGAAAACATTTTGTTATGGAAGGCATTGTTAGTAAAGAGCAAAATGAACTATACGTAAAACTTTTGGAACTTAGGCAAGACGGAGATTACGATGATTGGGTGGTTGTTACAGAAGATAAGGTCGCACCGCTCGTAGAACCTGCCAAAAATTTCATCGAAGAAATCGAAAAGCTAATAATCAATATTCAATAATCAATAATCAATTGCAAATGAATCAAGTTATTTTCAATGAAATACAAGCGCTAAAGCGGCAATTGCTGCCAAACGACCGAATGATTCTTTTCGGCTCGCAGGCAAGAGGCGACGCGCGACCCGATTCCGATTGGGACTTGCTTGTTCTTATGAACAGAGAGAAAAGAGGTTTTATAGAAGATTACGATGAATATGGCTATCCATTTTCGGAAATTGGCGACAAATATGGAACATTCATAAGTGTTATCGTATACAACGTAGCAGATTGGGAAAAGCGACCGTCTGTCTTGCGTTATAATGTTGAACGAGAAGGAATAGAAATATCATGACACTTAAAGCAGAAGATAGAGAAACGCTTGTGACGCTGCGATTGCAGAGGGCGAGAGAGACTTTGCCGAAGTACCGGAATTGTACAGTAATTGGTTTTTTAAAAGACAAGCAGGCGATTATGATGTTTGGATTGACATTGGCAAAGAGGTGCAAATTGTCGCAAAAGAAAGATGAATTTCAGGGGGGATACACTGATTAAACGGATATGGCGGATTATCACGGATTTTTTTCAAAAATGCGTTCAAAAATGTATTGTCAAAACCCTTATTTTCAAAAGTACCCTTAATAGAAAATCGGACGCCTGACACCTCACTTCCCTTATTATAAACAAAATAAGGGAAATAAGCGAAGTGATCTCACCGAAATAATAAGGGAGGATAGATTTCCGAAACATGTGCTATTAAGGGAACAATAAAAAATCCGTGAAAATTTATGTAAAGTAAATCATTATGTAAAGTTGCAGACAGTCCTATACTATAAATCAGCATTTTACAAGTCAACTTTACACTACAACTTTACATGATAATTTTGGCTCAATGCCTTTTTGTATGGAAACTGTGGCAATCCGTTGCATCTCTCGTTAGAAACCCTCGAACAGTTGCGAAAACGCGGCAGTCCGCTAGGATTGCATCTCTCGGTAGAAAAGTTCGAACAATTCCGAAAACGCGGCAATCCGCTAGGATTGCATCTTTTGAAAAAAATGCTGACGTGTAAATATA
>Ga0099364_10005946_pt1 | contig 17935 bp, 12 predicted proteins | sample TergutTh196P3_FD_73070 | JGI IMG/M metagenome (GOLD analysis project Ga0099364, IMG submission 73070) | Microcerotermes parvus P3 segment gut microbial communities from Pointe-Noire, Republic of the Congo - Th196 P3 | ecosystem: Host-associated > Arthropoda: Insects > Digestive system > Gut ...
CCTTATACGCTTACTCTCAACAAGCCTATCCCGTTTGACGACAAAATCGTTGTGCCGCGCTGGGACGACAACCGTCTGACAGTTATCAACGACCGCAATAACAACGGCTACGACCTCGTATTTGACGAATTTAGATGGTTTGTAAACGGCACTCCCGATGGCGTTGAGCAGACGTGGCCCACAGGCGTCAGCGGACAGCCAATCAATGCTAATCACTTGTTCCGCTTGGAGTTACGGTCAGTAGAGGGAAATCGTTATCGCACCTGCGAAGGACATCCTCCTCTTAATGCCTTGAAAGCAAAGGCATATCCCAATCCTGTGTCTTACGGTCAGACGCTTTGGATAGAAGCCAATGCCGATGACAGCCTGCTCGAAGGCGCAACAGTAGAGGTTTACAATACTTCGGGCGTTTTGATAGACAAGTTTCCCGCACAGGGCAAACTAACGTCGGCGCCGATAAATTACGGAACAGGGCTGCATCTATTTGTTTTGAGAGGCAAAGACGGCTTCAGAATAGAGTTTAAAATAACAGTTCAATAGTTTTCAGAAATTAGTAATTATTTAGAGATTAAGATGAAAAATATAAAAAAGATAATAATCAGCATAATATTTTCCCTTATGGGAATTTGGGGCTTGAACGCTCAGCACGAATTTTCGGTTCATGGCGGTGGCGGCTTGTCCACATTGAATTACGATTTGTCGCCTGTCGGCAGTCAGAGCAATGGTTTGGGCGGTCGCTTCGGCGCAGGCTACCATTATTTTTTCAATCCTAATTGGGGGTTGGGAACAGGCTTGGAATTTGGGTTTTACGGTGCAAAATCGAACTTGCCGCGTATGAATTACACTATTGCGGCAGTTGATATTGACGGAATACCATTTCTTTTCACTCCTTCGTTAGAAAAATACGATGAGCGGCAACGCGCCATAATGCTGCAAATACCGTTGATGCTGCAATATCAGACTTGCGGCAATGGCAAGCGGCAGTTCTATGCCGCGCTGGGCGCAAAAGCGGGAATCCCGTTAAGCGCAAAGTACAGAAGCGATTTTACGCTCTTTAACACGGGTTATTACGCTTTCGAGGACTATCTCTATGATAACGATGTTTTTTGGGGATTTGGCAGATTTGAAAACCAAAAGACAGACGGCAATTTGGATCTCAAAACGGCGTTTTTCGCTTCGGCTGAACTTGGCGTGAAATGGAAGTTGCGAGGCAGAATGTCGCTTTACACAGGCTTGTATTTGGACTACGGTTTAAACAACGTTGCAGAGGCGGGGAGTGTCGCGTCTTCACCGCATATCGTTGAATACAACGCCGCCGTTACGCCCAATCGTTTCGCGGTGAACTCGGTAACGCAGTCGCGCAACGGCTCTACGCAGTCGTTCTCTAACAAGATAACGCCCATAGCGGCGGGCGTCACGTTACGATTGGCGTTTGGCGCGGGTAGAGATATGTCGTGTCCGCCTCCAACGGACGATGAAACGCCTGCGGTCATTCCTCCTGTTATTGTTAATGTCGCTGATCCCGTTGCTTACCCCGATCAGACGGAAGAACTGCAACTTGAGGCTGAAGCAGAAAATTTACGTCTTTTATTTGAAGAACTTGCTCACCGCGAAGCCGAAGAAGCCGCGCGTCGCGAAGCCGAAGACGCCGCTCGCCGTGTAGCCGAAGAGCAGGCGCGTCGCGAAGAAGCCGAAAAACGCAGAGCGGCAATAGACTTTATCAACGAGCCAATAAAAGACTATAACATATCGCAAACCGACCCTGCATCGCGGCAAATACGCGAGTTAGACGAAAGAATCGCCCTGTTGAAACAGTACCCCGACATGCAGTTCTATATTTACGGTCACACATGCGAATTAGGCAGCGTTGCAGTGAACGAAAGAGTCGGTTTACTGCGCGCCGAAAAAGCCAAAGCATACATGATTTCGCAGGGAATAGACGAAAGCCGCATTCTCGGTACAGCCTCAAAACGCGATACCGAACCGTTAGTACCCAACACTAACGAAGAAAATCGCAGAACCAACCGCAGAGTGCAAATTCAAGTGAGAAATTAGAGAAAAAACATAATATTTATTCATTGTTTACCAATGCGCATAGACGGCATCTATGCGCATTTTTTATATGGAGGCTGTAGTTGATTGTGTTGTAAATTAAAATAATTTTTTTATCTTTGCACCGCGTTTTTGTGATTAAAACGCTTCTTAACACTAATAGTTTTTTAACAATGGAATTGAAAAATAAAAATTTGAGTTCAATAATCTGCGGACTATTATTTTTGACGGCTGGCGCGTTGTTGTTGTTGTTCAATGCGGGGCTTTTGCCGTGGGAGTACAAGAAGATTATATTTTCTTGGCAAATGTTGCTGGCAGCGATGGGTTTTCTCTTATTATTTTCGCGAAACGGCTGGATTGCAGGCATTGTATTGATACTTATTGGCGGTTTCTTTATTCTGCCGAAGTTCAATATTGAAGGGCTTGAATTTATTACGCAAAACGTTTGGGCGCTTGTGTTTATGGTAGTTGGAGTGTTTATCATCTGTGGAGCGGTAAGAAGGCGAAATTATTTTCAATTTGGCGTATTCGTTGGCGATTCGTCTAAAAAAGGCAAATGGAAAAACCATAAAAACGATTCGGGACATATTGAAAGCACCTGCGTTTTTAGCGATGCGAAAGAAAAATGGGATATGAATAACTTCAAAGGCGGCGAGATCAACTCCGTATTCGGAGGAATTGAAATTGATTTGTCGGAAGCGCAACTTGCCGAAGGCGCTAATAATTTGATACTTAATGCTGTATTTGGAGGGGTGATCCTTTATGTTCCCGCTGATTGGAATATAGAAATACAGAAGTCACAAGCGTTTGGCTCTTTTGAAGATAATCGTCCAAATCGAAGTTTCAACGAGATAGACGACAACAGGAAATTGATAATTACAGCAAACGTTGTATTCGGCAACGGCGAAATCAAGTGTAAATTGGTTTGAAGTTCGAGGTTTTTAGTACTGTTCCTTTTCGTTTGGGAAGTTGCACATACGTACATCGTTAATGTATTGTCTTACTGCTCCGGTAATTTCATCGAAAAGATTGTGATAGCGACGCAGGAAACGCGGTGAAAATTCGTTGTTTAGTCCCAGCATGTCGTGCAGTACGAGAACCTGTCCGTCTGTATGTTTACCTGCGCCAATACCTATAATGGGTATTTTTATTTTTTTTGCAACTTCGCCTGCCAAAGTTGCTGGAATTTTTTCGAGTACTATTGCAAAACAGCCTAATTTTTCGAGCAGACAGGCGTCTTCAATAAGTTTTTGTGCTTCGCCTTCATTTTGCGCTCTAACTGCGTATGTTCCAAACTTATTGATAGATTGCGGCGTTAAGCCAAGATGTCCCATTACGGGAATTCCTGCGCTTAATATTCGCGTTATTGATTCGCTTATTTCTTCACCGCCTTCCACTTTGATAGCTCCTGCGCCTGTTTCCTTCATTATTCGAATAGCCGAAGCGAGCGCTTCTTTTGAATTGCCCTGATACGAACCAAACGGCAAGTCTACTACTACTAATGCACGTTTTACTCCGCGCACTACCGACGAGGCGTAGTTTATCATCTCGTTGAGCGTGACAGGCAGCGTAGTTTCATACCCCGCCATAACGTTTGACGCAGAATCGCCTACAAGTATTACTTCAATGCCGGCATTGTCAATAATACGCGCCATTGTGTAGTCGTATGCTGTGAGCATGGTAATTTTTTCGCCCTTTAATTTCATGGCGCCAAGCACGTGCGTCGTAACTCTTTTTACGTTTTTATGTACAGACATTATCTTAATATAAATGTTTGTGTTCCTATCATATAGCCGTCGCAGTACAGTCGAACTTCGTAGGCGCCCTCTGTCAGGCGGTTGTTGTTGTCGGTAAAGATACAGACTTCAACGTCCATGTTGTTATAGTCAATGGCGCGTCTGTCGGTATAAACTATTTCGGCTCCGTCCTGCGTCTGAAAAGTAGCGTTGGAACTGTTGGTTAATACTCTATTGTTTGGACCCACGAGTACTAAGTACACCATTCTTTCACCTGCTCGCGCTACCTGATTTTCGCGCACTATAAAACATGTTTGCAGTTTTACTACGTTACGAACGCGCGGCGTTTCTCTGTCGCGATTGTTTAAGCCCGTTATTGTTATGCTCGAAGCCGTGAGTACTTGGGCTATTTGTACCGTTGAGGTCAATCGGTCTCTGTCTTCGGTCAAAATCGCTGTTTGTGTGCGTTCGGCAGCCAAATCTCTGGACAATTCGGCTCTTTCTGTTCTCAAGGCGATGTTACTTTGGTTAAGCGAATCAACCTGAACGATATAACTTCTTAATACTCCGCGCAATGTTTCCAATTCCCGCTGATATTCTCTTATTCTGTATGCGTTGTCAGCTTGAATCGCCAACAGTCTGGTTATCCTTTCCTGCTGCTCCGACGCTAAGTTCATCAAACTGTCGTTATCGGTTTGCAACGCGCCAAACTCACCCTGCAATTCGGTAAGGTCGTTTTCAAGAATTACTCGCTGAGTTTCCAAAAAATCCTGAATAGCAGCCGATTCCTTCTTTTGGTCGTTAAGTTTTGAAAACATAATTACCATCGCTGCGCCCAAAGCCATAATCACTATAACAAGCAATATGACTATTCCTTTGTTGGCTTTCGCCTGTTTATTACTTTCCATATATTTAACATAAAAATTCACCGCAAAGATAATCATTATTTTTCATTCATCAAAAAATAAACAGTTTTTGTCAAAAAAAAAACGCCGTTTGTCAAAAAAAGATGAAAAAAATATAAATATATAAAAAAAAAATCCGTTCTTTGTAACAAATTTTAAAAACAAACGTATAATAGGATAAGTTGTAAAGAAGTTTAATAGTATTAATTTAATAAATATAAAAACGATGAAGAAATTTTGTTTGTATTCATTTGCAGTTTGTATAGCCTTGCTGACAGGCTGTGACAAGGATCCGGTAGAAAAGCCGGAAAAGCCGGGGGAAGGCGTGGAACTATTGGGCGGAGCTGTTGTGGTTATCAATCAGCCTACCGTAGAAGTAGAAAAGGAAGATGAAGATCTTTCCGAAAGTCCCATTACGCGCAACATAGTGAGAAACAATGCGCCGGGCATAGTAAGAATGGACGGTTCGGGAGCCGTAATCTTGACTGATTACGAGTACAATTTCCGTCAAACCCATCGAGTGCCTGCCCTGTCGGTGCAGGTTGATGGGAAAAGCATTGTTGCTCAAGCTTCTCATATAAAGGTTTATAGAGAAAGCGCAACAAGCGGCTACGTGTTTGCATCTTTTAACAACCAGCACGACGGAAACTATGGCGGCGTGGTGTTGTTTAAGTATGGTATTAATCCGAATGATACGGAAAATCCGGTAACGTTTACAGTTCATGCGCAGCTTGAAATGAAAAATCCGGAAGTCACTTTTCAGGTAAATGCCATTGATTATAACCCTACCAGCAGGGTTCTTTACATTGCCGGAGCAACAGAAGAACCCGGATGGTTCGACCCCGACAATGAGTTCAATTTTGACGAAACTATTCCGGCGTTGTTAATGGCGGTACAGTTACGCACTTCTGACATGAAGTTCAGAGACGACGTTGACCCAAAAGTTGTTCAACTCGGGTCGTATCAGGCAACTTCTATCCGTTATTTTAACAATAAGGTGTATGCCACTTCGGGCGATAACACCTCCGGTAAAAATGGTCGTGAAACTCCGGGAACCGGCGGCGGTCTGTTCGTGCTTGACGCTACCACTTTGGCAAGAGAACAGCATTTCACGATGGACGACGCGCGCGCGGTGACTGTTGACCAAAGCGGAGTTTATGTAATGCAAGGTCCTTTGGCAACGGTTGTAAGTTTCAATCATGCAGGCGCAAGACAAAGCGATATTTACACTGACAGCGCCGACCCTATTCAGACTGACGCGAAAGCCGAAATTTTGGCTTGGAATCCGACGTCAAGCGCTGGATACCTGTTCTTAGCCAAAAACCATGAAGGCATGGACATGATTAAAAAGAACAACGGCGAATTTGTATATGGATTGCTTGCGCCAAATGTAGGTTCTGGCATTTGTGAAACGTGGGATAGAGATAACTTTACTTGCCGTTATTTAGCGGAAGACGTGACAAACAGTATGTTTGTAAACGACGACGTAAAAAGACTCGTTTCTAACACAGGAACAGTAAAGAATGAAAAAACCAATTTGCTGTTTTTGGCAAACGGTCGTCAAGGGCTTTACTGGTACGAAATTGATGAAGACGATAACGGCGACTACATTATTTCACCCAAGGCAGAGCGCAGAATATTGTCGGGCGAAGGCGGCAAAGGTTCTATTAACCACGTTGAATCGCGAGACAATATCGTATTTGTAGCGTGCGGTCTCGACGGCGTTAGAGTACTTTATATGAATGTAGGTTTCGATGATCCTCCAACGGGCTGTCAGTGTGGCGAAGACTGCACATGCGGACCGGATTGTACTTGCGAGCCGGGTGACTGCAAATGTCCAAAAGGCTGTCAATGTGGCGAAGATTGTACATGCGGACCGGGCTGTACATGCGAGCCGGGCGACTGTAAATGCCCACAAGGCTGTCAATGCGGCGAAAATTGTACATGCGGTTCAGACTGTACATGCGGTCCTGGCGACTGCAAATGTCCTCCGGGTTGCACATGCCCTCCGGGTAACGGATGTACATGCGGACCGGGCTGCACATGCCCTCCGGGTGGCTGCACATGTAACTGTACGTGCGAAAACTGTACATGCGGCGATAACTGCACATGCACACCGGGCGACTGTAAGTGTCCAAAAAATTGCACTTGCGGCGATAACTGCACTTGTGGCGAAGGCTGCACATGTACTCCGGGCAACTGTCAGTGTCCAAAAGGCTGTCAATGCGGCGATAAATGTACCTGCGGCGAAGGCTGTGAATGTACTCCGGGCAACTGTAAGTGTCCTCCTCAATGTTGCGGTCCAGATTGTACATGTCTACCCGGTCAGTGCGAATGTACTCCGGACAACTGCAAGTGTCCTCCTACAACACCTTCGGGTCCTGCGACTGCGCAGATAGGCTTTGGATTAGGCGGCGGCTTACTTGACACAGGCGTAGCCATTGATAAAGACGGCAGAGTTTGGGTCTGGGGCTTCCGTGGAAGCGGTCAGCAAGGAAGAGGTACTAACGCATTAGGTGGCAACGATTTTGGAAATACCGATCCTCCTGCGCCTGCACAACTTGCAAGCGGACAAGACCTTACAGGCATAGTATCTATTGCGGGCGGAGCATATCATATACTTGCGCTGCACGAAAACGGCACTTTGTACGGCTGGGGATTGAACAACTACGGCACAGCCGGCGTTGGTAGAACGGGCATCGTTAACAGACCGACGGTTATTATGCAAGGCAGTAAATTTTTACAAGTTGTAGCAGGAGAATATTTTGGCGTTGCATTAAGAGACGATGGCACGGTATGGTCATGGGGCAATAGCACCTTTGGTCAGACCGGACGCAACACAAGCGGAACTAATAACTCGCCGGGTCAGGTAACCATTCCCAACGGTGAAAAAGTACGTATGATAGGCGGCGCTTATCAAGGCGCGTGGGCTATTACCGAGAATGGTAACGTATATGCGTGGGGCGACAACGAGGCAAGCGGTCTCGGCTTTTCGGGAACAATCTATGGCGTACAGCAGATACACAGCAGTCCGCGAGCGGTTCCTAATTTGAGAACGTATGCCGACAGAATCACTTACATTGCCGGCGGCAATGGCTGGGGTCAGGCGTTATTAGACGATGGCACGGTAATAGGCTGGGGCGTGCGCGCTTCGCTGGGTATTGGAACTGAAATAGCCAGCGGCGGTTCGGCTACTGTGATAACAATACCGTTAGCAAGCAAGGTCAAGCAACTGTATTCGCGTTACGTAGGCTCTATTGCGCTTCTTGAAGACGGAAGGATTGCCCATTGGGGTCAAACCACCGGCAGCGCATTCCCGGGTATCTACGGACATAGCGTCACATACCGCACTCCTCCGTCAGGTCAGCAATTTGCAGAAATTGGCGGCGGAAAAGAACACATATATTATGTGACTAATACCGGCAGATTATATGGAGTTGGTTACGGCGCAGCAAGAAAACTGAACATGAATTCAGCTGCCAATATAAACTCTTGGCCCGGACATGAGGTAATGAGTGGATGGATGCCCAACGGCACAAGTACTATTACTTTCGATACCAACCGATTGAATAAATAGTTTTCAAAATTTAGTTTTCAGTTTTCAGAATTTTTGATACCTGAAACAAGAAAATTAAGATAAAAAAAATACCGGCGGAGAAATCTGCCGGTTTTTTTTGTTACACCTCTCCCCTACCCCTCTCCAAAGGCGAGGGAAAAAAAAGAAAAGCGTTGAAAGACCATCAGCATTGCTTCATCATTTCATACATCAGTACCGCCGCAGCAGCCGATACGTTAAGTGATGAAATTTTCCCTTTTACCGGAATCTTAACCGTTACATCGGCAATTCTCAAATATTCCGTCGAAACGCCTGTATCTTCGGAGCCAAGTAACAGGGCGGCAGGACCTGTAAGGTCGGTGTTATAATAAATGTCGTTTGCTTTTTCTGTTGCGGCAATTATTTTTAATCCGCTGTTTTTCAGAAATATCAGGCTTGATTTCAGGTTTTCGGTACGGCAAACGGCAATATGGTTCAACGCGCCTGCCGACGCCTTCACCGTATCGGCGCTAATCATTGCCGAGCCTTTAACGGGCAGCAGCATGGCGTGTGCGCCTACACACTCGGCAGTTCGCGCAATGGCTCCCAGATTGCGCGTGTCGGTTACTCCTTCGCAAACAATTATAAATGGCGTTTCGCCTTTTTCAAATAACGCAGGAACAAGGTTTTCAATACGGTCATATTCTATTGGCGATACAAAAGAAATAACGCCCTGATGATTTTTTCGCGTTACGCGGTTGAGCTTCTCGATCGGTACCACCTGCGAAGGAATATCATGTTTTCGCAATAATGCAAGCAGTTCGCGATACATGCTTCCTTCAAGACCTTTACGCAACAATACGCGAGATATTTCGCGTCCCGCGTGTATTGCTTCCATCACAGGACGCAATCCGAAAATCATTTGCTGGTTTTGGGTACTTGTCATTCCAAATCGTTAATGCTAAATACTCGACCTCTTCGCCAACTTTCCACAGCCTGCCTCCAAAACGTAGGTTGAGCGTCGCCGCGCCGCAGTACAAAATATTCTTCGGAGTATGGCGACGGCTCTCTTTCAAAAACGAACGACAACGGATTGGCTTGTTGTCTGCGCGTATATTCCCATGTTTCAGAATCTGAACCTTTATTGATATTGTTCGGCAATCCGTAAATCATATAAATCATTCCCCTGTCGGTTTTCCAACCCTCTTTAAAATCAGTAAAATATCTGTTGGCATAAGACATTCGCGTATAAAAAACCCTTATCAACATTCTTGCTCTGTCGGTGCTGCCTGTGGCTGAAAGCCAAAAATTATCCATTATTCTTTTTGGCGTTTCGTCTCCTTCTGCAATTAGCCTTTGAAATTCGTTTTCGGAAAGCAGGTACTGAATTGGTTGAATCAGGTGAGATGTGCGGTCTTCCACCGGAAAAGAAGTTCCGAAGTTCATCAGCAATAAACCTTCCTGATGGGTTGTATCAGCCTGTATCAGATATATTCCTTCGTATCCGAACATGAAGTTTGTATTTGGGTTGTAGGGTTGTTCCCAAATTGAATCGGCTTTGAATTCGAGTTTATCAGTTGGCGCGAGTGCAAGCGGCGATGTTGCAACGGGCTGCGAAGCGTTCATGTATTTAATAAACAGTTTGTCCAAAGGTTTTCGCTGATAAGCAATTCTAAAAATTTCGTTTTCGTTTATTGTGTTTTCGAGTTTAGGGCTGCCGCTTAACGTGGTAAGTCTGAAATTCTGTTCGGAATAGATACTTGTTTTGTTCACTGTTAAGAATTGTCTGATAGTATTGCGTCGCAGTAAATCGGTGGTTTGAACCAATAACAGATAACGACGCCCCTGTTCGGCAGGTATAGGTATCGGGAAAACAACCATTCTTTGCTGCCTTCTGACTTCTAAAGAGTTGATAAAAGTTGCGCTGTCGCTTACTAATTTATTGTTTTCTATATCAGTACAATCAAAAAGTTCATAACGTATTTTTATGTCCGCTTTCGGTATTCCTTCGGAGTTTGCTTCGCTTACAAGCAATTCGTTGGTATTTATCATAACAATTAACTGCGATTCCGTATCCGACACGTGAACCACTCCCAATGTAGGATTAACCACAGAGGAAGCCGGATTGTACAATACCGGTCTATTGGATTGGCTTCCCTGATTTACATTCGACGAGCAGGACTCCGCTAAAAACAGCATCAATCCACAAAACAACGACAGTATCAATCTTTGCATGAACAACATTTCTTTTTCGTAATAAAATCACGCAAAGTTATATATTTTAGAACAAATATCCTAATGATATTGAAAAAGTTCTGTTTTTTACATCTAAAACATCAGATACTTTTACATCTTTTATTCCCAACGAATACCGCAGTCCTAAATGAATTTTCCATACTTCTAATCCGCCTCCGAAACCGAGCCCCCATTCGGATTTGTCAATGTCTTTTGTTTCGCTGTCGGTATTAAGGATATATCCGAAATATGGACCGGCTGTAAGGAATGGACGCAGAAGCAAAAGGTTAAATTCGTATCGCAGATTAATTGGAACTTCAAAATAGCCAATACCGTTTTGATGATTGTAAATCTCCAACTTTTTTGCCGTGTAGAGCAATTCGGGTTGAACGCCAAGTCCGATAACCGGAATCATAACCTGCAACATCGCTCCTGCCTGCCAGCCCGTAGAATTTTTGTGGGTCAGGCTGGCGCTTTCAGTTTTAAAGGTATCAAAATTTAATCCCGCCTTCAGTCCGAACCTGATTTGAGCGTCCATTTGGCTTATAAAGCAAGCCATTACTAAAATCGTTACAAATATTTTCTTCATGTCTATATTTTTTATTAATGATTACATATTAACACAAGTATAAAATCGTGGCAAAGATAATACTTTTTTTTAACAAAAAAACGGGTAGCCTGATTTTTTTTTAGGGTTATTTTGATTTTTTTTTTACTTTTGCACAAAATTTCAATATTTAATTCACACATACAAACAACAAACATGAAAAAACAGATATTAACAGGAGCAGATTCTTTTGAAAAAATTATCGAAGGCAATTTTTTTTATATTGACAAAACGCTGTTTATCAAAGAATTGTTGGAAAACAGGGGCGAGGTTACGCTGATAACCAGACCGCGTCGTTTTGGTAAAACGCTTAATATGAGCATGTTGAGGTCTTTTTTTGACATAAACAGAGACAGCAAATGTTTTTTTGACGGACTGAAAATAATGGAACACAGCGACGTCGTAGAAAAATATATGAACAAGTATCCCGTTGTTTTTCTGACACTAAAAAACGTAGAATTAGCAACATACAATGATTCTCTTCAAAAGATAAAAGGATTGATTTCCGCTGTTTATCAAGAAAACCTGTACTTGTGCGAAGGCGACAAGCTTAACGAATTTAAAAAGAAAAAATTTTATAGATATTGTTCAGATGACGCAACTGAAGCGGAACTGCGAGTGGCTTTAGAATTTTTAACTTCCTGTTTGTACGATTACCATAAAAAAAGGGTAATTATTTTGCTGGACGAATACGATGCGCCCATAAATAATGCGGTAATGGACGGTTTTTTTACTGAAATGGTAAAATTTATGAGAAGCTTTTTGGGGAGTGTTTTTAAAACTAACGATTTTTTGGAATTTGGCGTACTTACGGGAGTGCAAAGAATATCGAAAGAGAGTTTGGTAAGCGAGTTCAACAATCCTAAAGTATGCGGTATTGTTGATTCTGAATTTAACACTTGCTATGGCTTTACAGAAGAGGAAGTTAAGACGGCTTGTCGGCAATATGATTACGGCGATACGTTTGCAGACGTCAAAAAATGGTACGATGGCTACAGGTTTGGAAATAAAGATATGTACAATCCGTGGAGTATTACGCAATTTTTAAGCAGAGGCAAATTTGACAATTATTGGGTAAACACCGGCTCTTTGCGTATATTGCAAGATATATTTTACAAAGGAAACAATAAATTAAAAAATGATTTAGCAGGATTGTTGACCGGAGCGCCTGTAACGATGTATTTAGAAGATGGTATTACTTATCCGATAGAGAATGCCGGCTCGGACTTATTTTGGACGATGTTTTTAAACGCCGGATATATAAAGCCCTGTAAAGAAGTGACAACAGAAAAGTTTGAAGCCGAATTGGTAAACATGGAAGTAAAGAATATTCTTTCGCGTTATGCTAAAAGATGGTTTGGTGACCAAAAATCGTCAATTCCCGATGTGATTCTGGATTTTGTAGATTATTTGTTAAAGGGCGATGCAGAAGGCGTAAGCGCCACCCTTAACAAACAACTGTTGAATAATCCGAGTTGCCACGATTTTAAGGAAGAAAACAGTTATCACATGTTTATTTTTGGAATTTTGCTTGCTGTTTCCAATGATTATACTGTTTACTCGAACCCCGAATCGGGAAAAGGACGGTCAGATTGTTTGATAAAGCCCATTGATAAGGAGAAATACGCAGTAGTGATAGAATTTAAACACTTTAAGGACGAGTACGCATCGTTCACTGAATTGAGCGAAAACTTAACCGCCGAAGCCCAAAAAGGACTAAAACAGATAGAAGAAAAGGCTTATATCCATAATTTGAAACAGGAAGGATATGAGCGAATTATCAAATATGGCGTCGCGTTTCACAAGAAAAATTGTGAGGTAGCGATGGAAAAGATGTAAAAATAGACACAAATGCAAGCCGTAATGTTGCAATATATTAACCGTCACCGGTTATTGACTCACGACAGCAAAATATTAGCTGCCGTAAGCGGCGGCATTGATTCAATGGTTATGCTCAAACTGCTGCATGACGCAGGTTTCAATATAGCTGTAGCACATTGCAATTTCGGATTGCGCGGCGAAGAATCTGATTCAGACGAGGCGTTTGTAAAAACAGAAACCGAAAAGTTAGGCATAAAATGCCATACAAAATGTTTTGATACAGCGGGTTATGCTGTTCAAAACGGTATTTCCATTCAAATGGCAGCCCGCGAATTGCGTTACGAATGGTTTCACGAACTTGCAAGCAGCGAGGGCTACGGGGCTATTGCTATTGCTCACAACGCTGACGACAGCATAGAAACGTTATTTATCAACCTCGCCCGTGGAACGGGTATTCACGGATTAACAGGCATAAAACCCCAAAACGGAAAAATAGTAAGACCGTTGCTTTTCGCTTCGCGCCGCGAAATTGAAGCCTACGCAAAATCAAACATAGTGCGTTTTCGCGAAGATTCGAGCAATAATTCCGATAAGTACGCCCGTAATTTTATCAGAAATAACGTTATTCCGGGAATGGAACATTTTTTTCCGGGAATGAAACATTCTATTGAGAGGAGTTTTGAGCAGTTTTCGGCAGCAGAATTGTTTTACAACGAAGCAATTGAACGCTATAAAAATCAAATTGTTACTACTGTTGATAACTTAATTTATATTGATTTGCAAGGACTTGCAAAAAGCCCCTCCCCCCCTACCCTACTCTATGAAATTTTGAAACCTTTCGGATTTTCCAGCTCAACCGCCGCAAGGATCCTTGACAAAAAAAAATATCCTTCGGGACGACAATTTTTTAGCGAAAAATACAGAATTGTTCAAGACAGGAAAACGTTGATAATTCAGGAAAGTTGTCAGTCGTCAGTTGTCAGTCGTCAGTTGTCAGTTGTCAGAAAAATAGAAAAACATACTTCGAGTATAGACGTTCCCATTCGGTTGAAAATAGACAAATTCGACAAATCTCCCGAATTTAAGCCCGAAACAGACCCCAATATTGCCTGTTTGGACGGCGACAAATTGCAATTCCCCCTTTTGCTGCGAAATTGGAAAAAAGGCGACAAGTTTCGTCCTTTAGGCATGAGATACATGAAAAAATTGAGCGATTTTTTCAGCGATGCAAAATTATCTCTCATCGAAAAAGAAAAAACTATGATATTGGAATCCGATGGAAAAATAGCGTGGATAGTGGGCTATCGCATTGACGACCGTTTTAAAATAACCGACAAAACTAAAAAAGTTGTTATGTTTCAGGTTAATGTTAATGTTTAAGGAATTAATCAGTAACCCCTAAATAACAATATGTTATGCGCAATTACAATCTTGCGACCCACACTTCGCGTCTGGCTCTTATTTGGCTTGCTAACCTGTTTGCTTCGGCTTCGGTTTCAAATCTGCCTGCCGAAACTCTGTGTCTTTGAGAGCCTGACTCTATTATTTCGCAATTTATACCGTCTTCTGCCTGTACCATTCTCACGAATGTTTCAGCATTCTGACGCGAAATAAAACTGCCTATTATCACCGCCCATCTTCCTTGCCCCGAACTTGCTATTGGCTGCATAGCCGGCGGCGGCGTTTGAGCCTGCGTAGTTGCCTGTGACGGAGTAGACGACGGCTGAGCTTGCGCTTGCGTCTGCGTGGGAGTTGTCGGCTGACTTTCGGCGGGATTCAGGGCGTTTCTAATATCGGTTGCTCCGTCTAATGTTTGCGTATTATCTACACTAAGAGTATCCGAAACAGAATCGTTGGTATCAGAAACAGAATCGTTGGTATCAGAAACAGAATCAACAACAGGTTCGTCGGCAGGCAACATTGCTGTTTGTTGTGCATCGTCTGCTGTCCTTTTTGAAATAAAAGGAATGTTAAAGCTCGGAACAGAAAGAGATGAGATTGACGCGGGTACGTAAGGCGCCACATGCGGATATCCGAAATAGCCGCCGACTCCTAAACCTGCTGAAATGAGCAATACCAATCCTAACCACAAATAAGATCTGATGCCTGAGGTCGTTTTTTCTTTTTTTACTGCTTGTTCTTTTTGCATTGTATTTGATTTTTTTCTACTTTCTTTTTGTGATACTGGAGGCGCTTGTCGCTCTACTACTGGAACAGAACGAAGACGTTCAGTATTTTCGCGAAAACGCTTTTCTTTCTTTTCTGAGGGTTCTTGTTCTTTTTTTTGCGTTTCAACAACCGGCGGCGCTTTGGGCGCTTGGGTAACCGGCGCTGACGGCGCTTTAGTAACTGCCGGCGCTGACGGCGCTTTGGTAACTGCCGACGCTGTCGGCGTTGGTGGCGGAGTCGGCGGAGTCGGCGGAATAAGAGGTTCAGCAGGCGTAACAGGTTTGAAGGAAGCTTCTTCTTCCTGTTTTTCATTTACAGCGTGTTTGGGGGATTCCTTTTGAGGTTTAGATGAAATATAGGCATTGCCAAGTCCGAAATTTTCTTTAAACAAATCGGGGACAGGCTCAAATAAAATATTCCCATTGTTTAATGTGAATGTTCCTAAATTTGAAAAAGTTATAGGACGCAAATTTAAAGTGAGCTTTTGAATAAAGTATTTGTTGTAAAAACTTCTTATTTCTTCTTTCGCCTGTTCTTGAGTGATTGATCTCTTTTTTGCTATATAGCTAGAAAAAACATTGTCATCATCACTGTGTTCACTGTCAAACACCACAGTCTTAACAGGAGGAAGCACTATTCCGTCTTTTATTTCTGAAGGTTTGTTTACGATTGTAAAACACCCCAAATCAGGAACAACAATATGACTGTTGTTTTCCTCTAAATAATCGCTTATTAATTTATTTATTTCCACAATATCAAAATCAAAAAATATATATATTTACTTCTTATACGAAACTTTATTACATTTTGTTTCAAAACATGCAAAAAAAATCAAAAAAAATTTCTCACTTGCTTTTTTCAATCATTCATTTTTAGCACTGCAAGGAATGCAGATTGCGGTACTTCTACATTTCCGATTTGTCGCATACGTTTTTTACCTTTCTTTTGTTTTTCGAGCAATTTGCGTTTTCGCGTGATGTCTCCGCCGTAACATTTAGCTGTTACGTCCTTGCGAACGGCTTTGACTGTTTCGCGGGCTATAATTTTTGCGCCGATAGCCGCCTGCACTGCTATATCGAACTGTTGGCGGGGTATCAATTCTTTCAGTTTTTCGCAAATACGCCGCCCAAAATCGTAGGCGTTACCTCGATGTATCAACGCCGACAGCGCGTCCACGTTCTCGCCGTTAAGCAGAATATCAAGTTTTACCAAATCGGCATTTTGATAGCCCGAAGTGTGATAGTCGAACGAGGCGTAACCTCTCGAAATGCTTTTCAGACGGTCGTAAAAATCAAAAACTATTTCAGAAAGCGGCATCTCAAAATTCATCTCTACTCGGTCGGTAGTCAAAAAAATCTGATTTTTAAGTACTCCCCGCTTATCCATACACAGTTTCATAATAGCCCCGATATATTCGGACTTGGTTATTACCTGCGCCTTTATGTACGGCTCGTCAATTCTGTCAATTATGGCTGCCGACGGCAAACCCGACGGATTATGCACCTCAATTTCTTCGCCTTTGTTTGTGTATACAATATACGAAACGTTTGGCACTGTGGCAATTACGTCCATGTCGAACTCGCGGTCTAAACGTTCCTGAATTATTTCCATGTGCAGCAGTCCCAAAAAGCCGCAACGGAAACCAAAACCCAATGCAGCCGATGATTCAGGCTCATAGCTGAGCGAGGCGTCGTTAAGTTGCAATTTTTCTATTGAAGTGCGCAATTCTTCGTAATCGCCGGCATCAACGGGGTATATACCTGCGAAAACCATCGGCTTAACTTCTTCAAAACCTTCAATAGCCCTGTCGCACGGATTTTCAACAGATGTAACGGTATCGCCGACTTTTACTTCACGCGCAGTTTTTATTCCCGAAATAATATATCCCACATCGCCGGTATTCAGGCGGTCGCGCGGGTCAAGTTTCAGGCGCATCACGCCAACCTCGTCGGCATGATATTCCTTATCGGTATTAAAAAATTTTACAAGGTCGTCCGTTGCAATACTTCCGTTCACTATTTTGATGTAGGCAATAATTCCCCGAAAGGAGTTAAATACCGAGTCGAAAATCAATGCCTGTAACGGCGCTTCGGGGTCGCCTTTGGGGGGCGGCACCACTTCAACGATGCGCTCAAGAATTTCTTCTACCCCTAAACCCGATTTTCCGCTTGCCTCAATGATGTCATCGCGGTCACAGCCCAGCAAATCAACGATTTGGTCTTTTACGACGTCGGGCATTGCGGCTGGCATATCCATCTTGTTGAGTATTGGAATTATCTCCAAATCGCACTCGATCGCCTTATACAGATTTGATATGGTTTGAGCCTGAATGCCTTGCGTTGCATCAACAATAAGCAGCGCCCCTTCGCAGGCGGCAATAGAGCGCGAAACCTCGTATGAAAAATCAACGTGTCCGGGCGTGTCAATAAGATTGAGCGTATATTCTGCGCCGTTGTACGTGTAATCCATCTGTACGGCATGGCTTTTAATGGTAATTCCGCGTTCGCGTTCCAAGTCCATATTGTCAAGCACCTGATTTTGAAAATCACGGTCGGCAATAGCGCCGGTGGCTTGTAATAGTCTGTCTGCCAAGGTACTTTTACCATGGTCTATGTGGGCAATGATACAAAAATTTCTGATATGATCCATCTACGGTGTTAAATTCACAAAAAAAACGCCGCAAAATTAGATGAAATTTTCGATAATTCCAAGCGCAAGAAATAAAAATCACCTAAAAAAATCGCCTGCATTTTCAAAATTATTTGTATTTTTCCCCTATAAATTCCTCCCTTTATTTCAAAGAACGTACCAAATTTTCGCCTTTGGTATGCGATTTTCCCCTGCGAGTTTGGTTTCATTACTGAAACATTAACTC
>Ga0099364_10005947_pt1 | contig 17934 bp, 13 predicted proteins | sample TergutTh196P3_FD_73070 | JGI IMG/M metagenome (GOLD analysis project Ga0099364, IMG submission 73070) | Microcerotermes parvus P3 segment gut microbial communities from Pointe-Noire, Republic of the Congo - Th196 P3 | ecosystem: Host-associated > Arthropoda: Insects > Digestive system > Gut ...
ATCGCCGCCTACAGGCTGAACGTAACCCTCGGCTGCAGTCAACTCAACTAGAGCATATATGTGGCCGAGGTTTCGGGCTATGCCGTTTGAATTCCCAAAAGTATACCGGCCTAATTCGTTAGTTTTTCCTATCCCGACGTAACGGAACGTCCTGGTACCAAACACTCTCGTCTGCGGTATTACAGGGTCGCGCGTCGGCGGGAACACATCTTGCCAACCAGCGTAATTCCAATCGACATATAATACGAATTCTGCGTCTTTTACAGGCCCCCCGGTATTGTCGTCCATTTTATGCACGGTAACCTCAGATTTTTGTGTACCGCCTGCGTCGCCGTAATAATCTATCAGATAGCTGCCACCCACACCATGGCTATAAACCGTGCCTTCAATCGAAACCGTGTTTAAATACGATACCAGCTGCCCTTCCAAACCTTTGACAAGCGCTTGGTAAGTCAACAAAAGTGAAGTACCGTCCGGTACACGGAGACTTATCTCCTGTTCATCTACAATAGTGCGGTAATAGTCAGAGCCTTCTGTAAGCGGAATCCATTCATAGCTGCCTATATATGTCTCCCTATACATCTCTATGGTATTGAAATAGAAAGCCAGCGTATCGCTCATTTTATCAACTACTGTGTAGTAGCCGGGATCCATTAATGGATTATCCGCAGTGAGGTTCAATTGCATCGGGTTTAGCCGAACTTCAACCAAAGCAGTGTTTCCAGCAAAAGTCACAGACTTTTGAATAGGCCTTTGACCGTATGGAATTGTAAAAGCATTTGAAAATGATGCAGAATTAAGCGTTATTACCGCTGTATTGGTAAACTCGTCCTCTCCGATAACCAACCCGGAGCTGTCCTTTACCCTCATCCTATAGACAAGCTCATATACGCTGTTATTGCCTGTTTGGCTCAACAGGTTCAAGGAAAATGAATTACTGGTTATGTTTGTTGCTGACAAGGGTGTTCCAACCCCGTAAGAGCCACCACTGCCCCAAACTGATCCGGTTGTTTCCTGAAGGTATACTCTGTTGTCCACAAGCTCTAACCGCGAATCAAAATAATCCGTGAAATATGCATAAGACCTCGATTCTACATCTCGAAGATCTAACCGGACCCGGTATTCGATTTGCTCAAGCCCGCCGCTGCGCCAAGCCCCATATTTTTGGATGGGGTAGTAGCGATCGATATGACCACTCCTAAGCATCGAGTAGGAGGATCCGTAAACTAAGACGGACTCATTTTGCATGCCCCCCCCCAAACGGCCTGGGCCGTTTCCGCTGAATGACATTTTCATCATATCTTCAACGACCCTGTCTTTTATGTTCCCAATGCCCGTGTTTTGATTAAGAGGCACCTGGTATTTAATGGTAATAACAGTGTCTTCTGAGTAAGGGAATCTGCTGCTCGCTGGGTTGCTGGTATTTCCGAAAAGTAAATACCAGCACCCTTCACTCGGTTCTCTGAAAACCCTGTAATGGGTGTTTTCAATCAACTGGGCTTCAGGAGCGATGCCAACTCTAGCCCTAACATCCAAATTTGTGAAACTCGCCAGGTTTGTCGGCCATGTAGTACTTTGGTTTCCCGTATTCGGGTCGCGTGAGTTGACGACCAAATTGTCCTCTAAGTAGAGTATGCTTTGATGCATTGAGCCTGGTATTTCAAAAACCAGTGTGTATTCTATAGCCCTGGATCCCAGTAGCAGGTTTTGTGTCTTGGTGTTAGTAAGGTTTCTCGGTACCTTGCTTCTGACTCTGGTATAAGCAGGGTTGTCGTCAATGTTTATCGAAACGCTGTTTGTAAATTGCCAGCTGGGGTCGTTAATGATGGAAGTTCTAAAAGTTATTTCCGCATAATATATCGCGTTGCCACTAACGCCATTTGGAATCTGGTATGTAAATCCATTAATTCCGTTGTTTGTCGTCGGTGGTACGGTTGCATTGTATAAAGTGTTGCCTGACTGGCCCTTTAGAATTACAGTTAAATTAGTAATAAGCCCGGTAATGCCGCTATCTGGAGGAAATGTGTCCGTAACCGTCCTGCCACTCAACACATCCCTTCCATTTCCCAAGAATATCGTCCAACTAATATCGTCGTTTGAGTAACCTGGGTCCGTTACGTTGGTTGTGCCAATCGTAAAATCTTTACTAATGAAAGTCTCCTGCAAATGGAGCGGGCTCGCTGCTGCTTCGTCTGCGAGGTACAGGGGGTTTACCGACCCTATATAAGCATAAACCTCGTTAAACATCCATATATTGAAATTCTTCCAGGCTGAATTCGCATCTGACCACGGCGTGCGACTTACCAGCTTGCCTACGTCTACTTCGTACGTTATATCTACAAATTGACCTGTATTATACATGCCTGGGAGGTTGACATTAAATTCGCTGTCGTTTGGCACCCAAGTTGGAATAATCTGTGTTCTGCCGCCGCCATTGACGGAATAAAACACTGTGATGCCATCCGATCTCATCTGTGCCCCTATATCAAATTTTTCAGCGTCAGCCGTGTTGCTTCTCGCGGCGTATGGGTGATCTCGCACAATCACGTTTGCCACGTTGTTTGAGTAAAACGTCAACCTTGTATTATATGTAACAACATTCCTACTCTGACTGTATTCGCCTGACTTCGTAATGACAACCGGGACAGTGTTTACCGTTATAACAATATCCCCGTCAACATATTCAAATATAACCTGCGACGCTGTCCCGAACTGTATTAACAACCCTAGAGTAAAGTCTACGAGCACATAGTCGTTCCTGTACTGGGAGGAAAGCACCAATGCAACCCGCCCACTTGGGTCTATACTGTACGCAATTGCTTGAGGGTTGGTTACTGACGCAATATAGCCGCTTGTGGGGCCAACTAACGTGATCCCCTGCGGAAGCTGATAATAATAGGGGACGCCGGCTTCCAACCGAACTTCCGGTGTTGCAGCATCTTCGGTAAACCGCATCAGAACAGTGTACGTCTTGCCAGAAATAAGAGGCTCCTGGGGCGTTGCAGGATAAACTACAGTTCCCAGGTCGTCCCGTATTGATATCTCTCTCAGGAATTGGTCGTCCAAGCCGTTAGCGCTTTGCATAAGGCCTAAATCTAAATCAGAAATCAGCTCTAAACCTGATTCTTCAATTCCGGCATCTTCATCTATTTTCGCTTCGCCATCCGCATCTGCTTCATTCGCTTCGTCTGCTTCTTTCGCTTCGCCAGCCACATCCGCTTCGTCTTCTGCACCGGCTTCATCAATTACATCATCGCCTTTTTCTAATTCTTCAGTCCCTACACTTGTTTCTTCATTCTCTACACTTGCCCTATCATCCTCAGCCCAGTTAAGATAACCATCATCCTCCGCCCAGTTGAGGTACTCTTCACCAATAGTGGTTGCTTGATTTGTGTTTTCGCTAAACTGCTCGAATAATTTCGGCTCAGGAAGCGCAATGACTGCACTGGCAATAGAATTCGTCACCATTACCACTGACATAACGATCCCCATGAAAAACTTTGCGTTCAACCGTTTCCGCCTTCTACTCTGTTTCATGATTAAAACTCCTTTATATAAATTATCCAATGATTGAAAGAATCCCGCGAAAACAACCGCATAGAAGCCAAGAAGGCGTTTCTTGTTAAATGTCACGAAATATCTTTTCATTGTCCACTTGGCGTAAAGTGATGCTAGTGTAATTTCATTTATGCATCTTTCGCCAGCGGATAACCGAATACAATCCTTCTTCCCATTAGGAACTGGGTGTCTCACCGAGCAGTACCAGTGCTTGCTCTTAGGTGGCTAAAATCAATACTGGGGTTGAATACACTAATCATTACGTCAACATCTCGACCGGAAACAATGTAGCGCTGTATCCAGAGAATATCAGTTGCATCAACAATCCCATTATTTGTTATGTCTGCCATTGATTCATTAAATGTGTCTATTGTCGTCGGGCCAAATACCTGTTTCATAACAGCTATACTTCGCCCAGCTACGATATATCTCCGAATCCACAGAATGTCAGTGGCATCAACACGGCCATTTCCTGTGAAGTCTCCGTATACACTAGAGCTAACAGTTATTTTACCTTGCTGCGCAATTTCGAATTGCATCAATTTATAATTGCTTACAAACGCATCATACTCATCAAAATAACCGAGTTCAAGCGAAATCTCGCCAGCTTGTACCCCCTCGTCTATTTTAAACGTAATAGTGAAAACGATGCCCCCTGCCATGACGTCCCCCTGCCCACTTGAAGTGGCAGAAACGCCAACCTCCCTGTTCGCGGCGATATGATGCGCATAGAAGTGGTGAGTTAGGATATCCCCTGGTGCTGCGGAAACAAAGGACAGCCTTTCGTCATATTTCATTGTTAGCCGAAAAAGCGAAATACCAGGATTGTTTTCAAGCAAAACGCTCAGAGTGGCCTCTTCGCCAGCACGGCCAACCGCGCTTGTCACAACTATACTGGGGCTTCCTGTCAGCTGATCCCATTTCTCATTACCTGAACTAATGTCTTGGGCAGGCGGTGCCAAATTGTTTGCAAATACATTTATACTAGCCACTATCACCATAGTCAGAACAATCCCTGCCATTATACATGCGATAACCCATTTTCGCTTATTAACCTGCTTCATTGTTTAACTCCCATAATAATATTTTGGCTTGACGCCGCGATGCCTTTGCAACATGGTTGCTTGGCACCGCGACGTCTTCGCGCTTTGGTGGCATAACGCCTTGGTGGCATAACGCCTTGGTAGCTTGACGCCGCGATGCCTTTGCAACATGGTTGCTTAGCACCGCGACGTCTTCGCGCTTTGGTGGCATAACGCCTTGGTGGCTTGACGCCGCGATGCCTTTGCAACATGGTTGCTTAGCACCGCGACGTTTTTTGCACTTTGATGGCTTTATGCCTTTATGGCATTATGCCTTATTGGCTTCGCCAATTCCCCTATCCAATATACTCAAGCATTTTAAACAATACCATGGCGACCTCGCTCCTCTTGGCATCGACAAGCGGCCTACACATCAGCCCCCCCGGTTCCCCGTCAACATTGATCATGTCATTGTTTAACGCAAATGCCAAATTGTCTTTTGCCCATTCGCTAGCGCTCTCGAAATCAATAATCTCGTCATCAGGCAGAGTTCCTGCAGGCACTTCCATATTCAGTGCCCGTACGGTTATTACTATCGTTTCTTGCCTTGAAACGTTATTGTTGGTGTTTATCTTCAGTAAACCATCCTCAAGGGAGCCATATACAAGGCCAGCCTTGACGACTGCCCCAACGTACGGCTTTGCCCATTCTTCAACCGTATCCCAGTCAGTAAATTCTGAGCCGTCATAGTCTTCCTCAAGCTCCAGGCTGAGTGCCGCTGCCACAAGCTTAAACAACTCAGCCCTTGTGATTTCGTTCTCCGGGCGGAATTCAAATGTGCCATCAGTCAACGGGTACCCGTCCACTATGCCCATATCAACCAGTGAGTCGATGTACTCTCTAGCCCAGTACCCAGGGCTTATGTCAACCATTATCGAATGAATTGGCGGTGTAGGTGTACGCCCAACATTGCCATCGCCATCGCCATCGCCTTCGTTCCCTCCTTCGCCTTCGTTCCCGCCCTGCGGAGTGCCTTCGTCATCCAGTACAATGTCGGTTTCAGTATCTTGCGCCTGTTGCGCATCTACTCCCTCAAGCCACTTTGCATGGAGCGTGATGTTCCCCGTTATGGCTACGTTAAAGTTATACGCTGTGGTAAGCCCACTATCAGAAAACCAGCCGTCAAAGGTAAACCCATCTCTCGTTGGGTCAGCAGGTTTTGACGCTCTGCCGCCTGATACGACACTTGCGTCTTTCACTGAGCTACCGCCGTTGCTTTCAAACTTCACGGTGTAACTTACACCGCCACCGCCGCCGCCACCATTACCAGTATTGGTTGTAGTGTCGGCAACTGTCAGAGTAAACTCTTGCGTCGCATCCGGCGTAACCCCGTTTGAAATGGCAACAGTAAAAACATGAACTCCAACATAAGTTGTCCCCGCTATGGCAATTACGCCAGTCGAGCTGTTAATAGTTACTCCTCCGGGTGCTCCGCTCAGGCTATAATCAATATTGTTTGGGTTGCCAACAGCAGTCACCTGGAACGTACCGCCCACTCCTCTGGATACCCTAAAGTTGTTGGCAGAGGTTATAACAGGCCCCTCAAACTCAGGAAGGACTGTGATTATCCCTTGCTGTACAATATCGAACTGGAACAATTTGTTATTACTAACAAACTCATCAAACATATCGTAATAGCCGAGTTCCAAAGCAATCTCGCCAACTTGCGCCCCTTCATTTATTTTAAACGTGATTGTATACAATAAATTGCCTGCTAAAACATCGCCAAAACCACCTGATGTAGCACTAACGCCAACTTCTTTGATTGTTGCGTCATTGTATGCAGAGAAGTTATCAGCTAGGATATCTCCCCGCGCTGCAGAAACAAAGGTTAGCCTTTCGTCATATTTCATAGTTAGCCTAAATGTCGAAATGCCCGGATTATATAATAGTGTAACGCTCAGCGTAACCTCGTCGCCAGCCCTGCCAGTTGCGCTTGACACTTTGATGCTGGTGGGGCCGCCGCCGGAGCCGCCGCCGGTATTCGGTAAGTTCCACCTTGCATAAAGGGTGTGGTCCCCAGGAATTCTCACAATTGTACCTGGCGCTATCTGCGGCCCAGAGCCTTCTGGGTTAAGGTACCACCCGCCAAACGTATATCCACCGCCACGGCTCACTGTTGCCAGAGCTCCATAGGGCTCGTCGTACTCAACTTCCTTATTCGGAGGGATCGGATCACTGGCAGAAAGGCTATTCTTGTCAAACGTAACTGTATACTTTCCCTTTATCCACTTAGCATATAGTGTATGGTCCACAGGAATCCTAACAATGGCTGCGGCAGTTATCAAGTTTTCACATTCCGGTTCTAGGAACCATCCTCCAAAACCATAACCTGTTCTAGATATCGTTGCAAGAACACCGTAAGTCCCGTCATATACTACTTCCTTGGACGCAATGCTAGGCCCTGTGACCCCAGGGTCTGGGGTTATTGGTGTGTTTTTATCAAAAGTAACTACAGTGTTAGATATCGCGGTCCATTTTGCGTAGAGGGTGTGGTCTTCAGTGTTATTCACAATAGTCGCAGCCGTCACTACTGCGCCCGCGCCTGATGCATTATGGTACCAGCCTCCGAATTCATAACCGATTCTGGAAACCGTCGCAAGAGCCCCATACGGAGCGTCATATGTGACAGTTTTCTCAAGCACACTCGGCCCAGTAACATCCGGGTCAGGAGTGATAGGAGTGTTTTTGTCAAAATAAATAATAGCCGTATAAGCCATTTCGTTAAACGCTGTTTCTGTCCATTCGTCAAGCTCTGGAATTTCATCCTCTAGCAAAAGTGCAACCGTGACGTCTTGGTCATCACTACCAATTTCTCCAAATGCTGTACTCAGCATATTATTAAGTATAAGCACTGCAACTAGTACCCATACTATGAGTTTTGGTAAAACCTTTCTGGCAACCATAATTTACCCTCCTTGAACACTTATCCTACTTTTGGCGGTTGCTCCGGCATCTCATTACCGTTCTATACCTTTTAAGCATTCTAATTTTCTTGTCTTTTTGGAATTTAGCCCCCCAAATACTGCATCAGCTTATGTAGCACCATGGCAGTTTCATCCCTTTTCGCATATCTCTTGCCATTCACGCTTCCGTCTTCGCCAGTATCGATCATTCTGTTTTCAAGCGCAAATGCAATGTAATCCTTCGCCCAGTCAGAAACCTCCCAGAAATCCCGAGTCCCCGAGGTGCCGTCCACCATAACCTCGACTTCGAGGGTACGTACCGCCATTGCTATCATTTCCTCTAATGTAATGGTGTTATTTGCATTAACGAATGCCCCGTAAGCTTCCTGAGAGCCCCGAAGAATGCCGGCTTTTGCAACAGCGGCGATATAGGGCTTTGCCCAACCAGGTACGCCATCCCAATCAGCAAACTCCGTACCTTCATAGTTTTCAATTAATTCTAGTTTCTTTGTGTCAACAAGTAGTTTTACCAATTCCGCTCGTGTAATATCGTCGCCCGGCTTGAACTCAAACATACTTTCCTCCTCCAGCGGGTAACCGCTAATTATGCCACGTTCAATAAGGTCGTTTATGTACTCGTATGCCCAATGATTCGTAGGTACGTCTACCATCCAGGAAGCAGGATCCACCCCCGGCGGCAATGGTATAGGAATCAATATTAAGGGTGGAAGCGGGTCCGTGGAACCCTGCTCTTCTTCAGATGCATCGTTTACAATATCTCCAAATACTGTACTCGTCATGGAGCCGAATACCATTACTACGCATAATGCCCATACTATAAGTTTAGGTAAAACTTTGCAAGCTGTCATTATTGAAATCCCCCTCGATAATAATCCTTTTGCCCCATTCATGAGGCTACAATTGGATAAGTGATTATACACAGGAACATAACATAATTACCCTGAATTTTCAATGCTTATCAACAAAACATTGAGTTTATCATTGATTTTATTTGCATAACATTGAATTTTTTCAAAACATTGAGTTTTATTATGTTTTTCATGTTTTTATGCAATAAGAAGCTTAGGCGATTCGGCTCCGGGAGCATAAATTTGAGTTAACCATCACAGCTATCCAATATTCGAATGTTTATCGGCTCCTACAGTTGTCTTCGCATCGAACCTGGCGTTGCCTGAGTTACCCGCGTTGCCAGCATTGCCTGTATTGCCCGCATTGCCTGCATTGTAGCGGCCCCCTGAATTATTCTTTGTTCTAGCAATTTTTTTCTGCCAAACAGGTCCCTCTTCCTATCGTGAGCGAATTTTGCTTTGCCCGCTTTTTCTTTCTTTTCCGCCTTCGCTTTCGATGCTTTTGTGTCTGGCTTTACATTCAAGGGAGCCTGCATAGTTTTTTTAGTATGCTTTGCATCCAGCAGAACTTTTTTATCGACTTCCTCCTCCGGCACATTGACTTGCAAAGATACCCCTGTTTGAAAACCACTCTTGCTTTGTATCTCATACATTTTTTTCACACCAACCACCTCCCTTCTTGATAGATATTTGTACTGCCTTTGATACGATTTCCCGTGCGATTGTTCGCTCACTTGCGATCGCAGGTGAGATACCCAGGGCAGTAAGCACCTACGTAGTTTGACCAGTGCTGACCAACAGGCACCTCAACTTTCTACCCTTATCAAGGCGGCGGTAATATTGTCTTGCTCGCCGCATTCAATAACATGCCGTGCCAGAGCCTCGATTGGTTCTGCCTGCGGCTTCTTGTTCCATGACGCTATCTTTAGTAGCAACGCGCCAGTGTCAGCCCGCTTGTACAAGCCATCCGAGCATACCAAAAAAACCTTGCCCCTCGCCGAGCCTTCATAGTATTGGAGAAATAAGTCGGTGCCATACCCTATGCATTCCGTCAATTTCCCGGAATCTGATATGTCGTCTTTTGTTAAAACTGTCAATTTGCCTTCTTCGCAACAGTAGACACGGGTGTCCCCCGCATGGACAATGAAATAGTTGCCTTCAGCAACCATCAACGCCGTTAGCGTTGTTGCGGTATTCAATCCTTCCTTCTCCGCTCTTAGGACTATTTTCGCATTAATTTTCAAAGCTTCGTTGCGCATCCTTAGCCCAATGTGGTCGTCGTCCAATGCAATACTGTTAAACCACTCGTTCAACAGCTTTACCGCCATCCCAGAAGCAACGGAGCCATCGGCAAGGCTCCCAACGCCATCGCATATCACTGCCAGAAGAGCCGTCCTCCCCTTGTCCTCCCTGCATTTCAGAAGCAAGCTATCCATATTCGACTGCCGTTTATTCTGTAAACTGATGCCATTATAAACATAATTCATTGTTGCTGCTCCTTTTGCATATACATGTACATATTGCATATTACATATTACATACGACATATTACATATGACATATTACATATAAATGATATATTCATTTGGGATAACTTCCTATATGTCAAATGTCATATTATCGCATGACATTTGTCATGTCTTTTGTTTGCAGCTGTTACAAATACTAATACACGCCACCTTGTTATTATTTGTCCAACCTCCTAAATCGAATGGATATAATTCGCAGCTACATGGATGAACGCGGCGATGTCAGGAAGATCGTGGGCGCCGTTGCCGGAGGGGTTATTGATGACAATGTTTTGCGGTACTCCCAGGATAAAGGTCTTTACGTCGTTGTGCAGACAGGCGACTCAGTGGCGATAGCCAGTGCACCAGACAGCTTATGGGTGCAGCTCAGTTCAAACTATCACTTTTAGAAGCTTAGTAGTGCCGGGCGGCGCAACGAGTACCGTGAACGCTTGCGTAAACCTTAAAGAAGTATATGTGCCGACTGAAGCTTACGGGGCTTATATCTCAATCAGATCGTCCATGCCAGCTGGCGCGAAGCTTCTGACGGAAGACGGCACGGATTTTATAATACAAGATGGGGTGTTGCTACAGTACACAGGCGACGGCGACGGCGGCAATGGCAGCTATGATGGCTACGATGGCTATGACGAAAATGGCGATAATAGCGGCAGTGACGGCAATGGGCAGAGGGTGCTTATGGGGGAAGCGGTGCTGGATATGTCAACCACCGCTTCACCAAATGTCACCTATTCTTATAACTGGGACATAACCGAAATCCCAGATGGGGAATATACCGTGATTTTTGTCATTGAGGATGTGGACGGCGCTGTTGCCGAAAGAGAGGCTGTGATTACCGTTGATCACAGCGCCCCGAAGAAAATCGAGAATGTCACGGCCTCGGGCGATATCAACGGCATTACGGTTTCATGGTCTGTGGCAGCCGAGGAAGACACCGACCGTTACCGCGTTTACAGAAAGGCAGAGGGGGACGAGTCTTTCTACGTTATTGCGAATATTAACAACCGCAACACCCTCAGCTACAGAGATACGTCCGCAGCTATGGATTTGCTGTACCATTACTATGTCGTTGGCATTAACGGCTTTGGGCAAGAGGGCATGGCTTCTGACTTGGCAAGCGCAACCCGCGCATACGATACCGAAAAGCCAGCTGTTACAGCCATGAGCCCAGCCTCAGGCGGCTATATCAGTGGCAGTGCCGCAGTCACTGTCACAGCAACAGACAATATAGCGGTAACAAGAATCAATGTATACCATTCCCAGGACAGCGGAGCGAACTGGACTTCCTTTGGCCTGGGGTTCAATTCGCCCTACACCGCCTATCTGAACACCTCTTCATTGGTGGACGGCACTGTTTTGGTAAGGGCGCTGGCTTACGACTCCAGTGGCAATGAGAGCGACAGTTATATTCAATCGTACATAATAGACAACAATGTCCTCAGCAAGGTAGGGAACATATCATACTCCGCAACGCAAACAACTATTATTCTGACATTGGACGGCTTTCCATCTGGCACCGCCGCGTTTTACCGGGTCGAACGCATGACCGCCCCGAATGCCTTTGTCACGCTTCGCGACGTGGCTAACGCCACCAGCTTCAGCATTGGCGGGCTGACCGCCGATACGGAGTACAGTTTTCGCATAACTGCGTTTAACAACGCCGGAGTCGAAGGGGAGCCGTCGGATCTGGTTGTAGCCAAAACCCTGCCGATACCGGGCTTTACGGAAAAACCGGAAGGGCTCAGCACTACCGCCGCGCCCAATGGCTGCTTGCTGCGCTGGGAACCTGTCAGCAATGCAAACATGTCTTATTATATAGTTGAGCAGAAGGATCCCGGCAGTAACAGCTTCAGGCAACTGGGAACAGCTGTATTGCCCCAATTTGAGATAAGCAAGCTGGCGGTGGGCGTGGAATACCGTTTTCGCGTGTGCGCGGTAGACATATTCGGGAACTGGGGGCCATACTCTGACGAGTTGGCATTCTCCGCAACGCTGGATGCCATGCCAAGGATCGACAGCATCACGCCATCGACAGGCTCACTGCTCAACGGCAATAGACAGATAATCGTCACCGCTTCGCATCCCGTCTCGCTTAAGCAAATTGTGCTACAGGCTTCAATCGACAGCGGCGACGGCAGTGGCGACGGCAGTGGCAGTAGCGACGGTAGCGGCGACGGTAGTGGCAGCGGCAGCGGCAGTGGCAGTGGCAGTGGCAGTGGCAGTGGTGACGGCGACGGCAGCGGCGGCAGCGTTAGTAGCGGCAGTGGTAGCGATGACAACTGGATAGACCTGGCGGCGCCTATAAACGTTCCTGGGGGCGAATCGCGGTACGCAGCAGTTTTCACACTCGACACAACCACAATTCCTGACGGTGGGCTGTTGGTGCGGGCGTTGGCAATAAGCGGCTCGGATATGGTCAGCGACGGCTATCCGTTGCGCCGGTACAACATAGACAATACACCGCCCGCAAAAGTAGAAAACCTGCGGGCAGAGGGCATCTCTACCAAAGTGACGCTTAACTGGGGCGACGTGCCGGAGGACGATTTTAGCCTCTTCCTGGACAAACAAAAAATTGAGGGCGCTTTTGCCGTTATCGCGCAGATAAACGACAGGCTGGGTTTTGTCGTTGACAGCCTTTCTCCAAACGAGGTGTATACCTTCCGGGTTGCGGCAGTGGACAAAGCCGGAAATGTTGGGCCATACTCCGACGAGGTAAGCGCGTCAACCACAGGTGATATTTATCCACCGGTAATTGTTTCCATAAACCCGAAATCCGCGCGTTTCAATTCGGAGATCGACCTGTCAATAACCGCCATGGACGACCATCAGGTGGCAAGGGTCAAGATTGAATCCTCCAGAAATGGAGTTCTGTGGCAAGAAGAGGCAGACATAAACATGTCCGCGCCTGTGCCCGCGTCTGCGTCTGCGCCCGCGCCATCCGTGACTGTCACGCACCGCCTGGATGTGCGCAATTTGGCAGAGGGTTCCCTGTTTGTCAGAGCCATCGCCGAGGACTCCGCCGGCAACATTAGCTCAACGGGCGATGACGCGCCATTTGTGGAGCATATTGTCGACCATACGCCCCCAAAGAAACCCGTGGGCTTAAGCCTGGAAACAGGGGCGGGCTATATAAACCTAAAATGGGCAATGGGTTTGGAAATAGATATAGCCGGATACAGCGTATATCGATCGGAGGATAACGGCGAATCCTTCGTACTGCTTGCTTCCAGCCTAAAAACTATAAACTACATTGACAGAGATGTCGATGCAGGTACTGAATACTACTACAAGATCAACGTGTCAGACACTGCGGGCAATATTAGCGAGTTCAGCGACACGGTATCAGGCATCGCTGAACACGACGAAACGCCGCCGGAGGTTTACAGTATCAGCCCCAAGCCGGGCAGTGTGCTGGGGAAGGCGCCAAGCATTGGAATAATGGCCGCTGACAATGTCGGTTTATCAAGTATTACGGGGCAGTACAAGGAAGAGGGGGATCTGGAGTGGTCGGCTCTGGGGAACAGCATCGTCGCTGGCAGCTCCGCGACTGCCAAATTTATTCTGGATACTGAATCAATCGGCGAAAAAACCGTGGAAATAAGGGCTTATGCAACAGACGCCGCAGGCAATGTCAGCGAATACAAGTACGCCGACTACACGATTGACCTCACACCGCCTATGGCACCGCAGATCAGTGTCTCCCCTGATCCAATGTCGATAAGAATTGAGTGGACAACAGCCAGCGAACCCGATTTAGCTGGATTCAGGTTGTACAGGAAAACGGCTGATCAGCCTGGGTATTCTTTCGTTGCGCAGCTTGCCAAAACAACCGTTTCGTATACAGACAGGCGAGTAGATGTTACGGAGGCGTATTCCTACCGGGTAGAAGCCCATGACAACGCCGGCAACTTCTCATTTGCGGAAAGCGATTATTTCATGCCTATTAACGATGACGAGGAGCCACCAGTGGCTATAATCCATGCCCCAACGCAGGGGGAGGTTGGCGTCCCAGTAAGCTTCGACGGCTCGCGCTCGACCGACAACGTTGGCGTTTATAGCTGGAGCTGGGATTTTGGAGACGGCGGGTCTTCGAATAAGGCAGTGTCAAGCCACACATACCGTGAAATCGGCATCTATACTGTGACCCTCACGGTGGCGGACTTTGCGGGCAACACAGACAGTGCCGAGATGAGTGTACGGGTTTACAGCGCAGGCAGCTTTGGCAAAGCTACCATTACCGTGCGCAATGAAATCGGAGAGACACTTGCTGGTATCGGCGTCTATGTTGGCTTGGGGCAGGCGAACCAGCAAATCACATTCACCGACGAATATGGCATAGCTTCATTCGATAGGCTCCCCGGGCATTACATGGTGGGCGTTTATCAAAACGGCTATCTGCCGGCTAAACAGAACCTTCAGATAATCGAGGGGGTAACGCTTAATTACCAGTTCAATATCAAAAAATCAGATATAATCGTTGGCGAGTTAACCTGGCGCAGAATGACCCTGGAGGAGATCAGAGCGGCAGGCATCGACGTTTACGCGCCTGAGAATCAAAACTTGTTTAAATTCGAGATACAGCTGGTGTACCGAGACACTCCACTTACAATATCGACAATAGTAGATGAGCAGTATCAAGACCGGGAGGGCTGGATGGAAATAGACTACGGGGACGATAATGTGAGGATCCTGCCTAAACTGCTGCCCAGCGGTGATCCAAACAAACCTATCATCAACAATCAATGTTTCCGGTAGCCAGCGCCTTTACATCGTACATCTGGCTCCTGTTGGCTTGGAAGCTATTACAGTGGAGACTTTGGAAGCTGTTTATACGATAGATGAGAACAAAGTAAAAATATCAGGTATATATGTCAACCATCTGGAAAACGGGTTAACGCTAAAGCTCGGTTTCTTCTGCGGCTACACGCCGGAAACCCTCTCACAAAGGTTTGAAGCGGGCAGCGCAAATAGCAACAGTGCCGAATTCGCTGTCGAGTTTGCTTACCACGCCGACGACCCTGCTTATGTACCCATCCTGTATTATCAGGCATTTGTTGAGACTCCGTCAGGCGAAATAATTAAAGGCTCAATAGAAAGCTTTTCTCCCACCATCCCTGACAATGACGGGGACTCGGAGCCAACAATCACCGGCCCTCGCCCTGGCGGCGGTGGCGGCGGTGGCATTGTCGGAGGCGGCGGCGAAGACGACAGTGAGGAAGACGAAGGCGAAGGTGAAGGCGACGGCGACGGCGACGACAGCGATGATGTGAACGGCGACGGCGATGGCGATGGCAGTGACAGCGAAGATCCGAACGCATCTGATCCAGAGGTCTTCCCGCCCACGGAATTACCACATGGCGGATCCTGGCCCAGCCCCTATAGCGATGTAGACGCGACTCATTGGTTTTTTGAAGCAGTGCGATTTGTCACCGAAGGCAACCTGATGATCGGTACGGGAGAAGGCGTATTCTCACCAGGGACGGGTATGTCTCGCGCCATGCTGGTGACAGTACTCTACCGTTTGGAAGGCAGCCCGGAAGTAAATGGGGAAATACCTTTTTCGGATGTAAACAACGGGGAATGGTATTCTGACGCGATTCTATGGGCAAATCAAAACGGGGTCGTTGGCGGCTATACTGACGGCACTTTTGGCTTGGATGACCTGGTTACCCGTGAACAGACAGTAACAATATTATATCGGCACGCTTCGAGCAAAGGAGCGGATGTCAGCGCATCTGCCGACCTGTCGGCTTTTAGCGACAGCAGTGATATTTCTGACTGGGCGTTGCCTGCCCTGGGTTGGGCTGTCGAAAAGGGAATAGTCCTTGGGCGAACCGAAGAGAGCATAGAGCCGAAGGGGACCTCAACTCGCGCAGAGGTTGCAATGATACTAAAAAGGTTTGTAGAATTATCAGATCGGTCACGTGTGTAGGACATAATCGCTCCTGATACACGATTATGGGGCTGTTGAAATATTTGAGTCTCAACAGCCCCATTGTTTTTTTATTGTATGTTTCTATGCAGGTTGTCTCTACAACATGAGATTAGCGTTTTCTACTAAACGGCAACTGACTTTCCTGTTCGCAAGTATTTGTCTGTGTATTTCGTTTCTCGCACGGGATAGTTGGACACAGGCGGTAACCCGATTGACAACACCAAATTGTTCTCAATAAAAACGCCAACACAATCAATGCCCGGCACGTACACTGCATCATCGCTCAATACTAAGCCACGTTCGCTTAAATATATCTGTATCGCCTTCTGCAATTCTTTGTCTTGCTTATATTCTTCATCGAAAGTTTTTAGTAATTCTTCATCTCTTTTTGCTATATTTAACATCCTATTTCTCCTCCTGTCAGAGCAGACAAGTCAAGCATTGAAACGTCCTTCTTGCTAACAGTAACACTGTCACCGAATCCTGGTAACGCATTCAATAGTTTCTGCTGACGTTGGCTAAGCTCTTTCCCTCCTAACGCAACATCCGCTGGATGTCCAAGCTCTATAGGACTTCCAATTGGCTTGCTTATAACGACACACCTTGCGTTAATTTTACCACTATCCTGCTCATTTGTAACGCTTTTTTTGCCTATCCGCTCATTTGCCCCCTCGCTCCCTCGCTGCTCCCTTGTGCTTATCATCATAAAAATATATTATTATCATAAAGGAAAGGCCTCAATCGAGAAACCATTGAGAATGCTCTTGGAGGAAACAAATAATGAAAAAGCAAGTATTTGCTGTTCTTTTGAATGTAATAGTCGTTATAACAATGATATTGTTTTCCTTTATTTCGCCGTATGCTTATGAATGGGATGAAACAATTAAGCAGGTGGATCATGATACTCTATTGGTGCTTAAAACTATTTGGATTTCATTACTAGCAGTAACTATTATCATGCCATTCTTCTTGAAACCAACAAAAAAAATCTTGTACATATGGTATATACTATTAATAATTTTTTCTATATTTAGAACATTTTCTTTATTTCTTCTTTGAGTGAAAGGAATTGAAATCCTGATGCTAACTCCCGACTATACAAACAGATTTCTGAAGGATTACAAGCAGGCGATGAAGCGTAATTATAATATTTCGCTTATTGACGCCATACTCAAAGACTTGACAGATGAGTACAATGAGTACAATGTTGCAATCGTTAATGTTGCAATGCTACAATGCAACAATGGTTACGTCTGATAAATCTGCTTTGCAGTTTTTCATGAATGCATAAGTCAAGCGGTCCGTTTTACAGCTAATAAACTTCGCTCGCTTTAGTTTGGCGTTTTTGAAAAAGCAGTTGCTAAGCTCAGCCCCTTCAAATACTACCCGCGCAAAATCGCAGTTTACAAACGAACACTCTTCTAATTCCCCTGAAAATGTAATTTCGGTGAGTTGGGTAAATTCAAATTTCGATTTGTGTAGGAGCGCAGCGGATAGGTTGACTTTCTTTATATACCCCCACTTGGAATACACATTCGTCAGATTGGCTCCCGATAAATCACAATCCAAAATGCTGCTCTTAAAGAAACTGCTTCCACTGAAATCACATCCAACAAAATCGCTGTTTTCCAGATTGGAGGACATGAATTTACAGCGGCTCAAATCGGAACGAGAGAAATCGCTGTTTTCAATTTTGTTGTGTTTTAATGCCATTCCCGCCATTCCCGCTTCGATGAATTTGCATTTTACAATGTTAGAGCCGCTAAACTTTTCCGCAAGCCCTGAAAGCCCTGAAAAATCGGCGTCCACCCAATTCCCGCCGGACATATTCCAGCCAAACCTTTCAGTGTCCGTAGTTTCGCCATCCGCAGTTTCATCATATGCATTTTTGCTATACGCAGTCTCGTTATTTGAGTATTTGTTATTTGCAGTCTCACTCCGTAGCTCATCTTGCGTTACGGCAGGTTTTATATTTGGGACATTTCAAGCCCCCCCCCCCAAGTATGTCAAAGCAACGGCCAGCGTTGCTGCCACGCGGGGGAACAAAAAAAAGTC
>Ga0099364_10005948_pt1 | contig 17933 bp, 19 predicted proteins | sample TergutTh196P3_FD_73070 | JGI IMG/M metagenome (GOLD analysis project Ga0099364, IMG submission 73070) | Microcerotermes parvus P3 segment gut microbial communities from Pointe-Noire, Republic of the Congo - Th196 P3 | ecosystem: Host-associated > Arthropoda: Insects > Digestive system > Gut ...
GGTCAGGATCAGAAAAACCTTGCAGCTCTTATTGTACCTGTGCAGGATGCGATAATGAGCTATGCAGAGGAACACAATATTCCCATAGTAGACTATGAGCTCTTACTGCAGCAGCCGGAAATAATGGAAATTATTGCCAATGACATATCAAACCTTGTCAGTGCCAAGGAAGGCTTTAAGACCTTTGAGAGAATATACAAGTTTAAACTTTTAGCCAAACCCTTTGAACCCATAGTGGAAATTTCCGCAAAGCTTGAACCGCTCCGTCACAAGATAAATGTGCGTTATGCCAAAGAAATACAGTCCCTCTTCCGTTAGGCGGAAACATTGAGCGGCGGTGTTAGGTGAAAGATGATTTTGGCGGCGTTTTAAAAGGCTGGCTTGGATGAAGGGCGATGTTTTGGCCGTAGCCGGAACGGACAGAGCAGGAACGGACAAGCTCTTAATTGACGGGCTTTTAAAACTGTCCCTAGCTCCCACTGAGAAAGAGCTGTCACTTCTTAACGCTTACATTGCCGAAATTGAACTTTTTAACCCCTCTTACGGCCTTGTTAAGGTGGAAAATCGCCGCGAACTAATAGTTAAGCACATTCTGGATAGTCTTGCTCCTCTGTACATGTTACGCGCTATTACCGCTAACGCGGCAAGTAACGCCGGCAGAGCGAGAAAAAGTAGCACTGACAGCAATGCAGTGAATAGCGGTGCAAGCGCCGGCAGAGCGGGCTCAAGTGGCGCTAACAGCAATGTCACGCAAGGTGGTGATCTCGCCGGCTCCACCGCCGACAGAGCCGGTAATAGTAACGCTAACAGCAATGCTGCGAAAGGCGGTGTGGGTGCCGGCTCCTGCGACGTAAGCGTCGCTGACATAGGCTCCGGGGCAGGCCTGCCGGGCATACCCCTTGCGATATGTATGCCGGAGTGGAAGTTCACTTTGGTTGAGCGCATGGGAAGGCGGAGCGGCTTTTTGCAAAACTGTATTGCGCTTTTGGGTTTAAGCAATGTGAAAGTTTTGGAAGCTGACCTTGAGGAGCTTGTCCGCAAGGGCTCGTGTAAAAATGCTTTCAATATTATAGTGTTTAGAGCATTTAAAAATATTGACAAAGAGTTGTTAAAAACTCTTTTTTCAATTTTATGTCCCGGCGGTATAATAGGAGCTTACAAGGGGCGCCGCGAATCTATAGATAAGGAAATAAATGAAATAGGTGAGCTTGTTAAAGTTTCGCCTATACCGCTTGCTGTTCCCTTTCTAAACGAAGAAAGGCATCTTCTTGTGATACAGAACGTTTCTGTTTTGCCCTGAGAAAGTTTAAAAGGCGGCGCCTGTTGTAGCGTTGTATCATGGAAAAAGGCAGATTGCAAAAAAGAGCGACAAAAGTAAAAAATGTGTGGACAGGAAGCCAAAAGTCAACGTTAGGCGTAAGAGGTGTTAAAAAGAGTGACAAATACCCAAGAATTATGGCTGTGTAATGAATGCTCTCTGCTTTGCATGTAACATAAATAAACTCTTCAATATATTCATCTGTGATTGTTTCGGGGAGTTCCCTTTTGTTAAAACGAGAGTTAAACTGCGGGAGTTTATCTTTCCACTGGGGTAGATGTATTTTTTTGTAAAAGCTCATTTCCTTTTTGGAAACCTTAAAGAACTTGTTTTTGCTGTTAAAAATGCGTTTTCTGAATCCCTGCGGAAGTTCAGTAAGTAAAAGGGTAACTCCAAAGTGAATAGCTAACCAAAAGATCACATACAAAATACACGTTAATATATAGCGCATAACGTGTACTCAGGACATTTTCTTCTTTGCATCGTCAAGACTCTTGCTTATCTGCTTGCTGGCTTCGTTTACTTCGTTAACCATTTTTGTTACGTTAACTGAAATTTGCTGCAGTTTATGCATCTCGTTGGATATTGAGCTGCTCTTTGAATGTATGTCAATGCTTCCGTTTTTAACCCTTTCTGTCTCGTCCTTGATGGATTTAAGGGCTGTAAGGATCTGTGCTCCTCCCACTGCCTGCTCATCAACCGCGTTATTAACCTGGGAAAAGGCCCTGTCAAGAGAAGTTATCTCGTTAAAAATAAGGTTCATGGATTTTACGGTTTCTTCTGTAACACTGCTTATGCCTTCTATGGAATCTTCCATCTTTGTAATTTCTTCAGATATGCTTTTGGATTCCTTGTCAGCCTGCTCTGCCAGCTTTCGTACCTCACCTGCTACAACTGCAAAACCTTTGCCAGTTTCACCGGCATGTGCGGCCTCTATTGCAGCATTCATTGCCAACAAGCTTGTCTTTGCCGCAATGTCTTCAATTATTTTATTTGCTTCCTGAAGCATCTCTGACCTCTCGTGAAGATGATCAACTTCTTCTGCAAGCTTTTGCAGCATGTGGTTTCCGGAAGCAGAGGAACGGCTTAAGGTCTCGGCAGTTCTGCTTATCTCGCTGGAAACAGAACGTATGGAGTCTATGTTTGCAACCATTTCTTCTATAGAAGATGATGAACTTGAAATGTGCTCTGCCTGTAAACCAACTGCCTCTTCAAGATGATTAATTGAATCAACAATTTTAAGAACATATTCCGATGTTTGATCAACCGAAACAAGCTGAGTATTGGTTTCCTGTTGTGCAGCTTCCATATGCTCGCTAATTAAAGACAAAGATGCCGAAGAGTCCATGATTACTTTGTTTAACTCTTTTCCGTCAGCAGTTGCCTTTTCTAGATGACCTGAAATATCTCTTGTTGCCTTGTCAATTTTTTCAACAAGGTTATCTCTTTCATACAAAAGCTCTGCGTTTAATTTTTCCTCTTTTTTATCTTTAAGGATATTGATCCATTCAAACAACATAGTAAGAAGCAGTATGAAAACAAAGCCTGCGACGAATCTGAATTTTATCTGATCATCAACCTCGTAAATAGGAGAGATATCCGGAACATAGAGCATTACAGAGGCTGCAATAATTCCAATAATTGATCCAATTACTCCTCTTAGCATTTGCAAAAGGAAAATTGATATAAGGGGGAATGCAAAAAACCAGACTGCCAGCCATAAATGCTGCCCTCCGCTGTAAAGGAGGAATAAACAGTAAAGTCCGAAAAGGGAGACCGGAATCAGAGGTAGTATTTTTAGAGATAGTTTTGTCCGCATTAAAATCAGTGAAAGTAAGCAAACCCCGACTATGCCGAAATTTATTGATGCCCGAACTATATCATCTTCCAGTCCAAACATCCCAAAAAGAAAAAGGGGTATCATTGCCACGGAAAATATGCCGTTCATGGTCATATACCGTGCTCTCTCGTTCAGGTTTGTTATCCCGTAATATCTATTACCAATAATGATTGCCAGGAAAATATTTGGTGCTTTTGTGATCTGTTTTTCCATAATATTCTATTTATATAACTTTTGCATGATAATTGCAATACTTGTAGTGAGGTTAAGTTTAATATATACTGGATCAATGAAAATTATCCATTCTCTTAAATTGCAATTTATTGTATTTTTTTCTGTTTTTATCATTGCTTTAATTCTAGTCTCCGCCATTCTTGGTATACAACAGTTATCCAGGTCTGTGGAAGATGCTTTTGCCGTTCAGGGAGTTTACATTGTTGAAAGGGCAGCTTCCCTTGTGGATGGGGATTCCTTTGAGAGGCTGGCTCATAGCCTGGATGATGATGATCCTTTTTACGAAGAAACAAGGCTTAAACTTTTGGATTTAAAACAATCCTCAGGTTCCTTGTACCTTTACACCATGGGACCTGTTGGAGGTAATCTTCAGAGCCAGACCTGGATGTATATTATAGATGGGAGCCTTGAACCCGATGATGAAGATTTTTCATTTATTGGAGATGAAGAAGATAGTGAAGAATATGGTGATGCTTTTTTTAGGGCGCTGCGTTACGGAACTACGGAAACGGCAAGGCTTTCTTATCAGGAAGGCTGGGGATGGCTCATCTCTGTTTATACTCCCATATTCAATTCCAGGGGCAATATAGTCGGGATTGTTGGCTGTGACTTTGACGGGGAACCTCTTTACAATTCCATCAGGGAGGTGCAGCTTCAAAAAATTATTATAGGTGTAATATCTGTTATCCTTGGGCTTGGCCTGCTTCTCTTGTTTTTAAGGATGATCTTTTCCAGGCTTCATCATATAAATGCTATTTTAAAAGAAATCTCTCTTGGAGAAGGTGATCTTACAAAACGAATTGAAGTTGATAAGGATGATGAAATAGGAGAGCTTTCAAATTATTTTAACCTTACTCTTGATAAAATAAAAAATTTGATCGTGGTTATTAAAGGGGAGTCCGGGAATTTGCATGATATAGGAAATGAACTTGCGTCTAACATGCAGCAGACTGCCGGTGCCGTGAATCAGATTAACGCCAATATACAGGGCATTAAGGACAAGGTTGGTTCACAGTCCGCTTCTGTAGTAGAAACTCACGCAACCATGGTTAATGTCAGTTCCAATATTGAAAGGCTTGGTAAAAATGTGGAAGAGCAGAGTTCCAGTGTTTCAAAATCGTCAGCCGCAATCGAGGAAATGCTTGCTAATATTCAGAGCGTTACCCAAACCCTGATCCGCAATGCGGAAAATGTTGAAGAACTGATTAAAGAGTCCGAGGAAGGCCGCGGCAGTATTCAGAAAGTTTCCCAGGATATAATGCAGATTGCAAAGGAATCGGAAGGGCTTCTGGAAATTAACGGCGTTATGGAAAACATCGCAAGCCAGACAAGTCTTTTGTCCATGAACGCCGCCATAGAAGCTGCGCATGCGGGAGAAAGCGGCAAGGGCTTTGCAGTTGTTGCAGGAGAGATTAGGAAACTTGCGACTGACTCCGCCGCACAGTCAAAAACAATTTCTGAAGTGCTTAAAAGAATAAAAATTGCCATAGACACTATCACAGCCTCCACAAATGCCGTATTGGACAAATTTGGTGCTATTGAAGAAAGGGTAAAGACTGTATCGGTTCAGGAAACCCATATCCGAAACGCCATGGAAGAGCAGGGGCAAGGAAGCCAGACCATACTTCAGGCTGTATCAAAAATGAATGATGAAACGCAAAAGGTAAAGGAAGGCTCTGACGAAATGCTCATGGGCAGTAACGAAGTTATCAAGGAAAGTAAAAACCTTGAAAACATGAGTTCCGACATTTCCCGCGGCATGAACGAAATGGCCACAGGCGCAGACGACATCAACAGATCTATCATCCTTGTTAATGAGCTCAGCAAAAAAACAAAGGAGCATATAGAAACCCTCTTCGAGGAGATATCCATGTTTAAGGTTGATTAAACCAGGAACAGAGGCATGGCTGGCTTTGGCTGCGTTAATTGTAAGGAGGTATTGTAATGAAAGAATATATATGCCGTATCTGCGGATTTATTTACAGCGAAGCAGAAGGTATACCGAAAGAAGGTATTCCTCCGGGTACAAAGTGGGAAGATATGCCGGAAGACTTTGTTTGCCCTGTATGTGCAGGGTCTAAATCGGCTTTTAAAGTGAATGAGGAATAACTTTATATAAAATTTTTAAACTATAAAGAAAATATAATTGGACCTCATACAACGTATATTAATGGGAGACCAGAACTATAGAAGGAGGATCTTAATGTTCTTGATTGATGATTATAAAGAAAAGATCAATAATTTTTATGAATTAATGGATACTAATAAAAATATTGTAGATATTAGGGTATCTAAAGATAAATGGACTTTAAAAGAAATGCTGGGTCATTTAATTGATTCTGCCTCAAACAATCATCAAAGGTTTATTAGACTTCAAAATGATAAAGAAATAAATTTTCCGGCATATGATGCTGAACAATGGAAGGATGCTACAAAAATATCTGAATTTGAATTCATTGAATTAATAAATTTATGGAAGACTTACAATTACTTTTTATTGCATTTAATTAAAAATATAGACGAAAAATGTTATAACAACATGTGGAAGATAAGTGAAAAAGAAATGACCTTAAAGTTCATTATTGAGGATTATTTTGGACAGCATATGGATTGGCATATAGAATTATATAAGAAAAGAATTGAAGAAATAAATTGTGGAAAACAGAGTTAAAATAGTAAAAACGCTTTGGAGGTAATAATGGAAACTGGAATATTATATGTAGTTTATAATAAATGGATAAGTAATCCTGATACAAATGATATGCCTTATAAAATAGGTATTACGAAAGGTTCAGTTTATGATAGGTATTATGGACTTGGATTAAAAATGCCCGGAAAATTTGAAACACTTTTTGCATATGAGTTAGAAGACTATACAAAAGCAGAACAATATATTATGGGCATTTTACGTAAATATAGAGAAAACGGAGAATGGTTTAATATAAGTCAAAAAGAAATTAATCTTATAAAAGCAAATTGCGAAGCTATGGGTGGTGTTCTTGTTACAAATGAAGTAAGAAATGAAATAGAAATAGAAACAGAAGAAGATACTATAATTTCTTCTATACCTCAACTGGGACAAAATGCTTTAAATTATGGACAACCAATAAATCCAAATAGGCCATGTAAAGTATTTATTTTCCACATAGGTAATGCTATTGCAGAAAGGGAAACTGTATATAATAGTACACGATGTTGGTGGAGGATCACAGAACAATATCGTGATTTTTCAGATTTTGAATTTGCGGTAGGCTTAAAAGATCGTATTTCTTTGGGCTCATATAAAATAAAAAAATGGGTTTTTAATGCGGATTATGGAAAATGTGCATTTGAAGGTGAAGAAATACCAGATTTAAAAGGATTTACATGGGTTAAGCAAACAAATGTGGGTTATTGGAATCGTGGAAATCATTTGGTTGTAGAATTTGATGGGAATGGAAAATTTAGACGTTTAAGACCTAAAGAAGATCAATGGATTGATTGTATATAAAATTATTTTAAAACAAAATTAGCATGTTGCTTCTGCGCTGAATGTAAAATATATTGACAAAGTAAAAAATTTTGTATAGTATTGCTTTATTCATTAAATACAGCGTAGTTTATAGGTATCTAAATAATATATCAGAGGTATATAAAATATGTTTGCATCGTCAAAAAAGGTAATCCAATCGGACAATACCTTAAAATCAGAAAATGAGAGATTGAAATCCAAATTAAAAGATAATGAACTAAAGCTCGCACAACTTGAAGGAATACAATCTGCTATGCCGGATCCATATTATGTAAGAGATATGGATTATAATGTTGTTTTATGGCCACCTGCAATTGCAAAACTTACAGGATTTTCCGAAGAAGAGGCCAAAAGACTAAAATGTTATGAGATGTATAGAGCTTGTGTCTGCCCTCCGGTAGCTGACTGCCCCACCCAACGTTGTGTTCAGACTAGACAGTTTTTAAGAGATGTTGCTGTTGATGTTTTTCACAAAAACGGGGATACAATACACTGTCTTGTTTCTAACGCTGGAGTTTATGATGAAGATGGAAACCCACTTGGTGCCGTGGAAATTGTAAAAGATAATACGATTAACACTATAGTTCAAAATACTATGAACTCAATCAGGGAGATAATAAAAAAAATAGATGCTGCATCCGGGCATCTCAGTACAGCTATGGAACAGGTAAACACTGTCTCCCGGAAAGTGTCTGATAAGTCAGCGGAGTCGCTTGCCGACATAAAAATTGGAGTAGAGACCGGGATCGCTGTAAGTAGGAAAGCTAATGATAGCAGTAAATATATAAGTAATGTCCAGGAAAATATTAATAGTATTAATGATTCCATGAAATTTTCTGTTGATAAAATATCCTCATTAAAGGATAAATCTGAAGCGATCGTTGAATTTATTAAAATGATACAGGAAATATCATCAAAGACCAATTTGCTATCTATAAACGCCTCTATTGAAGCTGCCCATGCAGGTGAATCAGGCAGAGGATTTAAGGTTGTAGCCGATGGTATTAGAGAACTATCAAAAAATTCTAATGAATCAGCCAATTCGATAAACAATACGGTAAAGGATATTAATGAGCTTATTAAAGATGTGAATACATCATTTGCTGTTACTGAAAAAGACATAGAAGCCGGAGCAAACACTATATCTGAACTTTTGTCATTCGTAAATGAAATTTCAGATTCTGTAAAGGAATTAATGAATATAATAAACATGACAGAAGGTGCAACAGAAATCACCTCAAACCATATCGAAGAACAAAATACTACATTTGTTGAAGTCAGCAAGGTTGGCAGGGAACTTTCAGTAATATCTAAAGAACTAACACAAGAATTTGAAAATGTAATTAAAGTAATTCAACATAATGATATGGGTTAAATCTCAAGTCTCCACTATCTCGTACTTTTCAACACTATTGTGGCTGCCTTTGAAAATGTAAAGAATTATATTTTTTTTGATTTCGCAAAGGAAAAAAAGCTATGAAAATAATCAGGAATATTATTCTTTGGTTTTATAAGTTTTATTATAATAAGGTCTATCCAAGGGCAACATCCAATATCATCATAACCAAAAAACCTGCTATGACTCCCATTGTTCCCGCATGAGAATGTTTGCCCATATTGGCTTCCGGAATTAGTTCCTCAACAACAACATAAATCATTGCACCGGCAGCAAAGGATAAAAACCATGGCATAAAAGGTGCGACCCACACTGCCAAAAGAACAGCGATAAATCCAAAGACAGGTTCTACCACTCCGGACATTGAACCCCATAAAAAGGCTTTAAATCTTGAAACTCCTTCCTGACGCAAGGGGAGTGAAATTGCAGCACCTTCAGGAAAATTTTGAATTCCAATTCCTAAAGCCAGTGCTATCGCAGGTGCATATAATTCCGGTGTGCCGCCGTTTTTGGCAGCTAAAGCGAAGGCAAGTCCTACTGCCATACCTTCAGGTATATTGTGCAAAGTAACGGCAGAAATGAGCAATGTGCTTCGTTTGGATTTTGCGGCTAATCCTTCCTGAATGTTGGTAAATGGATGTAGATGTGGAATAAGTTTATCCAGGGCGAAAAGAAAAAACACACCAATTAAAAATCCGCCTGATGCAGGTATCCAGCCGGATATCCCCATTGCTTCAGCTTCGTCAATGGCGGGCAGCAATAAACTCCATACAGAAGCGGCAATCATTACACCGGCTGCGAACCCGAGGAAAATCTGCTGCATTATGCCTGTATCAGATTTTTTAAAGAAAAAAACTGTACCTGACCCTAGAATTGTCATAAGACAAATGAAACCTAGTCCAGCACTGGCATACAAAAATGCTTGCACAAAATCACCTCTCTATTTATGGGTTTAATATACATATTTAATTTTGAGATAAAACCTATTTTTCGTCAATATATTTAGGAAATCACCACTTGCCTCTTTAGGGCTTTCTGTAGTATGCTGATTTTATTATGAATGCTTTAAGAGAAAATCGGACAATTTTTACATTAAAAAGCCGTGATATTTTTATAGAATTTTAACCGCCGTAAGGGCGGTTTTTTTTGGCCCGGTAAGTTTTAAGGAGGTATTATGTTAAAGGGGCGGCATTTAATTGAGCCTACAGATTTTTCCACTGAAGAAATGGAAAAACTTTTTGTTTTGGCAGGAAAAATTGAAGAAAAACCGGAAGATTACAGAGAGATCTGCAGGGGGAATGTCCTTGCAACGCTTTTTTTTGAGCCCAGCACCAGGACAAGGCTTTCCTTTGAGGCTGCAATGCTGCGCCTTGGCGGGAGTAATTTGGGCTTTGCAGAACCGGGTTCCAGCTCCTCTGTAAAAGGGGAAAGCCTTGCAGATACCATACGTACTGTGGCCTGCTATGCTGATGCTATCGTTATGCGCAATCCAAAGGAAGGCTCTGCACTTTTGGCTTCACGTTCCTCTGTTGTCCCTGTGATAAATGCCGGCGACGGGGGACATCATCACCCCACCCAGACCCTCACTGACCTTTTAACCATACGCCAGATGCGCGGTAAAATTGAAAAGCTTACAGTAGGTTTTTGCGGAGACTTAAAGTTTGGGCGTACGGTTCATTCGCTTGTCGAGGCACTCTCCCGTTACAGCGGCATTAATTTTGTTTTTATTTCACCAAAGGAACTTACTATCCCCGATTATCTAAAGAGCCAGGCTTTATTGAAAAGTAATGTGAACTTTACTGAAACAGCAGATCTTGAAAATGTAATAGGCGATCTCGATATTCTTTACATGACCAGGGTTCAGCGTGAGAGATTTTTTAATGAGGAAGAATATATCAGACTGAAGGATAGTTACATAGTAAACCCTGCTAAATTAAAGAATGCAAAAAAGGATATGATGATACTTCATCCGCTTCCCAGAGTTAACGAAATTGATACCGAAGTTGACAAAGACCCAAGGGCAATATATTTTAGGCAGGCAAAGTATGGAATGTATGTAAGGATGGCTCTTTTGTCATCTATACTTTTAGGAGATAAATATGCTTAACATTGATAAAATAAAAAACGGCGTTGTTATTGACCACATAAAATCCGGTCAGGGCGTAAAGATTTTCAACTGGCTTGGCCTTGATAAAACTCCCTTTACGGTTGCCTTTGTGTTAAACGCAAGTTCCAACCGCATGGGACGAAAAGACATAATAAAAATTGACAACAGCATAGACATTGATTTTGATATACTCTGCCTTATAGATCCCAACATTACCGTGAACATCATAGAAAACGAAAAAGTCGCGGAAAAGATTTCCCTTCGGCTTCCCGAAAAGGTAAGCAATGTCATACTTTGCAAAAATCCGCGCTGTATAACTTCTTCGGAGAATAACATCCCGCACATCTTTGTCCTTGAAAACTCTAACGAAAGAACATACCGCTGTGAATACTGCGAGGAGATACGTTTTGCAGGGGATTTTAATTAAGCAATGAAAATCATTCTCGAAAACTTCCGTGTTGTTGATGAAGATCAGGATAGGATAGCAACTGTCGTTATAGAGAAGGGCATGATCACAGAAGTTCTACCGGCATCTGATGCAAGCGGTGTAGTATCTCCGGCTCTTGCCGGCGGGGCTGCACTTTATCTGCAAAGCGCTGCATTCGATGCTCCTGCCGCCGGGGTTGGTGCAACCGTTGGAGATTTACCAGCTCCTGCCGGCGGGATTGGTGCAACCGGTGTAGCATCTCTGGCTCGTGCTGGCGCTAAAGCCGACGCTGCAACAGTTGGTTCAACCAGTGTTGATTTACCGGCTCCTGCCGGCGCACCAAACACTCGCTTCTGCCTCATGCCCGCCTTTGTCGATCTCCATGCCCACTTCCGAGATACTCTGCTTTACGATGAAGGATTTCCGGCAGAGACTCTGGAGTCCGCCTCCATGGCTGCCGCTGCCGGCGGCTTTGGCACTGTTGTCGCCATGGCAAATACTAAACCTGTTATAGACAATGTCGCCCTTGCCGCAGCCATTAAAGCGCGCGTCGACACCATAGGATTGGTCGATCTATACCCTGTCCTTTCTCTAACCAAAAATCTTGATGGGAAGGAATTTTCTGAAATTGTTCTATTAAGTAATGAAAAACGAAACAGCGAAAATTTTTCTTTCGATTATTCTCCTCTTATGCTTTCCGAGGACGGCAAAGATATTGCTGATGATGATCTCTTCCTTGCCGCCATGGCAGAGGCAAAGCGCCTTGGTATTCCCATTTCCTGCCATTGTGACTACGGCGGGGAGGAGGCGGAAGCTGCTAAAAAAGTAGGGCAGAGCCGTAATGTCTATAGCCGCATAGAAGAGAATAACGCCACCCGCCGTGTAATAGCGCTTGCCAAAAAAGCCGGCTGCCATATTCACATTGCCCATGTTTCCACTAAAGAGGCAATGGAAATGATCATGGCGGAGCGCATAGCCGCAAAAACCGGCGATGCTGCAAAAGCCAACACTTGTGGCGGCTTTCGCATAACCTGCGAAGTGATGCCCCACAACCTTTGCCTTACAGAAGATGATGCCGCCGCCCTGGGTGATGAAAGCTGGGGCAGGGTGAATCCGCCGCTGCGTAAGGATGAGGATCGTTACGCGCTAATTCAGGCTTTAACCCATGGTCACATAGACGCCATCGCCACAGACCACGCACCCCACAGCAATGATGCCAAGGAGGGCGGCGCAGCAGGCTTCACCGCCTTTGAGACCGCCTTTGCCGCCGCATACACCGAGCTTGTGCGAGTCAGCGAAGCGGTAGGAGCCGGTAATGCAAGCGCGATCAGCGACGCCGCAAGAGCCAGAAATGCCGCTGCAGGAAGCGAAGCGGTAGGAGCCGGCAATGCCGCAATCAGCCTGCAGCAGCTCTCCTCCCTCATGAGTGCAAGCCCTGCGCGCTTGCTTGGGCTGGGGGAAGGAGCTACCCATGGTCATAAGCGTGGCCGCATAGCGCCCGGCTACAGAGCAGACTTTGTTATTGTTGACACAGAGTGTGAGTGGAAAGTCGATCAAGAGAAATTCAAAACCCGTGGGAGAAACTCGCCTTTTCACGGACGAACTCTTTTTGGCAAAGTACTGATGACTTTCCACGAAGGAAGGCTTGTATTTTAGGATGAAATAAACGATGTTTTTTAACATAGAGGGCAGAGATGATAAATATCGTACAGAGCTTAAGAACTTTATCGAAGTTGAATACCAATTAAAAATTTCTTCCATAAACGAGCATGTCAGAGGCTGGTATGGTGAAACCTGGAAACTAATTTGCGAAAGTGATGACAGCAGCCGGAAAAAAAACCCCTGTAAGTATTTTGCTAAAATAATCTACTTTAAAAAGCAGGCCAAAAAATACATGCAGTGTTTTCCTGTATTATACTATATGAAGGAAAAAGGTATAGATTATATAAGTAGCTATATCTCCAGCCGGAGCGGCAGATCTTACCTGCTTTTTAAAGGCGGCACTCTGGCTCTTTTTGATTTTGCCGAAGGCCTTCATATTGATGATAAACCTTTAACACTGGTTCCCCTGATGACAAAAATATATTCACTGCCGCCTCCGGATTTCCCAATAGAAAGTGAAACTTTTGCATCCAATGTTTATTCAGATTTGGAAGAACAAATTAAGAAATTGCACCTAACTGAAATAGAAGCTTACGATATTGTCAATTCAAACTGTAAGCTGCTTATGGATGTCAATATCAGGATGAAGCATTATGCAGAAATTGCGCAGACAAAGACTGCCGTTAGTACCGGGAGCTCATCCTTACCTCTCTGTTTTGGCATCACAAGCGGCGACATAGGCGGCAACACTCTGGTTAACAATGGGCGTTATACGATAATAGACTGGGACTGGATTATGCTTGCGCCGCCTGAGCGGGACTTTTGGTGGTATATACAGGATCCCGCTCAGATTATAGACATCAATATGGCTTTTAAGGAAATTGCCTTTAATTATTCACTTGATATGGACATAATAGCATATTATGCGCACTTTTCTTACCTTTATTTTTTGACAGAAACCATAGATTGCCTTTTGTTTAATCCCCTTTCAAAATCGGAAGTCATTCAAAGGCTTAATGAACACTTTGATAAAGATGGCTTTCTTAGGAAGAATTTGAGGAATTGCCTTACTTAGCCTGTGCTAATTAATAAGGCACATAGCCTGTTCTTTCAACAAGGTACTGCCCCTGTTCAGATAGTATCCATTCAAGTAGTCTATTTACGTTTTCATTATCTCTTGTAACAGTTATTGCATAAAAAACATTGGAGTAGGGATAAGTATTGTTCATTATTGTTTTTCTTGAAGGGTGTATGCCGTTAATAGAAAGAAGTTTTATTTCATTATTACGAACCATTTGCGTTGTATAGAATAAAAAAGAATAACCCAAAGAATTTCTGTAGTTTCGGTATGAAGCTGTTCTTTCTACAATACCACGCATGAATATATAAACATCCTCTGCTGGAGCTTCGATTAATTCATTATCTCCCATAATATGTTCCAACATAGTTTGGCTTCCGCTGTTTCTTGCTCTCTGATATACTCTTATATCATTCCTGTTGCCGCCTAATTCCGACCAATTTGTTATTTGCCCTGTGTAAATCTTTATTATATCCTCTGTTGATAAATTTGAAATAGGATTTCTTCGGTTAACAAAAAATACAAAAGCTTCTCTCCCTATGGGCGTCATGTGAAATTCTACTCCTCTTTCTTCGGCTGCCTGGAACTGTGTCTCCGATGGCATTGCTGTGAATATAACATCAACATCGCCGTTTATAAGTCTTGTAAAAGCCTGGGCAGTTGTGCTTGAAGTAACTAGCGGATAATTAACTGTGCTTGTTCTTAATGGATAATAATCATCTTCCGGATAAACAGCCTGGACGAAGGCAGCGTATAAGGGATAAAGTGCCGTTGCACCATCAATTCTTGGTAAATTTTCATGTAGCTGCAATGTTGAAGCTTCCTCTAATGTTACCGCTCTGCTTCGTTCGGCAAAAGGCTGGTAACTTGTAAGTGAAACATTCTCTGATACAGCGTTAGGTTGCATAAAATTACAGGAAGTAAACGGTAGAAGTATCGGAAAAAAAACCAATAGAAAAATCAATAAAAAAACCTGTGAACAAAACAAGCTGTGAATTTTCATCTACTGCAGCTTTTTCAAAAACTCAAGACTCATCGCAAGGCTTTCAAAGGGGTCAACCAAAAAGTCGCCGTCCTGCTCTATGGCCGCATAACTGATGCCAGTAGATTTACAAAGCGGAACAATTTCCTCCCAGGCAAAGTTGCCCTGACCAATTTCTGCAAATTGCCTTTTACCGCCAAAGATACGGTAATCTTTAAAGTGTATTACCTTCATTCTGCCTTGCAGATTTTTTATGTAAGTAAGTGGGTTAGCGCCTCCCGCCTGCACCCAGAAAATGTCCAGGGTGATCAGCATATCCGGGACTTCTTCAATGAGCCTATCCATTGCAGTTACATCCTTCCACTTTTCAAATTCAAAGTCATGGTTGTGGTAACTAAAGTTCAGGCCTTCGCCCTTCACCTGTTTGGTAATTTCGTTTAACTTTTTGATGAACCTGCTCCAACCTTCGTAGGAATTTGCATAACCTTCGCCCGGCCTGGCCCCAAGGCCTATTATGGGGCAGTTAATGTTTTTATGTTCAGTTATCACTTTTTTGAGCTCTATAGGGTCACTAAGACGCGGCCAGGGTGTGTGGGTAACACATACTTCAAGACCTATTTCCTTTACCCAGGTAGCGATCATCGCGGGATCGCAGGGACCAAAGCCTGAGATCTGAATCACATCATAACCTACAGCTTTTATCTTTCTTAAAGTTGCCTCTATATCCGAAGGTGTTTTAGTGTACTCTCTTACATTATAAAGTTGAGCGGCTATTTTCATTTTTGCCTCCTGTTACATGTTCGAAAACTTCAGTTTACGAATAAATTCCATTATAGCCTAAAATAAATTTTATGCTAGTGCTGATTTTTAGAATACCAAATAGTAGCTTGACAAATATTTAAATGAAAAATATTATCCAGTATAGAGGAATATATGGTACTTTTTAGCGTAAAGAAATTAATAGATCAAATTGAAAAGAAGAGCATTACAAAAAAGCAATTTGTAATATATGCATTTTTCGCTTTTGTGCCCCTATTTTCAGCTGTAAATTCAAGCAGATTCCCCGTTAGTATAGAAGCACATAATATTGCATATGCTTTATCATTTGTTATAATATTCATAAACGTTATAAAATACGTTTATTGTTATAAAATTATTAAGAATGGTGAAGTTGATTTATTTTTATATACTATAATTCCATTAAACTTTGTATTATCACTAAGGTACGCAATTATCGTTATGTTACCATTAGTTTTTGTTAATATTGGATTGATAAATTTTTTATCGCTTGATTTCAATTTTTGGAACGTTATAAATACACAAATTATATCAATTATTGTTAATACTATTATTGCAGTACATTTTGTTGCAATTTTTAAAAATTTGTATAAAAGCAGCGAGAAATAATAATTGATAAAATTTAATTAGTTCTATGAATAGATAGGAAATTTAATTTCCCCACCTGACCACTTGGACATGGCCAGGCAGGCGTTGATTAATTTCTGTTTACAGTTATAACCGTATCTTTTGGTATATCTCCACCTTCTTCTGTTATAGTTACGGTCAATGTATTGTTATTATTGGATAATACAGAATTTCCAATAATATCATTGTTGCTATTATAGAAAATCGCTGTAGTTGAGTTAGATATGCTATAAAAGCCGTTTTCGCTTAAACTCATATCTGGTATAGAAACAGTCCATGTCATGTGACCTGAGTTTGAAGTTACATCATTACTTCCTCCGCCATGGCTTTGGGGCAAAGTTAATGTTCCGCTCCAGCTTCCGATAAAACGATTTCTGTATATAGTATAAGTACCCGGATATTCTGCATGAGAATTAAGATAAACCTGTAAAATGTTATTGTCCATGATAGTTACTGTACCTACTTCAACCCTTAAAACATTTGAATACAATGTTGCAGTATTGCCTGTTCTGTTAAAACTCCCTGTGTCATAATTTGGATAACCTCTAACATGCTGTGCCCAACCGGAATTGGAAACCTGTATGGTGACAATCTCAGAATGGAAAAAACCGGACCAGTACCCTGCAAATGAACCGGCATCATTATTGTAATTGCTATTGGATGTAGAGCCATTGTCACAAGCTAGAGCTGTCACTAAAAGTATGATCATTATAACCGCTATCCTAAGGCTAATTTTTGTAATTTTTTTGGTTTTTCTGATTTTCATTTTATGCTCCTTATTATGAAAAAATACTCTAAATATAGAGTTGTTAATACAATATATCATGCTCTATTTTTAGAGTCAAGCAAAATGGAGAGCGAAACCATAAAAGTCATAGAAAATATCAGAAAAAACCGTATTTCCAGCAAGATTTCACTAATAAATCTTGCCAATATGGTAGATATTTCCCACAGCCACCTATACTACATAGAAAGCAAGCGGGTTGTCCCTTCCATTGATGTAATCATTAAACTGGCCAAGGCATTAAATATAGATCCTGTAAAACTTTTTGAGTAGCATTCCCTGTATTCAATTTTGTCCAAAATTTGGACTAAAATTACTGCATTATATATATAATTACTAATATATCTATTATATTAAAATTAGTTTAAAACTATTTCTTGACACTGCCCGCTTGTGGCAATAGTGTAGCTATATGAAAACAAAGCAGGAACTTATAAGTGCTGTAAAAACACAGTTGGCTCTTGAATATAATTGTGCTCCGGAAGACTTTTCATCAAATGAGAATATTATCACCCTTCAAAGAAATAGCCCTAAAAGGCGGCACTACATAGACGGCGCCTTCTTTTTTCAAATGGTGACTTTTGGAAACAATGCTGTGATTACATCAAACGAAAGTATGCATGAATGGCTTAAGGATTATGTAAAGGGAAAAAGCGGCCATTGGCTCTTTGAACACAATAATCTAATGGACATAGAAAAAAAGCTAAACGAGTATGGAAAAAAATTGTCGCAAACACATCACATGTTTTTGCCTTATAAGGAAGCGGCACATAAAGAAACATCTTCAATTGAAAATCAATTTGAAATTAAATGCTTTGAAGATAAGGCCATACATCAATTTTATGAAGGTAAAATGTTTCCCAATGCATTGTGCAGAAAGTTTGATCCAAAAAGACCTGATGTCCTTGCAATTGCCGCTTACGATGGCAAAGAAATAATTGCCATGGCAGGCTGCTCGGCGGACACTCCTGATTTATGGCAAGTTGGAATTGACGTAAACGAAAATTACCGTGGCAGGGGATTGGGAACATACCTTGTAACAGAGCTAAAAAATGAAATCCTTAACAGAGGAAAAATTCCATTTTATGGAACCAGCCTCTCAAACTTAGCTTCATGGGGAATAGCACTGAATTGCGGTTTTTATCCAGTGTGGATAGAAATATCTACGATAGAGAAATAGTTGTTCTAGTACAATATCTCAAACCAAGAATTGCTGAGTTTTATTTTAT
>Ga0099364_10005949_pt1 | contig 17928 bp, 17 predicted proteins | sample TergutTh196P3_FD_73070 | JGI IMG/M metagenome (GOLD analysis project Ga0099364, IMG submission 73070) | Microcerotermes parvus P3 segment gut microbial communities from Pointe-Noire, Republic of the Congo - Th196 P3 | ecosystem: Host-associated > Arthropoda: Insects > Digestive system > Gut ...
GAAACCTCCCTGTTCCTTTTTTGTTTAGCAACTATAACTGTAACACAGGTTTCCTTTTTCCGCTATTCTTTTTTTGTGAAGTGTAACACTTCTATTGTAATCCTACATTTTCAAAAAACATTATTTCCAAAAACCCCTTGACAAACCCCGCGCAATTTGCTACAATATGTTATATAAAGGCAAAAAACGCCGTCAATATATAGAAAAATCGACGGCATGCGCGGAGTTTAGAGTAAGTTTGAAAAGAAACCTACAAAGTCGGGGAAAACGCACCCTTCCATTCCTCGCCGCATGTAGGTGGACAATGGGGAAAAATGGAAAACATCAGTTGTTGCGGGCGGGACTGTTACAAGTGCCGTCATTTCCCGCATGAGTGCCTTGGTTGCAACGAGGAGGCGGGGCGGGTTTTTTGGTTACAGTACGTTGACGAGGTGATTTGCCCCGTCTTCAACTGTTGCCGTAACGACAAATCGCGGCCCGACTGCGGCCTCTGCGAAGCCCACCCCTGTTGGCGATACGAAGACGAGCGGGTCGTCCCGGACGATGTGCCGTTGCTTGAGACGATTGTGCCTAAGTGGATTGATGTTAAGGTGAGTTGAGAGTGATACAGGTGGGTTTTTAACCCGCCTGTGATTTTTGTAGGGGCGGGCTTCCATGCCCGCCCGTAAATTTCCGACGGTTGCGTGGGCTTGCACCCACCCCCCACCCCAATTTTTTACATTTAACCCTTGCATTTCCCATTAAATTATGGTAAAATAAATTAAACAGGACATCCAACATTACAAAGGAGGCGCAAAATGAACATAACATTCCTAATAGGCAACGGCTTTGACTTAAATATGGGCTTGAAAACGAGTTTCAAAGATTTTCTGCCTGTATATTTGGAAAAGAACAAAGAAACTGATAGCGAAATAATTAAAAAGTTTAAAGAAGATATAAACAAAGACATAGAAACATGGGCAAATTTTGAGGAAGAATTGGGTAAATATGCTCGCAACTTTGACGAGGAAACGCAATTGGATTTTGTTGAGTGTTTAGATGATTTCAGAGTAGAGCTGGCGGAGTACTTAAAAGAGCAAACAAATAAAATTGATTATGACTTTCATGAGGAAGAAATACGAACTAAATTTACTTGGTCAGTACAAAAATTCTATGAAGCGTTGCCACAAGACTCTAAAGATATTATCATGCAGCTAATTAAACCACATAAACCAGACGAAAACTCCTATTGTTGGTGTAACTTTATTTCTTTTAATTATACCGATGTAATTAATGAATGTATACGTATTCTGTTTTATGGGGAAATTGGTAATGAAGAAAGTTTAGTTTCTGTTTTGTTTGTAAAAAACATTCACGGAACCCTTGATGAAAATATGATTATTGGTGTTGATAATGAAAAACAAATACATAATCCCGAACTTTCAAAAGATGAAGATTTCAAGAGGGTGCTCGTAAAGCCTTTATTGAAAAATTTTTCGGATAACTTAGGTGTTGCCGATGCAGACCATTACTCACAACTAATTAGAAGAAGTGATATTGTTTGTGTCTTTGGAATGTCTATAGGCGTAACCGATAAAACTTGGTGGGAAAGAATAGGAGAATGGCTTCAAGAACACGAGAAACATCAACTGGTATTATTTAATGTGAATTATGCTGACAAACGTATCCCTGCACCCACCTCTTATGTAACATGTAAAAGAAAGACAGAAGAACAATTCTTTAAACTTTCAGATATACCGAAAGAACAACGGAAAGAATTAAGGAAAAGAATACACATAGGCCTAAACACCGAATTATTCAAAGTAGATTTAACAAAAACCCCCGACCCCGCCGAAACAAAAGAACCCGTACTTGTATAAGCCTTTACAAAAAATTCACTTGCATTTCCCCAAAAAATCCCTTATAATAAAAGTAATACTATAAAATAAAACGGAGGTACATATGAAATACGGCAACTTCGACGACAAAAACCGCGAATACGTCATCACTTCCCCGAAAACCCCCTACCCGTGGATAAATTACCTCGGGAGCGAGGGCTTTTTCTCGTTAATCAGCAACACGGCGGGCGGGTACTGCTTCTACAAAGACGCGCGCCTGCGCCGAATCCTGCGCTACCGCTACAACAACGTGCCAATTGACATGGGCGGGCGGTATTTCTTTATCAAAGACGGCGATACCGCGTGGTGTCCGGGTTGGTCGCCATTGAAAACCGAGCTTGACAGCTATGAGTGCCGCCATGGCATGGGGTACACCCGCATTACGGGCGCGAAAAATAACGTACAGGCATCAGTGCTGTTCTTCGTCCCGGTCGGCTTAGATGCGGAAGTGCAAAAACTCACACTCTCGAATCTTTCGGACACTCCAAAAAAGCTCAAACTGTTCAGCTTTGTCGAGTGGTGCTTGTGGGACGCACAGGACGACACGACAAATTTCCAACGCAATTTTAGCACAGGCGAGGTCGAGGTAGATGTGAGCGGTTCGACAATCTACCACAAAACCGAGTACAAAGAACGCCGCGACCACTACGCTTTTTACAGTGTCAACGCGCCTATCAACGGCTTCGACACCTCACGCGATGAGTTTTTAGGCCTGTACGACGGATTCGCCGCACCGCAAGCGGTCATGGCGGGTGCACCCCGCAACAGCGTAACCGACGGCTGGAGCCCCTGCGCCTCCCACTACATAGAAGTCGAATTAGCGGCGGGCGAATCCCGCGACTTCGTATTTGTTTTGGGATACATCGAAAATCCCGTCCCCGAAAAATTCAGTAATTACACCGAGGGTTTACTGACAAGCGGCGATTCCAAAAACAACATTATAAACAAAACCCGCGCAGTGGAACTAATTGCAAAGTGCAACACCACCGAAAAAGCCGACAACCTTTTCGCCGACTTACAATCTCACTGGGACAAGCTTTTGTCAATTTACACAGTCAACAGCCCCGACGAAAAACTCAATCGCATGGTGAATATTTGGAATCAATATCAGTGCATGGTGACGTTTAATTTGTCGCGCTCGGCTTCCTATTTCGAGTCGGGAATCGGCCGCGGCATGGGATTCCGTGACAGCAATCAAGACATACTCGGCTTTGTGCATCAAATTCCCGCACGTGCAAGACAGCGCATTTTAGACTTAGCGGCGACAATGCTGCGGGACGGCGGCGCGTATCACCAATATCAGCCGCTCACCAAAAAAGGCAACCATGAACTCGGCAGCAACTTCAATGACGACCCGCTCTGGATGATACTCTCGACCGCCGCGTATATTAAGGAAACAGGCGACGTCGGAATCTTGGACGAAATTGTACCCTACGAGAATTTAGACGAGTTGAAAGACACAATGCTCGACCACATGAAACGCGCCTTCAACCACGTGATTACAAAAACAGGCCCGCACGGCTTGCCGCTAATCGGCCGCGCCGACTGGAACGACTGCTTGAATCTTAATTGTTTCTCAAGCGTTTCGGGCCAAAGTTTCCAGACCACCGAGGGCAAGGACGGCAAAGTCGCCGAAAGCATTATGATAGCGGCAATGTTGGGATTCATAGGCCCGGAGTACGCGGCAATGTGCAGACTTAAAGGCGACGAGACCGAGGCCACACGTGCCGATTCGGAAATTGCAAAGATGAACAAAATCGTCCTCGAACACGGCTTTGACGGCGAGTGGTTCTTGCGTGCATATGACGACTTCGGAAAAAAAGTCGGCAGTAACGAAAACGCCGAAGGCAAAATCTTCATAGAACCGCAAGGCTTTGCGGTTTTGGCGGGCCTCGGCAAGGAGCAAGGCCTTGACATGAAGACTCTCAATAGCGTTGACAAGTGGCTCAATTCGGCGCACGGTTTGGTGCTGAATCAACCCGCATTCACCAAGTATATTATCGAATACGGCGAGATTTCGACCTACCCGCCCGGCTACAAGGAAAACGCGGGCGTCTTCTGCCATAATAATGCATGGCTAATCTGCGCGGAGGCCTTTGTAGGCAGGGGCGACAAGGCCTACGAGTACTACTCAAAGATTGCCCCCGCCTTCCGTGAAGACTTCTCCGAGCTGAACAAAACCGAGCCGTATGTCTACGCGCAAATGATTGCGGGCAAGGACGCAAAGCGGCACGGCGAGAGCAAAAACTCATGGCTCACAGGGACGGCCGCATGGAATTTCGCGGCGGTGTCGCAATATATTTTGGGCGTACACCCCGACTATGACGGCTTGGTTATCGACCCGTCAATCCCCGCGGCATGGGACGGCTTTACCCTCACAAGGCAGTTCAGGAACGCGACATACAACATCACCGTGAAAAACCCCACCCACGTCTGCAAAGGCGTGAAATCCCTCACAGTAGACGGCAAACTCATCGACGGCAATAAAATTCCTGCGGGTGGGTTTGGTAGTGGGGTTTATGAGGTTGAGGTAATCTTAGGATAGCTACGCTACTAATGCAGAAATAATAATGCAGAATGCAGAAATAGTGAAATTACAAGGCTTGTTTCCATCGGAAAACTACCTTGAAACTTAATTATTTCTGCATTCTGCATTTTGCATTCTGCATTAATTAAAATACTTGACAAAGGAATAAAAACATGCTACAATAAACACGGACGAGGACTTCGATACTTGGCAGTAAGTACCGGACGTTGGTTTGCGGCAGTCTCCGATTGCTGTGAATCGACGAAAGGAGGAATACTTATCATGGACGTTCTTCTGGCGTTTGTGGTTGGCGTGCTTGCAAATATTACATGGGATTACCTTCGCGAACCCTTCGCAAAAACACTGCAAGCAATACGCATCACACTGCGAACAAAAAAAGAACGACGCTCCCGTGCAAAAGGTCGTCGTTCCAAAGCCAAAGGCGGAGAGTAAAAAACTCTGCCGTAAAAGTAGAGGGGAAACCCTCTGCTTTTATTTTAGTTCACCTCTATTATAATACATAAACAACAAATTGTCAATAGTTTTTTGAAAATTTTTTAGGGCGGGGTTGTTTTCGTTGGAAAACTACCTTGAAACTTAATTATTTCTGCATTCTGCATTATTATTTCTGCATTAGTTGAGGAATTCAAACTCAAAATCAAACACCCCAACCGTATCATTCTCCCGAATCCCCGCGGCCTCGAGCGCGGCAATAATCCCCGACTGCCGCAAGACCCGCTGAAAGTATTGCAGGCTCTCGTAGTCGTCCATGTTGACCATTGCGAGAATCGGCGCAAGCCACGGCGCGACCACTTCATAGTAGCCCTCATCAAGCTTGTTGACTGCAAATGCGCGTTTCTGCGCGTCCTTTTCTGCCAACTCGGCGAGAGTGAGCTCCTCGGCTTGATAAATTTTAACAGGGGGTAATTCGTCAAGCTTTGCGGCTACTGCGTTGATTAATTCGGCGGTGCCTTTTGTTGTTGCCGCCGACAAAACAAACAGTGGTAACTGCAAATTGGCGATGTAACTTTTGAAGTCGTCAATCTGCTCCGCTGTTGCAATATCGGACTTATTTGCGGCGATAATCTGCGGGAGTTTTGCGAGTTCGGGCGAGAATTGCTCAAGTTCGCGGTTGATTTTCTCGAAGTCGTCTTTGGGGCAACGCCCCTCAATCCCCGACACGTCCACCACATGCACAATCAATCTGCATCTCTCAACGTGTCGCAAAAAATTATGCCCCAACCCTGCGCCGCCGCTTGCACCCTCAATCAGGCCGGGTATATCCGCCATGACAAAGCTTTTGTCGTCGCGTTTGATTACCCCCAAAACCGGCGTAAGCGTCGTGAAATGATAGTTCGCAATCTCGGGCCGGGCCGCGCTGACCGCGCTGATAAGGCTCGACTTACCCACATTCGGAAAGCCGACCAAGCCGACATCTGCGAGCAGTTTCAGCTCCAACACAAGCTCGTATTTCTCACCGGGAAAGCCGGGTTTTGCGAACCTCGGCAATTGTCTGCGGGAAGTCGCAAAGTTCATGTTGCCTTTGCCGCCCTTGCCACCGCGCGCAATTACAACAGGCTCAACGCCCGACACATCGGCAATCAGCCTGCCCGTCTCGTTATCGCGGATTAACGTACCGCGCGGGACTTTCACGACCGTATCGGGCGCGGACTTGCCCGTGCATTTGTTAGTGCCGCCATTCGCGCCGTTTTCTGCGGCGTACTTGCGTTTGTACCGAAAGTCGAGCAGTGTCGAAAGGTTATCGTCGGCAATGAAAATGACATCGCCGCCTTTGCCGCCATCACCGCCGTCGGGCCCGCCTGTCGCCACGTACTTCTCACGGTGAAAAGAGACCGCGCCGTTACCGCCGTCCCCCGCATTAACCACGATTTTTACAGTGTCTATAAACATTTCCGTACCATGCCGCCCTATGACGCATTGACTAAAAAATCGCGTGCGGCATGGGGCAGACCTTTCTGTGCGTATTAGCCGTTTACCGTTTTCTGCGGCTCTCTTTTCGGTTGCCCTGCGTGTGGTACTTCTTCTTTTTGGGGTTGAGCGACTCGGTGTATTTTGTACGCGCAATGTAGTGCCAACACCATATGCCCATTGTCACGAGGGTCACGGTCAACAGGATAAGGCTTGTCCACAGCACAAAATTTTTGTCGTAGGCAACCCACAGCATGACCGTGAACGCCACAGTCGCGACTATCCCCAGAGCCATCGAGAGGTTCATTTTTGCTTTTAAGTCCATTTTTAATCTCCTTTTTAATTAATCCTTTAGGCGATTGCAAAACCTATTGTTTTGCGGACGGGCAATGCCCGCCCCTACAATATATAGATGAAAAATAAAATCAAATCGCCGCATGTAGGGGCGCGCATTGCGCGTCCGTGAATTTCGCAACCGTCTAAATTATTCCGTGAAAATATTATTCAAATCAACAGCAAACTCCGCCAATACCGCGGACTCCACCATGTCGTCGCCCTTTTTAACAGAAAAACTATTAATTTCATACCTGCCATTTGTCAAGACCGCCGTGTCGATTGATTTCTCGGTGAGGTCTACCATCCAATATTCCTTTACACCCGCGTTTTGGTACTTGTGAAACTTGATTGAACGGTCGTGTCTGCTGCTTGAGGGCGAGATGATTTCGATTACGAAATCGGGCGCACCGTTACAGCCTTTGTCGTCAAGCTTGGACTTGTCGCAGATGACGGTCAAGTCGGGCTGAACGATGGTGTCGTCCTTGTCGCCTTTTGCATTGAGCCGCACGTCGAAGGGCGCGTGGAAAACTTCGCAGTTTCTGCCGCGTAGGAAGTATTGTATCTCCCCAAGCAGATTACTGCTCACTCTTTGATGACCGACTGACGGCGCGGACATCGCGTAAGGTATGCCGTCAATAATTTCGTACCGCTCGCCTTCTTTCAATTCCCACTCGGCGTAATCGGCGTAGGTATAGCGCGGTTCGCGTTTTAGTGCTTCCATATTTTCGCCATGCCCTCCTTTTGGGTTGTGCGGGACTTGCGGACGCGCACTGCGCGCCCCTACATGCCGGGGTGTCCTTTAATAAAAAAGGAAGCAAATCCCCACAACCCGCGTGAATTTCGCTCCCTTACTTAGACATCTTCGGGAACTAACCGCGAGTGGATTTGCGTGCAGATTTTTCGTCATACAAGGCAAAAATTTTCGTAATGCTTTGTGCATTGCGGAAATTTTTAACGCAGTATGACGGAAAAGCTGTGCGTAAAGCCGCCGCGTGTTAGTTTCCGAAGATGTCTGTTCGCTAAATTATTCCGCCGCCGCAAGGCCGTAAACGCTGACCCTCTTACGGTCTTTACCGAAGCGTTCAAATTTAACATTACCGTCAACCAAAGCGAAAAGCGTATCGTCTCTGCCGCGGCTTACGTTGTTTCCGGGGTGAATTTTCGTGCCGCGCTGACGTACCAAAATATTCCCCGCCAGCACGAATTGCCCGTCTGCACGCTTCGCGCCGAGCCGCTTGGACTCGCTGTCGCGGCCGTTCTTGGTTGAACCAACACCTTTTTTATGAGCCATTTTCTCACTCCTTTTCTTCACGGTAACTGCTAATTGCAACCGATACCGTTTTTGTTTTCGCAGATATAACTGCAAGGTACTGTCCCCTTTAACCTGTAATTATTTCTTCGATTTTAACTTTTGTGTACGGTTGTCTGTGCCCGATTTTGCGTTTGTAGCCTTTTTGCGGCTTGTAGGTGAAGACGGTGAGCTTTTTCGCCTTGCCCTCTTTGACGACGACGGCTTTGACGACCGCGCCGCTGACATAAGGCGTGCCGACTGTAATTTCGTCGTCCTTGCCGACCAAAATAACCTTGTCGAAACTTACCTCGCCCTCGACTCCGAGCTTCTCAATATACAGCTCGTCGCCCTCTTTCACGCGGTACTGCTTACCGCCGGTTTCAATAATTGCGTACATTTTAGTTTCCTTTTCAGGGCATTAGCCCAAAATCTCGCTGTACAAAGGCGGCGTGTTGCCTTTAAGTAATAATGAATAATTAATAAGGAATAATTGTTGAGTCGCTCCGCGACGGTTTTCCGATTGAATAATTTAAGGCTCGATGCCGTGTTCTCGCGACTGTTAAAGCTTTGAAGTCGTAATTATTCTCGGTTCATTATTCATTATTCCTTATTCACTATTACTTGCCTATCACATGCGGCTTAAATATTCTACCATATATTTTTGGGTTTGTCAAGTGTTTTTGCTAAATAAAAATCGTAACCGAGAAATGCCCCGTGCCGAACCAGACCTGCGCGGTGATAAAATTATCATCGAAGACCCACTCCAACGCCTGTTCCTCGTACCCCGAAATCGGCGTATACCCGCGTGAAATCAGCTCCGCTTTAATCTCGTCCGCTTGAATTTCCTGAAAGTCCATACGCATCACGGTCGAGTCTGCCGAGAAGTAAAAATTGTCGCTTGTTTTTCCGCCGTATATACGCACCCAAAGGTCGCTGAACACGCTCGTTGTCTCATTTTGCAGGTTATACACGGTCTCCTCTGCCCACTCGTCACCCTCGACCTCGACATCGTCCCACGCGAACGGAGCGGCGTTCAAATCCGCCGTTATCGCCTCATAACTACCCAGCCCGTCGGCCTTTTCCATCATCGCCACCACCCACTCGATATAGGCGACCGCGCTGTCTACAGAACCGTCATACTGCGGCATACCCGCCAAAATGACCGACTCGCCCGAAGTCTGCGGTGTCGTCGGCGGGGTGTCGGTTGCGGGGTTACTTGCAGGAGTTTCGGGAGTTTCGGGGGTGTCACTTGCAGGGTCACTTGCAGGAGTATCGCGAGTATCGCGAGTGCTGTTCACATCGGGATTCGCGGGGGTCGTGTCGCCCTTGTCGCTACTGCAACCCGCTGTAAAAATGACTACGCTTAGGAGTATTGCGATTAGTTTTTTTGACATGAGTTGTCCTCTTTCTAAAATTCTTTTGTATTTTCGCGGGTTCTAAGGGTTAAAAGCAACCCCGCCGAAACCCCCACCAACACGACCGCTCCCACAACAAACCCCTGCACATCGGCAATGCCCGTAGGAGGAGGTGGCACTTCATTTTGCGGGGTGTAAGCAACCCCCTCACCGCCGTTAGCAAGCACGGTTTGTTGGATTTTGTCAATCACTGCCATCGTTTTCGGGTCGCTTAAATCCAAATAGTTGTCGCTGATGACAACATACCGCAGATTTTGCAGATTCTCAAGCGACGATATATCGGTGAGTTTATTTCCCCAGCAATACAAATCTTGGAGCAGGGGGTTCTTCGATAAATCGAGCGTGGCAAGCTGATTCGACCCTGCCGACAAAAGCCAAAGCTTGGGGTTTTCGGACAAGTCAAGCGCGGTGAGATTATTTTCATAGCACCCTAAAAATTCAAGGTTGGGGCTTTCGGTAACATCGAGTGCGGTTAGGTTGTTTTCACTGCATGTCAACAATTCAAGGGCGGCGTTCCCCGCCAAATCAAGCCCATCGAGTTGGTTTTTGCCGACGAGGAGAAACTCCAAATCCGCGAACCCCGAAACATCAAGCCGCCCGGTCAAGCCCATGCCCCCCAATGTAATAGAGGTTACGGTTTTCCCGTCCGGTTCAAGAAACTCCCAGTAAACCCCGTCCCACAAGTCGGGCGCGCTTAAATCCCAGTTCAGCTTTGCGAGGTTGTCCCCCTGCAAGGCGAAATCCACCAATTTTTGGTACTCATTCTCGTTAAAAAATTCGGGCGTATGGTAATCATAATCCTGCGCGGTTGCCGCAATCGGCAACGCAATCAACACCGCCGCTGTAATCAGTAGTGCGATGAGCTTTTTCGTTGACATGAGTTGTCCTCTTTCTAATTATAATTTGGGTAACAGTCTCATCACCGCCGACATACCTATCAACGCAACCAACGCCGCAATAAGTTTCTGCAAGTCGATAGTCCACGTTGGAGCGGCGGCGAAAGCCGCCTCGTTTTGCGGCTCGTATTCAACCCCGCGCATCCACCACCCATGCAAAATCGACTCATTATCCTCGTTCTTGTCTACAGTCGCTTGCACTTTTGCGATTGAGGTCGCTACTTGCGGTGAGGTCAAATCGAGATAGTTATCCCTAACATCAACATAGCAAAGCAACTCCAAATCCTCAAGTGACGATATGCTCCTCAACTTATTCCTCGCGGCACTGAACCCCGTCAAATGCCGATGTTTCGACAAATCCATTTCCGATATATAATTATCGTCAATATATATGGCAGTTAGGGCTAAGTTGTTTGATATGTCAATGCTTGTGAGTTTATTACTGTGGATAAATAGCTCAACGAGTTCGGTGTTGCTTGAAATGTCAAGGCTTGTGATGTTTGAACCCGTGACGGATAAATATTCAAGGGTTGTATTGCCCGAAAGATTAATGCTGTCAATAGCGGTGTATGAGAGGTTCACAACATACAACTCCGTGAACCCGGACAAATCAAGGTCGCCGCTAAAAGGAGAACCATCAAATTTGAAGCCGGCAACCCTATACTCATCTGTTCCGTAGTGGTTATACCATGTCACCCCCATATAACCCTTGTACACCCACGACAACGGGTCGTCAAATTCCCAGCCCAATTCGTCGAAAATTTTCCGGTTGTTGTCGTTTTGTGTGAAAAAACTTACCAACTTCCGATACTCATTCTCGTTAAAAAATTCGGGCGTATGGTAATCATCTTGCGCCGTTGCCGCAATCGGCAACGTAATCAGCACCGCCGCTGTAATCAGCAGTGCGATTAGTTTTTTGGCATACATAGTCATAACCCCCTGTCGTCAGCGGTCGAACGCAGTCCACGGACACCATATATGGTGTCCCCTCAATTTACCTCATCTTCTTAATCCGATTCTCCATCTCCAACCTATCCGTAGAATAATGCAAAGCCGACTCCCGCGAGATGATATTTTTGAGGTAGTAATCCAAAATAATATCGTCCATAAGGCACATGCCGATTGCGCGGTTTTGCTGCATGACCGACTCCAACTGGAATGTCTTCTCTTGCCTAATCATGTTCTTGACCGCGTCGGTGCCGAGCAGGATTTCAAGCACGGCAATCCTGCCTTTGCCCTCACGTTTCGGGAGTAGCGATTGGCTGATTACGCACTCTAAAATCTGCGAAAGTTGCACCAACACCTGCTTTTGGATATGCGGCGGGCATGCGTCAACTATTCTGTTAATGGTATGTATCGCGCCCCTTGTGTGCAATGTCGCCAAGACGAGGTGCCCTGTTTCGGCGGCGGTTATTGCAAGCTGAATTGTTTCATAATCGCGCATTTCGCCCACGAAAATAACGTCGGGGTCTTCACGCAACGCGCTCCGCAAAGCCGCGTCGAAATTCTTGACATCCCTGCCGATTTCGCGTTGGTGAATAGTCGCCAAGTCTGATTTATAGCGATACTCGACCGGGTCTTCGAGGGTGATAATATGGCAAGGGCGGTTCTTGTTTATGTGGTTAATCATAATCGAAAGTGTGGTGGTTTTGCCGCTCCCGGTTACACCCGTGCAGAGAACCAAGCCGCTTCTTTTCAGCGAGATTTCCGCCAACAGCGGCGGCAGCCCCATTTCCTGCAAGGTCGGCACTTCTCTGTTCAAGAGACGAATAGCGCAAGCCAACTTGCCCATTTGGCGATACAAGTTCGCGCGTTGTCTGCTTCCGTCTTTAAGCTCAAAGACGAAGTCGATGTCATTTCCCAAATTGAATTGCTCCTCCTGCTCGGCACTGAGCAGGGAGATTAACAGGCGTTTTGTAACCGGAATGTCGCTCAAACCCTCCAGCTTTTTCAAATCGCCATTGACACGGAACACCGGCTCTCTGTCCACCGACAAGTGTATGTCGGACGCGCCCGCGTTCCTCGCTCCTAAGATAAACTCCTCAAAAGTCATCATAATTATTTACCATGTCCTTTCTGTTTTTTAGTGTAGGGCGAGGGCTCTGCTCTCGCCGTTCGATATTTATACCGCATTTGGTTCAGCGGCAGGAGTAGAACCCCTGCCCTACCCTTTAATCTTAAAAGGTATCCCGCTTGCCGATAAGTAGACTTCGGTGCTGATGTTTGCGATACGTTGGTTGACGTTGCCGATGATTTCCCTGAACCACCGTTGCGACTGGTTTTCGGGCAGTGGCCCAAAGCCAAGCTCGGTTGAAATAATCAAAAGGTTGCCATTGCCGTCTTTTGCCATGTCAATCAGCTCGGTCACGTCGCTTATTGTCTGCCGCTCGATAGTGCGCCTTATGTCGTCGGTCATATCGTCCAAGTTCGGGCAAATCCGCTTGATGACGATGTTGGTGTACGCGCCGAGGTTGTCGAAAATCGTAAACTTTCGACCGCCCGCCACCTCGTTAATGTTATGCACGGAGGTTTTGATTTCCCATTCGACGTCGTTTTTCTTGCAGTTGAAGTCTATTCTTGCCGCGGTGTCGTCGTCAATCTTGTCGGCGATGACCATGTACAAAACGTTGTCGCAGGATGCAAAGCTTGACACTGCCCAACGGGATTTGCCGCTTGCCGCCCCTCCCGTGATGAAGACTATTTTTGCCATTATGTACTCCTCCCTTTTAGGAATTTTTTGCATATTAAGTTAATTTTATCACAAAATTCTGTACTTGTCAACAAGGAATATGACAAATGTAATATTATTTTGTGACACAAGGCACTTGCAACAGCATACAGGGTCGTTTATAATATAAATAGTTCAGAAAAAATAACAATGCAGAATGCAGAATGCAGAAATAATTTAATTTTAAGGTCGTTTTCCGACGGAAATAAACATCGTAATCCCATTTATTTCTGCATTCTGCATTATTATTTCTGCATTAACCGGAGGGCAAAATGATTATTTCCATGAAAGACATAGTAAAACGCTACCGCGCCTTAACGGCGTTAGACCATTTATCGCTGAACCTGCACAAGGGCGAAACGCTCGGGCTACTCGGCCCGAACGGTGCCGGCAAAACCACCGCAATCCGCGTGCTTACAGGGTTGACAAATTCCGATGCGGGCGAAATTCAAGTCTTCGGCAAGAAGTTCTCGGCCGCCTCCAAGCGGAAAATCGGCGTAGTCCCGCAAGACTTGGCCGTCTACGAGACCTTGTCTGCCAAAGAAAACCTCGAGTATTTCGGCAGGCTTTACGGAGTTCACGGTGTCGAGTTGAAGCGGCGGTCTGGTGAGATACTTGACGTATTAGGCTTATCCGACGTGGCGAAAAAAGCCCCCCGAAAATTCTCGGGCGGCATGAAGCGGCGGCTGAACATTGGCTGTGCGATTATGCACCGCCCCGAATTGCTGATTCTTGACGAACCCACGGTCGGGATTGACCCGCAGTCCCGCAATCACATCTTAGACTTTGTCGCCGAAATCAGCCGCCAAGGCACAACCGTGCTGTACACTTCTCACTATATGGAGGAGGTAGAACGGCTCTGTTCGCGGGTTTGCATAATGGATGCAGGGCAGGTAATCGCCGACGGAACGGTCGAGGAAATCGCGGGCAAAGCAATATTTGAGGAAGTAATAAACTTAGAAGTCAAGGAAATCGGCCCGTCACTGCCCGAAAGTATCAAGAAGGTGCAAGGGGTCAGCCGCTGTGAAGTTTCGGGCGGCAAGCTTGCGGTGATAAGTCGGGTCGGGTCGGGGAACATTGCGCGAATTTTGGAACTCGCCGCGCCTTACACGATTCTGCGGGCCTCGGCGGAGCGCGCGACCTTAGAAGACGCCTTCCTTGCACTCACAGGCAAAAAGTTAAGAGATAGCGGGGGTGAAATTGCATGAGAAGTTTCTTCGCAATATTCACCGCAAGCTTCAAGTATTGCTGGCGTAGCCCCGTGAATGTGGCGGTGTTGACAATCTTCCCGATTGTAATCATCTTCGTACTCGGCAACGCACTCAGCGGCTACATGTCGCCCGATTATGACTTTGAAACGATTGCGGTTGCGGCGACTGCCGAGCGGGATAGCGAATTAGGCGCGTTCCTGCTCGGTGATGAAGTCGGGCAATTCATAGCGGTGCAATTCACCGACGAGAATCTTGCGCTTGAATTATTAGACAGCGGCGAAGTGTCAATTATAATTAGCGAAAATAACGGTAATGTTGTCGTTACAAGGCCGCAGGTAGCGGGGTTGGAAGCGGCAATAGCGGCATCGGTGATTGACTCCTATGTGCAGATTAACGCGGCAATGCAAATTGCAACCGCGAACCTTGACAACATGGCTGAATTAGCGGAATTACTGCAAATTATCAACGCGGATTTGAGCATCGAGCAAGCCCCCCTCGGTAATCGCGTACCCGGCGCGCTCGACTATTACGCGGTCACGATGTTAGTCATGATACTGCTGTTCGCGGGCCTGAACGGCTTGGAATTATTCCGCAAAAACATCTTCTCGACCACAGGCGAACGCCTGCTAATCGCGCCGGTCTCAAAGCCGGTCTTAATCGGCGGCGTATTAGCATCGGCGACCGTTTCAAGTTACCTGCAAGGCATGGCGACATTCCTGTTCAGCTGGCTTGTCTACGGGGTTTACTGGGGTGAGCGAATCCCGCTTGTATTATTAACTTTGTTTGGCGTGACACTATTTTCGCAAGCTTTGGCAATATTCGTACTGCTGATTTTGGGCAATGCAAACTTGGCAATGGGGGTAATGCAGGCGGTGATTTGGACCATGACATTTGTCGCGGGCGGCTATGTGAAAATAGACTTCGGGGCGGCAGAAAAAGTTTTTCAATTCTCGCCTAATTCGTTAGCGCACACGGTAATTTTCGGCGCGGTCTACGGCGGCAACGAAACAAAGATGGCCGCTGATTTAACACTGCTGTTCGTATATGCCGCAATCTGCTTTGTAGGCGCGTTTATACTCGGAAGGAGGCGGCTTGCATGACTAAATTAGAATGCAGAATGCAGAATGCAGAAATAAATAAACTTACGGTGTTTGCGATGACTTTGAGGCGAATTTTTAAGCAGCCGCTGAATTGGGCGGGAATACTTGCCTTTCCGATAATTTCGTTCATACTTATTTCGATTACGGCGAGTTCTGTAAATGACGAGCAGAACGATTTTCTTACACAAGCGAACGTCTATTTCGGGGTGGCGGACTTGGACAAAACCCTGTTGTCCGAGACGCTTGTGACACAGCTTGGACTGCGCTATAATTTAGTGGAAGTGAACGAGGCGGACATCACCGCGAGCTTGACGAATGACGAAATACCGTGGGTACTGCTGATTCGTGAGGGGTATGAATCGGAAGTCTTGCGTAGAAATACGGACATTAGTACCTTAGAAAGCTACACCTTGTCAATCAACGACATCTCGCTTTTAGGGACTGCAACCGCCGAAAATATTACTCGTGCGCTGATGATTCTCGGTACAAACGAGCCCGCTGTAATCGAACAATGGCAGGAATCGGCGAAGGTTGAATTTCAGCTCACGAACGTCGGCGAACACTGGGAGGCAATCGCGCAATGGCTTGCAATGTTCGGGTTTGTCTGCATGTTTACCGCCTATTTCGTAATCAAAACCCTCTTGGACGACAAGCGCGGCGGCATGCCCGACCGTGTGGGGGTACTGCCGATTTCGGCGCGGTTTTACCTGATACAAGGCACGGCGGCGGCGTTCATCGCCACTGAAATTTCGGTGGGTTTGTCGCTTGCAGTTTTGGTGCATCTTTACAGCGGAACGCCGCATGTTTTATTGCTGTTTTTGCTGTTGAGTTTGTACAATTTATTCTCGGTAAGTCTCGTGCTGACGATTGCATCCTTCGCAAGCGACCTCGGCGTAATTTCGACCGCGATTGCGATGATTGCGACCTTGTCGGCAATGCTCGGCGGGCTGTTCTGGCCGATTGAATTGGTACCTGAATTTATGCAAAAAATCGCGTGGTTCTCGCCCGGGTTCTGGTTCGCCGAGGGCCTGCGGAATTTGCAGGATGTAAGCTTCACCGGCTTCGTAGTGCCGCTACTGTTCCTGTTTGGGTTCACGGTTGTGGTGGTGTTGATTGGTGGGGTTAGGAAGGTGCAGGGGGTGACGGACAATTGACAATTGATAATGGATAATTGACAATTATTTTAATTTTGGGGGTTGACAAACGGTTTTTTTTGTGGTAGAATATCTTTAGGAAACAATGATGAACCTAACATTGTGTAACCAATTCACAGCAACTCCCCCGAGCATAGGCACTCGGGGGAGTTTTTTGCGTGCTGACTTGCGAGGGGTGTGCTATACCGCTATCTACCGTCAAGCCACTTGCAAATGTAATAGGCAATTACACTTGCTACGACGGAGATTATTACTGAACCTAACATGTACATGCAACCCTCCTTCCGTTGCCGGTATAGGGAGCGGCTGATACAAGCATACCATATTTAGCGAAATTTGTCAAATAATTTTTTTATATGTCGGCGGGCGAAAAGGAAATCGCCCCCCATTGACAACCCCCCACCCCCCATGATATAATAAAACCATGAAAAAATACGCAATATTCGCGCGGCTTTTTGCCGGAATAACCCTGCTGATTGCGTGGGGGCTGACCGACAGCCCCCTTTTGGGGGTTGCGTTTGTGCTGGTGCTGACGGCGTTGTCGGCGGCGCGGTACAGGTTCGGTACACCGCGGTTGTTGCGGCTGTTGCAAGTCGGCGAAGCGGCTGCCTGTGCGGGATTCGCGGTTTTTTGGACACCCGCGTTGTTGGGGTTGTGGCTGCCATTGATTGGCTACTTTGAGGATAAATGGGACTTGCGGGAAGAAGAATTGCTCAAGATGGATTTCGAGGACAGGGCCGAGCGGCTCAAGCTCGAGGCCGACCGCCAAGCCGCGGCTCTCCAACTGCGAAACATCAAGCACGCCGCCGAAATTAACGAGCGTGAGCGGATTGCACAAGAAATACACGACCATGTCGGGCACGAGGTGGCGGGGGCGTTGTTCGCGTTGCAAGCGGCGGCACGGCTGTTTCAGGGCGGGAGTAATCCCAATGAAAAAGCCGAGAAATTACTTTTGCAAACAATTGCGCGACTTGAATCTGCCTCGGAAAACCTACGCGAGACCGTGCATAATCTAAAGCCCGCCAAAACGGCACGGCAAGGCTTATCGGCACTTGAGGAATTGTGCGAGGGGTTTACTTTTTGCAAGGTAAGTTTCACTGCGGCGGGGTTTTCGGGGTCGCCGCCACAGGCGATAATTGATGTACTCGCGGCGAATTTGAAGGAGGCCCTGACCAATGTTTCGCGCCATTCAAACGCTACTCTCGTGACGGTCGAAATCAGCGCGAACGCCGATTACGTCCGCATGGCGGTGGGAGATAACGGCGGTAACGCCGTCAACCGCAGTAACGCCGATAAGCGTACTCGCCCCGACAACACCGCCAATTCTAACAACCGCGATAACCGCAGTAACGCCGGCAATCGCGGCAACGCCGCCAATTCCGATAACCGCGCCCGCTCCAACAACGCCGCCAACCCACGCCACTTCAAGGCGGGAATGGGACTATCGGGCATGAAAGAGCGGGT
>Ga0099364_10005950_pt1 | contig 17920 bp, 13 predicted proteins | sample TergutTh196P3_FD_73070 | JGI IMG/M metagenome (GOLD analysis project Ga0099364, IMG submission 73070) | Microcerotermes parvus P3 segment gut microbial communities from Pointe-Noire, Republic of the Congo - Th196 P3 | ecosystem: Host-associated > Arthropoda: Insects > Digestive system > Gut ...
CACCGGTAACGCCCGCTCCCGCTCCAGCGTCGGCTGCGCCCGCAGCAACGCCTGCGTCCGCGCCAGCCGGCATCACGGCCAAGATGAAGATCGCCATCGCGGTAGCGGCAGGCGTCGTCGTGTTAGGCGGCGGTTTTGCGGCAGCCTGGTTCAGCGGCGCGCTCGACAGCATTCCATTTGTCGCGTCCTCGCGCAACGTGAGCACTACTACAAGGGGCAGTGAAGAAGAGCGCAGGACGACTGTCGCATCACGCGACGAAGATATTGACGTCGAAGACGTCGAAGACGTCGAAGGCGACGAGGAAGAGGACGTCACAACAACAGTAGCGGCGACGACTGCGGCAGCGACGACGCAGGCTGCCACCACCACTGCGGCGACCACGGCCGGCGGCATGGGCGGAGGCGGCGGCGGAGGCGGAGGCGGTGAAGTGCTGAACGCGTTCGCCAGAAGGCAGAGCCCGGCCATGACAGCCATATTCAACGACATGGACATTGAGCCCTATATATCGAGCGACGCAAGCTCGCGAGGCGCCGTCGAGGAGTCCGTCATCAATCTGTCCAGCATCGTGCTTGGCAGCGTGCGTAACCTCGCCAGGGAAGAAACGCGCGATGGGGGGAACGTATTCGGCTTTGAATGCAATGTCGCATTTGACGTCCCCGACGCATATTTATATGAATTATTAGATAGCGATATGTTTATGTATTCTGGCATAGATGCGCAGACATTGGAAATACTGCGCCTCATCGGGGCTTCGGAATTCAATGTCAGCGTCGAGGCTGCGGGCGAGATCATCGATTCGATGCTCGATCCCATGTTTAAGATGGACGCGGACTGGCTGGTGAATTCAAGGTCCGTTCTTTCCGCGAGTGCATTTATGGATATGGAAAATATCCTGATCGCCATCCCGTCATTGTCCAGTAAAGTGTTCCGTATTGAAAACGAATCGACCCCGATACCCATCGGAGACTTCGAAGCACTGCTCGATCAAACCTTCGATTCGGAAGCCATGCTAATATATATAGATCAGTTGATGCCGTATATTGAGGAAATGGCGGTCGCCGCGCTTAATGAGCTGGACGATCCGGTAGAGGGGAAGGAAGATATAACGCTGGGCGGAAGAAGCGTCACAGTAGATACAATTGATATAGAAATTTCGCAAGCTTCCGCTGCAAAAGCGATCGCAGCGGCGCTGACTGTCATTAAGTATAGCCCCGAGGCGCAGGACCTTATAGTAGAGGCATTCAACGAAATAATGGCGGAAATGGTCGGCATGACGCTCGACAGGAAAATGCTGAGCATGGGCATTGACAGTACGATCGCGCAGATGAACGAAGCAGCCGAGTACGCGTATTACGAAGAGCCTGTAAAAATCAGGATTTACATGTATGATGGCGTCTTATCCGGCATCGCGATGTCCATACCCGAAGACGCATCTCAATTCGCTTTTGCCCTCATCGAGGACTATGGCTATTCATTCTGGTACAAGGATCTATATTACAGCGAATACGAAATGTTGGATGACGACACGCCGTCGCTGACCGACCATGGCATCGGCGATCACTTTGAAATCCACGGATCGCTGAACAGCGGCGCCAACGGCTATTCGGGCGACTTTTGGCTGAAACTCCGCGAATACGACGAAGTTTTTGATGCAAAAATATTAACATTTTCCGATTTGGACACTCAAGTCGTTTTTGGCATGCCGGTGATCACCGGAAAATTTAACGTTAAGATGTCGGAACTGTATAACGCCTTTATAGATAAAAAAGACAGCGATATTTATGAGGTTGCCAGTATGGCGTACACGATGGAAGAATTAGATGAAATGCCTATGATTAAGGACATGGAATTCACCTTGGAACTGAACGCGACAGACAATGATTATACTACAATATTTAGAATTGAAGATCCTTCGAGAAACAGCAAGGCAGCTATATCCTTTAGAGGCTATTTCGTCAGCAAAACGTTGTCCCCGCCGCAGGGCCCGATCGTGGACGTTGAAGAAGTCGACGAAAGCGAAGAGCTTCAAGTCGAAATTGTCAATGAATTCTTTGATAGTATCAACACCATACTGGACGGGCTGTTGTCTGCCGGGTATGATTTGACATGGGTGAAGCCGCTGATCGAAGCCGAAATGTTGAGACCGGGCGCTTTGGGCATGGCGGAGTTAGACGACATTATCGGCGGGACAAGTACCGACGTCTCCACGCAAACTTCTGCGGGGGGCGCGATCATTACCGATTTTTTGAATGAATATACCATCGAGGGCTATATATTCGAATTGAGCGACACTGAATATATCGTCGCCGAGTCGTTGCTGAACTACCCGCTCGCGGCTCTGATACTAGGCCGAAACGAGATTTATGCGAGGCATGGATGGGTCTTCGACGATATAGAGCTGCAGATATATTTCAACCAGCAAGATTGGTATGTCCCATTGTACGACAACGACTCCATCGAGCTTAACACCTTTGAAGAGACCAATGTATTGACTATATTGGAAATAGAGAAAATCCTCGGGGGCTAGCATAGATATGATATGGCATCGTCGCAGGGCGGGGGCGAGCCCCTGCCCTGCGTTCGTTTGTGCGGTATTCAACAAGCTGTGGCAATGTTATAACTAATGATAATATTGAACAGCGAGGAAGGAGCTAATAATGATGAAATGTACAAATTGCGGGGAGACGTTAGTTGAGGGATCGCAATTTTGCATAAATTGCGGAAACGCCGTACCAGTGGAGCAGCCTGCGCCACCAATAGGGCAGACTGCCCCACTAGAGCAGCCTGCACAGCCTACACAGCCATCCGAACAGTCTGCGCCACCCGTACAACCTGCGCCGCCCGTACAGCCTGCGCCGCCCGTACAGCCTGCACCACCTATACAGCCTGCACAGCAGCCACTGCCTGTTGCCGCAGTGCAGGGCTGTCCTAACTGCGGCGCACAGCTTGCGCCCGGCGCACAATTTTGTACAGGGTGCGGGCACTCCCTGGTAGCGCAGCCCGCAGCCTCGCCTGCCTCCCAGCCACCGCAACAGGCCGCAGCGCTGGGCTGTCCCAACTGCGGCGCTCAGCTTGCGCCCGGTGCCCAATTCTGCACCGGCTGCGGCTATTCCCTTGTGTCGCCACCCGCCCAACAAACGCAAGCGGCGCAACCTGCGCCCATAATACAGCAGCCAGCACAGCCTGTGGCTCAACAGCAGGTGCAGCCGGTAGTACAACCTGCAGTTCAACAGCAAGCGCAGCCGGTTGCGCAGCCGGTAACACAACCACAAATGCAACCAACGGCGCCGGTTGCACCTTATGCCCCAGCCACCCCAGCCGCCCCTGTAGCGCCTGCGGCTTATACGGCGCCCGCTGCCCCGGTAGCCCCTGTGCCCCCGGTAACGGACGCGGCGACTGCGCCCCACCCCAATGAAGCCGCACTGGCCAAACCCAAGAGAAAGATGCTCCCGTTCATTATATTAGCAGCGGCGGCAGCGGTTCTCGTCATAACGGTGGTCGGCGTCCTGATGTGGACGGGAGTCATAAGCATAAGCTTCTTCGGCGCCCCTGCTTCGGCGGCAGGCACATATGCCCAAAACGAACAGTATGTGGCATATATCAAAGACGGCGAGCTCCACATAGCGCACGCCAAGTCGCAAGCCTCTTTTGAAGCCACATCCGATTTACTATCAGGCGAAACGTTCAGAAATTCAATGATTTCAAACATTTATGTCGCATCGAACCTCGTCCAAATGACAAAAAACGGCTCGAGGCTGTTTTATCCGGACCGCATTATTTCCGACGGCAGCTACAACCTGTTCACGCGCACCGTTTCCGGCAACGGGAAAACCACGGGCGAAGCCGTGCGTCTTGACACCGACATCCGGGGCGGCTACCGCGTGAGCGAAGACGGCAAAAACGCTTTCTACGTCAGGGGCGACGCTAAATCGCTCTATTCGCACAACATGAAGGAGCGGAGCGAAAGAATCGCCAGCGACGTCGAAGGCTTCATAATCAACGGGAACGGCACGAGGATTTACTATTCCGACTCTGAAGCCAACATATACTACAAAAATAGAAACGCCGCGACGGAAAAGGTGGACAGCGAGTCCACATTTATAGGGACGTCGCCCGACTTCGCGACGGTGTATTACACGAAAGACGGCACCCTGTACCGCAAAAAGCAGGGCGAGACTAAAGAGCGGATATCCGCCGGCGTCAGCTCGGTGATCATGCTGTACGATTCCGGCGAGCTGTACTACACCAAAGAGACCGACACGGACGACAAGACCATTGACGTCCTGTGTTACTACGACGGGACCTCCGAGACAAGGATCGGTTCTACCACCGACTTCAACTACAGCCTTGCGATAGGCTCCACGAAGCCCGTGCTGGTCTATAGTATCAACACGGACGACAAAGAAGAGTCCGAGTACAGGATTGCGGTAAAAGCCAAGGACACGGCAATCGACGTATCCAAGACTTTCCGTTTCCCCAGGCTGAACCCGTCCGCTACAAAACTGTACTATATAGACGACTACAACGAGAACCGGAATTCCGGCGATCTCTGGAGCGCGGACGTCACCGACGACGGCCTGAAGCAGGCAGCCCAGCTTTACGAGGACGTCAATATTTACAGGATAAACAGCAAGGGGGCCGTCCACCACTACAGCGAGCTGAACCGGGCGGGCACCGCCGCAGACCTTTACCTGGAAGGCAAAACGGTCGATACCGACGTGCTGATCAACTCGGAGGTAGAGATTGGCAACACGGGCAATCTGCTGTACTATACAGACTACAACAGTAATAGGGACCGGGGCACGCTCAACATTAGCGTCAACGGAAAGCCCGCGATGATCGCCGACGACGTGTCGATGTTCGCGCCGCTCGGCGGGACTGTGGCCGTATACCTCATCGTCGAGGGTTCTGCCAACACCGGGGACATATACTGCTATGACGGCTCGAAGGACCGCAAGCGCATCGACACGGACGTCGCAATGCTGATGCCCATATACCTGACCGGCTCCGGCGGAGTCGTCTCGGCATCATCATATAACTGGTAAAGCGCCGGTAATATAAAAGAGCAACCGCCTCTGTTCACTTCAAGCGGTTGCTCTTCTTTATTTACATTAAAATGTAACGGCGATTTATATTAATCGGGCATAAAAAAGTAATAGCCCACGCCGCGCTTTGTCATGATGTATTCGCAGTTTGACGGGTCGCGCTCCAGTTTTTCGCGTATCCGCCGCACCGTCACATCGACCGTGCGGACGTCGCCGAAAAACTCAAAGCCCCAAACCTTCTCCAGCAGCGCCTCCCGCGAAAAAATCTGCCCCTGGTGGTTGGCCAGGTATTTAACCAGCTCGAACTCGCGCCTGGTCAGCTCGATAATCTTGCCGTCGCGGCGGATTTCAAACCGCCCGTAGTCTATCGTCAGGCCGTTAGACTCAAATGAACCGGATTCCTTGGACGTGTTGTCCTCAATCACCATGCGGCGCAGGTTGGCCTTGACCCGCGCGACAAGCTCGCGGTTGCTGAACGGCTTCAATATGTAGTCGTCGGCGCCAAGCTCCAGCCCCAGTATGCGGTCGACCTCGTCGGCCTTCGCGGTGAGCATTAATATAGGGACATTCATGGTCTGCCTGATTTCGCGGCACACGGTAAAGCCATCCTTTTCAGGCAGCATCACGTCGAGCAGGATCAGATCGGGCTTCTGGCTGTTGGCGACGCGCACCGCAGCCTCGCCGTCGTATGCCTCAATGACGTCAAACCCCTCTTTTTTCAGGTTAAAGCGTAAAATATCGACAATGCTCTTTTCGTCCTCGACAATCAAAATCTTCTTAGCCATAAACCCTCGCCCCCCCATGCAACACAACGTTAACCTAACTTGAGTGCCTCCACTTTGTCCAGCGCCTCCCAGGGCAGGCTGAGATCGTCGCGGCCAAAATGCCCGTACGCCGCGACCTGCCTATAGAGCGGGCGGCGGAGCCCCAAATCCTTGATTATCGCCGCCGGGCGCAAATCGAAATTCGCCCGAATCAGCTCAATAATGCGCTCCTCGCTGACGACAGCGGTGCCGAATGTGTCAACCTTAACGAAAATCGAAACGGGGCTTGCGACCCCGATGGCATATGCGATTTGCAACTCGCAGCGGTCGCACAGCCCGGCCGCCACCACGTTTTTAGCCACATAGCGCGCCGCGTAGGCCGCAGCCCTGTCCACTTTCGTGGGATCCTTGCCGGAGAAGGCGCCGCCGCCGTGCCGCGCATAGCCGCCGTAAGTGTCCACGATAATCTTGCGCCCGGTCAAGCCGGAGTCCCCCTGGGGGCCGCCAATGACAAAGCGCCCGGTGGGATTGATATAAAACTTTGTCCCGCTGTCCACGAACTCGGGCGGCAGCACCGGCAATATGACGCGCTTTTTAACCTCGTCCACCAAGTCCGCGTGCTCCACGTCGGGCGTGTGCTGGGTCGAGACAACCACCGTGTCTATCCTCACCGGCCTGCTGCCCTCGTACTCGACCGTGACCTGGGACTTGCCGTCAGGGCGCAGGAACGGCAGCGCCCCTGACTTGCGCACCGCCGCGAGGTTGCGGCAAACGCTGTGCGCGAGCTGTATGGGCATAGGCATGTACTGCGGCGTTTCATTGCACGCAAACCCAAACATCATGCCCTGGTCGCCGGCGCCAATTTGGTTAAGCGCGTCCGACTCCAGCCCCCGGTCCACGCCTATCGCGATGTCAACGGACTGCTCGTCAATGGCGGTGAGCACGGCGCACGCCTCGCCGTCAAACCCGGCGTGCGAGCCGCTATAGCCGATGTCGGTAATCGTTTTACGCGTGAGTTTCGGTATATCCACATATGTATTTGTGCTGATCTCCCCCATCACAATGACCAGGCCCGTGGTTACCGCAGTCTCGCAGGCCACGCGCGAATACGGGTCGTCCGCGATGAGCGCGTCCAGCACAGAGTCGGAGATTTGGTCGCACATTTTATCGGGATGGCCCTCGGTCACGGATTCGGAAGTAAAATACGTTTTAACCATTAATAATTACCCCTCGACTGCCTATAATTTCAATTCAAAGCCCTAACCTAATTAACTTTATATAGCTTAGCTTAGATTAGCTTACTTAGATTAGCTTAGCTTAGCTTAGATTAGATTAGCTTGGCTTAGATTAGCTTAGTTTTACTTAACCTAGCCTAGCCTTACTAAGCTTCGCTTATTTGCATCATTTAGTTGCATCATTTTTACGCAAAACTGCCGGAAAAATCTGGTTCGGCGGCGCCGAACAAGTCTTCGAATTCCGTGCCTTCCAGCCTCTCCCGCTCCAGCAGGGCGTTCGCTATGATATGCAGCTTATCCAAATGGTGGCGCAAAAGCTCCAGCGTCCGCCTGTACGACGAGTCGATGATGTTCTTCACCTCGCGGTCGATCTGCGCGGCGATCTCCTCGCTGTAGTTGCGTGTATGCCCAAAGTCCCTGCCGATGAACACTTCGTCGTTGTCGTCGGAAAACACCAGGTTGCCCATGCTCTCGCTCATGCCGTAGCGCGTGATCATGTTGCGCGCGACCGAGTTCGCCTGCTTCAAATCGCCGTGCGCCCCGGTGCTGATCTCCCCCAGCACGATGTCCTCCGCAGCCCGGCCGCCAAGAGCAATGACGATGATCTCTATCAATTGATCCTTGGTCTGGTAGTATTTGTCCTCGTCCGGTTTATGCACCGTATAGCCGCCCGCGCGCCCGGAGGGGATGATGGTGACCCTGTCGACCTTGTCGGTGGTGGACACGACCTTTACGGCGATGGCGTGCCCCGCCTCGTGGTACGCGGTCAGCCGCTTCTCCTTCTCGTTCATCAAGCGGCTCTTCTTTTCAGGCCCCATGATGACTTTGAACACGGCCTCCTTGATGTCGTCCATGTCGATGCGCGTCCTGTTCTTGCGCGCAGCCAGCAGGGCCGCCTCGTTCAGGAGGTTCTCCAAATCCGCGCCGGTGAAGCCCGACGTGCTCTTTGCCAAATCGTCCAGCTTGACTGTGTCCGCCAACGGCTTGCCCTTGGAATGGACTTTTAAGATGGCCTCGCGGCCCTTAATGTCCGGTATGCCTACATAAACGCGCCGGTCAAAGCGCCCGGGCCGCAGCAGCGCCGGGTCGAGGATATCAGGCCTGTTGGTCGCCGCGAGTATGATGACGCCCTCGTTCAACCCGAACCCGTCCATCTCGACCAGTAGCTGGTTCAACGTCTGCTCGCGCTCGTCGTGGCCGCCGCCGAGGCCCGCGCCCCTGTGGCGCCCGACCGCGTCTATCTCGTCAATGAACACGATGCACGGCGAGTTCTTTTTTGCCTGATCGAACAAATCACGCACGCGCGACGCGCCGACACCGACGAACATTTCGACGAAGTCGGAGCCGCTGATGCTGTAAAACGGCACGCCCGCCTCGCCCGAAACGGCTTTGGCGAGCAGCGTTTTGCCTGTGCCGGGCGGCCCGACAAGCAGCACGCCCTTGGGGATGCGCGCGCCCAGATCAATAAATTTCTTGGGCGCCTTTAAAAAGTCTACAATCTCTTTTAGCTCCTCCAGCTCCTCGTCGGCGCCCGCGACGTCGTTGAACGTCACCTTCTTTTTATCGTCCGTGTTCAAACGGGCGCGGCTTTTGCCGAAGGACATGACGCGGCTGCCCCCGCCGCCTCCCTGCGACTGCTGCAGGAAAAACACCCAGAACACGATGACGAGCACAATCAGCACCAACGTCGGCAAAATATTGATCCACCAAGGCACGGACGAGGGCGGGCGGGTGATAAACTCAAGCCCGTTCGCTGTTATGCGGGGGTTGATTTCCGCCATGAACGACTCGACATTCGGTATATATACAGGCATCGCAGGCGATTCCGCTGGGTTATTCTTAAGTTTTATGTACGCAACGTTGTCTCGCAACGTAATTTCGCTGACAGAGTTCGACGCGATTGCGTCTATCATATTGCTATAGCTGAACTCTACCTGCTGCTGATTACCGTTCGTGAGCAGGAGCACCATTATGAGGATCACCACGAACAGAATAATATAGAAACTCATCTGCCTAAGATACTTCAAAGATTGGCTCACTCCCCTTTCATATACCCTTACCCTAGTATTCTCTCTTATATAATTTTATGTAATCGTAATGAAATAATATTAATCAGTATCAGTTATTATATCGGTCATTATATCAATCATTGTACAAAACGCGCACGTCCGGCAGGTTCCGGTACATGCCCGCGTAATCCAGGCCGTAGCCGACGACGAACTCGTCGGGGATTTTAATGCCGCAGTAGTCCGGGACGAGCTCCACGACGCGCCTCGACGGCTTGTCGAACGCCGAGCATATCTTAAAGCTCGCGGGGTTGCGCGACTCAAAGACGTCTTTTAGATAGTTGAGCGTCACGCCGGTGTCGATGATATCCTCGACAATTACGACATGCTTGCCCTTGATGTCCTCGTCGATGTCCTTTCTGAGCAGCACCACGCCGGACGTCTTGGTTTCGACGCCGTAACTGGACACGATGATAAAGTCGATGATGACAGGGATATCCACCGCCCTGCAGAGATCGGCAAGAAAGATCATCGCGCCTTTCAGCACGCCGACCAGCATCAGTTCCTTTCCGGCGTAGTCGGCGTTGATCATGCCGGCGATTTCGTTGACCATGTTGCTAATACGTTCCCGTGATACGATTACTTCGCCCAGTCTATTCATACCTGTTGTCCCTTTCGAGCATGAACAAAGACTATGGAATGGACGTTTACACGCGGTAAAACGAGCACCCACAGTCATTACTCACAGCAGCCAAAGCATCAATGTATGTGTATGTTCCTCGTATGCACTTTTTATTTTCTATCTATCTATCAATAATATTTTTAAACATTATTATAATATAAATATCGGCTCATCAATTATGTTACGTGCGGGCGATTAACAATCGCCCCTACGGGTTTCTATATCTATACTATATCTATAATATTTATATCGGCTTAACCGGGGATGTATCGTACCCGGAGGATATTAACCGTGCTGTCTGTCACTTTGTACCGCTCGCCGACTCTGTGACCTATTACCCAGGCGATGTCACGCCCTATAGCCAGTAAGGGGACGGCGCTCCGCACATCACCGGGTATTTTTGCGTCGATAAAAAACTCTTTCAACTTCTTGCTGCCCGGCGCATTTATAGGAAAAAAAGTGTCCCCGGCCCGCCTGAAACGCAATTCCAGCTCATCGGGACACAGGGAGTCCGCATCGAATAACTGTTCACTAGAATTATACCTTATTTTTTTAATTTGCTCAACGATTTCGTCATCTTTTTTATGTAAACTTTTAATGACATACCCGATCGGCAAAGCGGGTGGCGCAGGTACGCGGGCGTCCCGCCCGCACCCTTGCACGCACCCGTGCCCGCTCTCGGCGGTCGTTTCCCTGGGTACGCGGGCGTCCCGCCCGCATCCGCACCCGGCAGAAGGAGCCACCACAGTCGCCGACGGCGCGGCGAACACCAGCACGCCATACGTACGGCGGACACGCAGCCCGCCCGGGAGGTGCAGCTCAGCGCCCGTCCGCCCCGACGCGGCCAGTTCCATTATGTCGGATATATGCACATGCTCCAGACGCCTCGCGTCGGCGCCCGCTTCCACGCAGGCCAACCGCGCGACGCGCGCTGCAATAGCCGCATGCAGGGCGTTGAAGCGGCTAATAGACAGTTCGACATACGGCGGTAATCCGACAGTCGGCGATAATCCAACATTCGGCGACAACCCGACAGTCGGCGACACTCCGACAGTCGGCGCGGCGCCCCTCCCGCCACCTGTTGCACACGCCCCATACGCGCGCAACGCCTCCCCCGCCAAATAGTCGGCGTCCCGCCCAGCATTGTCCGACAGCCTGCACAGGGCGTCATTGACAGACGGGTTATAATGCCCGCGCAAAAGCGGCAGAAGTTCGTTGCGGATCCGGTTACGCGTAAACGCAATGTCCACGTTAGTGCTGTCAACAACATAGCCAATGCCGTTTTTCGAAAGATACGCCTCGACGTCTGCGCGACCGACACGGAGCAACGGGCGCACCACATACGCCGCAGACGCGCCCATGCCCCGCAAACCGTCTACGCCAGCGCCGCGCAGGACATTCATCAGCACGGTTTCCGCAAGGTCGTCCCTATTGTGCGCGACGGCAATTCGCCAGGCACACCCCGTCGCGGCCTCCATCGCCAGCCTCTCGCGCTCGAAAGCGGCATAGCGCACGTCCCGCGCGGCAGCCTCCACTGACATTTTGCGCTCTGCAGCATAAGCCGCAGCATCCTCGCGCGCGCAAACGAACCTGACGCCAAGCGAAGCGCAGAAACGTTCCGCATGCGCCTCGTCGCGCTGCGCCTCCCCGCCACGCAGCATGTGGTTAACGTGGACGGCGACGAGCCGCTCCGGATCGTTAATATACAGGTTGAGGATGTGCAGCAGGCACGTGGAATCCGCCCCGCCCGAAAAGCCCACAATAACGCCACCGCCCAACGGCAGCAGCATTTCGTCGGCAATAAAGTCCCTAACAAATAAAAACAGCGGATCTAATGAACCGCCCATACAAAACGCCATGCCTTGACCAGGCGCAATTAGTCATGAAAACATGCATGGCGTTGCGCCCGTGTCCTGCCCTTTCTATTATTTTTCACGCAAGCCTCCAATTTTGGAACGGACGACCGGGGCGGTCGTCCCTACAAATAAACGTAGGGGCGGATTCCATATCCACCCGACCGTAGAAGCGGATTCCATATCCGCCCGTATGTCCTACCTATTACTTTTACTTTGCACAGCGTACGCGCCTACAAGCCCCCGCCCCCTCGCCTACCAATCTCCGCCCTGGGGCGCCTGGTTGGTGAAACGCGTGAACACATTCTGATAACCCAGCTCGATAAATCCGGTCTCGCCGTTCCTGTGCTTAGCTATAATCAATTCCGCAATGCCCGGCTTCTCCGTGTCTTCAAAATAATATTCGTCGCGGTACAAAAACATGACGATGTCGGCGTCCTGTTCTATGGCGCCGGACTCGCGCAAATCGCTCAGCATCGGCCTGTGATCCCTGCGCTGCTCCGGGGCGCGCGAAAGCTGTGAACACGCCAGCACCGGCACCTTCAGCTCCTTCGCCATAAGCTTTAACGAACGCGAAATCTCCGACATCTCCTGCTGGCGGTTGTCAAACCTGCCGCCGCCCCTGCCGGAGCCTTGCAACAACTGTATATAGTCAATGACGACGAGGCCGAGCCCGTTCTTTTCGAGCTTCAGCCTCCTGCACTTGGCTTTTATGTCCGCGACGGAAACACTGGACGTGTCGTCGATGTACAGCGGCGCGTCCATGAGCTTCGCCGTGGCGTCGGCAATCTTGCGCCAGTCGCCCTCCAAAAGCTCGCCGCTCCGCATCCTGCTCAAATCGATCTGCTTGTCCGAACTGATCATGCGGCTCACCAACTGGTCGCGCGGCATCTCAAGATTAAACAGTATCACAGGCGCGCCCTCATTGACGGCCGCATAATGTGCGATATTGAGCGCAAGCGCCGTTTTCCCCATCGACGGGCGCGCAGCTAGTAAGATTAAATCCGACTTTTGAAAACCCGACGTCTTGTCGTCGAGCATATCAAACCCGGTCCGAATCCCGGTGAACCTGCTCTTGCGGTTGTACAGCTCCGTCAGCTTGTCGTAGATTTCGGACACGACCTCGCTGACATGCACGACGCCCGCCTGGTTGCGATCCTCCATGATCCCGAAGATCGCCATCTCTGCGGCCTCGACTATGTCGGTCGCGTCCTCGCCCGCCGCGTAGCTGTCCTCCACGACTTTCATGCATTCCCGTATGAGCTTGCGCAGCAGCGCCTTTTGCGCGATAATGCCGGCGTAGTGCCTCGCGTTTTCGCTCGAAATGACGCCCGCCGCCAATTCCCCGAGATACACCATCCCGCCGACGCGGCCAAGCGACCCCTGCGAGCGCAACTGCTCCCCCACCGTCAGGATGTCTATCGGGGAGGACTTGTCAAACAGCGCGAGCGCGGCGATATAAATCTCCCTATGCTCATCGCGATAGAAGTCTTCGGGCTTGAGCACTTCCATCACGGTCGGGAGCTTTTCCTGATCCAGAAGCAGGCAGCCCAAGACGGACATCTCGGCTTCAATATTCTGCGGCGGCACCCGCGACCCGCGCGGGCCGGAGCCGGATAGCTGCGACATGGGCCCCTATTCCTTGTGCAAATCAGGCACTTTGGGTGTATCAGGCCCATTGGGCACATCGGGCACGACGGTTACTCTGATTTTTACGGCGACGCCTTGATATAGCTTCACGTCCACGATCTTTTCGCCCAGCGTTTTAATCGGCTCGTCCAGGGCGATTTTCTTTTTGTCGATATCGATGTGGAACTGCGCCTTTAGCGCGTCGGAAATGTCCTTGCTCGTTATAGAGCCGAACAGCCGGGAACTGCCGTCGCTGCTGCCACTCTTCCCTTTGATAATGACATTGACCTGCTCCAGTTTTTCCGCGTTCGTCTCCGCGCTGGCCTGCGCCCTGTCCTTGCGGGTGCGCTCCGCCTCCTTGCGGGACTTCATGATGTTCATGTTGCCCTTCGAGGCCTCTACCGCGATGCCGCGCGGGATAAGGTAGTTCCGCGCGTATCCGTCGCTCACGTTGATCAGGTCCTCTTTTTTGCCGTAGCCCTGTAAATCTTCCTTCAAAATAACCTGCATATCGGGCGCCTCCCCCCATATAAACCAAACAGCGACTAATAGATCAAACCATCCAACGGCTCAATACTCTTCCCAACGGCTCAATACTCTTCCGCCGGACAAGTTTTATATTACATTACCTGCCCTATATAAATCAATAAATCATTGGATTTATTATCACATAATAGATTAGATATGTTTTATGACTTTATAATCGAAATAATATCTATCATGCACTTTTTTATTTGCTATCGTATGATGCCTTTGATCGTATGATGCCTTTGTACTCCGCTTTTATCTTTTCGTAGCTCTCGAGATTGCCGATATCGTACCTGCTGCCCGGCATTTCCATGGCGTATACCGGCGAGCGCTTGCACAGCCATTCGATGTAGCTGCCCGGCGCGTCCACGCCGCAGCCGTCGGCTATGGCGCTCGGTATTGCATGCGCGTCGCCCCCGGTCAAATAGTAGAACGGCGGAGTCGCCCAGTGGGACGCGGGCGCCGCAGGCTTTTCAACCATGTCTACAATCAAATCATCCCCGTCGACCTGCGCCACGCCGCACCTTTTCAACCTCTCCACATTTTTTTCGTAATACCGCATGACGCAGGACGCGCCCTTCCCCTGCGCGTAGTGGATAAACGACGCCAGCGAAAAGTCCAAAAGGTTGTCCCCTGCGACAACCAATATGTCGCCTTGAATGCCCAGGCGCTCGACCGCGAACCATATGTCCCGCACGGCGCCAAGCCGCCCCTCGTTGGTAGTCGTCCCGTCGTCCACCACCGAGACGTCGTATGGCGAAGCTGCGGCCCAGTCCTCAAAATGGCGCGCGTATTTGTGGTTGGATATAACGACGTACCCGTCGACGGCGCGGCTTGCAAAGACAGCACGGTCGGCGTCGACGGCGCGGCCGGCAGCGCCGGCCGACTCAATATCCTCCAAAAGCCAGTCTATGATGGCCTTGCCTCGGACCTCCAGCAACGGCTTGGGAAAATTTTCGGTGAGCGGATAAAGCCGCGTGGCATACCCCGCCGCAAGTATCAAGCATTTCATATACAATGCACCTCATAATGAATTATCTAGCTCACCATCATAGCACAAACAGATTTGAATTTAGCATGGCGGTCGTGCCTTGCTGCGGCGCGATAAGCGTCAACTACGATGCTAACATCAACTACGATGCTAACGTCAACTACGATGCTAACATCAACTACGTTGCCGGGACATCGCGCCCTACATGGGCGTCGCACCCTACATGGACATTTTCACACTATATTTTTTTAAACGCAATTTTTGCATCAGCCCCAGTTCCACATTGCCACCCGCGCCGCCCCCGAACATAGGCCCGTCATTGCATAAAATGCAATAGCCCCCCTCGTTTATGCGGTTTAACACATGGGTGTGGGGCGTAACATATGAAAAACCAATCGTGACATCAAAATTCTTCAGGTTCCCCATCTCCTGCTGCACATACGCATATCGCAGCACCGTACATGTCAAACAGTCGCATGTATTGCCTATATCTTTAAAATGGTACCGATCTTTTGCGGCAACATATACTTTATACACACCATCCCGCAACTGTTCCGCTTCCAGTTCAACGCCATAATAAAAGCCGTGCAGCGCATAGTAGGCGTCGTTTTGGGTTTCAACTACCACATAGTTATACGAAGCGGCAGCCGCGCCATCCCCGCTGGCTCCCGCACGCTGCAGCACATCTGCTTCCGCCCGCGCAAAAGACGGCTCCTGCCTTATCTGATCCGCAATATGAGCCGGCAGCGGCTCATCATAACTCATCTCCCGCGTCTCCCCAAAAAACAAATCATCCCCGTCGCCCATGGCGTTCATAAACAGCCGATGTGAAAACGGCATATTCATAAGCCTAAAAGTTGATCTAATACCAAATAACCCCATGCCGCCTGAAGGCGCCCCAACAGGTACCCCTGCAGCTATGCCAGCAGACGCCCCGGCTGTCGCCCCGGCGGACACCCCGGCAGACGCCCCCGTAAACGTCCCTACAGACGCACACGCAGGCGCCACATCACCAGTCGCCCCCAACCCCAAAGCGCCAGCATGTAAAGGCCGCCCCATAAGCATAGCGGCAACGATAATAATAGAAAATATAGTATTGGCCCGAAACCGATTCAAACGAATTTTTATCACGTTATATTAGCTTTCTACATCCTCACGCCATCGGCGCTTTCGCAGAAATGCACCGAAAAGGTGTCCGCCAGCGCGGGGAACTCTTTTATGTATTCCTTTGTCACATATTGCCGGATTCCATCCTCGTAAGCCGGGTCTATCAACGCCATACTGCAGCCCCGGAAACCCGCGCCGCAGAACCTGCCCCCGTATATGCCATCGGTGGTCAGCATGATATCGTACAGCTTTTTGAGTTCCGGCGACCCGGTTTCATAGTTGTAGATGGACGAACTGCCGCTCTCGAATGATAGCTTGCCATATGCCTCAATGTCCCCGCGCCGCCAAGCCTCCGCGCCCGCCTCCACGCGCGCATACTCCGTGTACCAATGCTCCGCGCGCCTGCGCCAACTTTCCGGCAGCTTGTTTTTATGCTTCTCATACACTTCATGCGGGACGCCGCGCAGCCGCGCCTCCTCGAACTTGCCGTATTCCATGTCTTCAAACGCCATCAGCGCGTATGCGGCGGACTTGCACTCGTCCACCCGCATGTTGAACTTCGAACCGACCAGCGCCCGCTCCACGCCGCTGAAAAATATCGCTATCTTGCAAGGCTTCATATCCGGATGCTGCGCGATGAGCTCGTATGAGTCGTCCATTGTATCGAGATAGAGCAGGTGCCCCTTTCGCGAAAAAATTTCGCACGACTGATCAAGCTTACCGCAGGACACGCCGACATACTCGTTTTCTGCGGCGAGTGCGGTCATGATCATCTCCATCTCGCTCAGCTTTATTTCGTTCACCTTGCACAGCGCCGTTAAAAACGCGATTATCACAGACGCAGACGAAGACAGCCCCCCGATGGGCAGACTGCCCTCGATCACCCCGGACAGCCCAATGCTCAGCGGATGCCGCCTGCTAAGCATAATAGTCGCGCCGCGCAGATAGTCCGCCCAGTCGTCCTGCCGGACCTCCGGCGTGTTACTCACATGAAACTGCGCGCGCTTTGGAAAGTTGAGCGAACGTAGTTCAACCACACCGTTTTGCTTCGGGTTGTATGCGATATGGATGCCCTTGTCTATCGCGAACCCCGTCACCTTGCCGTACTGGTGGTCGCTGTGCGCGCCGATGGGGCATATGCGGTACGGCGCAAAAGCCACCCCGAGCGGCGGCGCGTGGTATGTTTCCTCAAATACATCAACACAACGCATATAATTAGACCATTCCTTTATATATTTCCATCAATATATTTCTTTTATGTATTTCTATTTATGTATTTCTATATATATTTCTATTTATGTATTTTATAAATTTTATATATACACATTTCATAATTCATAAATCATAATACGTATATCATCATAAATATTTATCAGCGAACATCATCCGCAGTTTCCGAAAGCCCAGCAAAGCCAATATACCCGTCAGCCCGCCCGCTGTATCAATCAAAACATCGCCCACCGCTGCCGCCCTCCCTGGCACAAACAACTGGTGTATCTCATCCGAAACCGCATATAGGAACACAATGGCGAACGCCGCCGCCAATTGGGCCTTGAAGTTGATTTTATATGTGCGCGCCGCGCCCGCCGCTGATAAGCCCAAGGCAAAAAAGGCCGAAAAATGGGCGTATTTGCGGGCCGCGTGCTGCCAATTGTCTACCAGCAGCATTTGGTCGGCTTGCGGCATTTCTTTAAAATCGCTGATAATAAATCCGGCCACGCCCATAATGAACCGGCTGCTCGTATTAGACGACATTTGCGCGTTCTGCGACGAAAAGTAAAAAATCGCGGCCATGCACGCGATTGTCAAAACATGCCAAACTGCATAGGTCAATGATTTTTTCATTATACAAACCGCCATCTGCCATGCGCTAACAACGCACAAATAGCACATGAAAAATGTATGATCGTCGTGCCTTGCTGCGGCGCGATGGGGACATCACGCCCTGCTGCGGCGCGATGAGGACATCGCGCCCTACATGCACATTTTACACACTCATAGTCTAACTAATAAAATATGTCATAGTATTCATTGTGATAATTTCAAACTTATATATTATATCACACATAGTAATTTTTA
>Ga0099364_10005951_pt1 | contig 17916 bp, 6 predicted proteins | sample TergutTh196P3_FD_73070 | JGI IMG/M metagenome (GOLD analysis project Ga0099364, IMG submission 73070) | Microcerotermes parvus P3 segment gut microbial communities from Pointe-Noire, Republic of the Congo - Th196 P3 | ecosystem: Host-associated > Arthropoda: Insects > Digestive system > Gut ...
CAGCACCGGAAGCCACAAGAGTGAAAGTGCAGTGGCGACCCGAGCGCGTTCAGCAGATGCAGCAAGCAGCCGACCCATCGCCGACACCAGAGATCGAATCCTGAGCAGAGAACAACCTACGGCCAACTTCCCATCGAAGACAACAGCACAGTAAGTGACTGTGCGCCAACTGTAAGTGACTGTCCTATATATAAAGCAGTTTAGTGACATTGTGTCAACAATATGACTGGCAGGAAGTTGCGTAGCAGGAGTTGCTCAGTAGACAGTAGAGCAAGTAGCACTCAGGGTAATTTAGAAGATAGTAACCTTACAGAGTTTAGTCAGGAGGGAGGAGCTATGGCTACAGAAATTCAGGAATCTGAAATTCTCACATCCAACCCCGATTGTGAAAGTGCAAATAATGAAAATGCTACCGTTAACCCAAATTCCACTGGTCAATCTAATAACATATCACAGGATCATTTGAAGGACATTCTTAACACTGTGATGCAAGCCATAAGGGCAGAATCCGCTAAACAAATTTCAGCCCTACAGGAGGAGTCTAAAAAGCAAACTGCAGAATCTACTAAACAAATTTCAGCTCTACAGGACGAATCTAAAAAGCAAACTGCAGAATCTAAAAAACAGACAGCTCTGTTAAAGGCAGAGTCTGCTAAGTTAACATCAGCTGTAGAAAACTTAAGGTCAGAAATTAGGAAAGAAAATGAAAACTTGGCAAAAAGTCTTACCGACAAGTCTGAGGCAGCACACGAGAAAATTAGGGAAGAGTTTGGGGTCAGATTAAATTCAGAAGTAGTAATTGTTTCAGAAAAGATAGACACTGTAAGAAAGGATTTGTCGTCTACTGTTGACGAAGTGTATGCCAGTGTGAGAAAATCTAAACAGATGTAGCTCCGACCAGGGAAGTAATCAGGGAATCCACAGATGATAAATTTAGGGCAGTGTCAGGATATGCAGCAGGTTCGGAGGAACGCTGATGAAATTTCAAAAGTAAATGCCATGTTAGATTTGCAGAACAAATTATCTGTAGGAATATTCAACAACTCAGCCACATGATTCTGGCAACGCCATTTTCAGAGTCGCCACTGCAGATCAGAAAGTAGCATCAGGTAGTAACCTAGATAACAACATACCCCCTACTACAAATTGTGTTAGTTTAAGCAGTAATCCTGAATACAATGATAGCACTAGTGCGGTTAGTCAATCTTCCAGTTCAGGTTATAACAATGTAAATGTGATATCCGATGTGCCTACTAGAAGTGTGGATTTGAGCGAATTAACGTTATCTTCCTTCACTGATAGCAGCAAACAAGTACCGCTACATTTTATCCGCGATTTAGACCTTTACTTCAGACTCAAACAAACACCCAACCATCTCAAGTTGCCATTAACCTTCAGGGCAGTACAGGAGCCAATAGCAGAACAGTGGTTTTCCAGCACGTATGACAAACTTAATAGCTATTACGAATTCAGGAAACGGTTCACGCATCTGTTATGGAATCCTAATCGTCAGGCAGGCATTAGGAGCCAGATTTAGACAGACCAAATTCAGGTGAATCGTACGTGGACCACTATATCCGGTACGCCAAACTAGCTTCATCTCTCGATCCACCAATGACGGACATGGATCTGTTATCAGCTTTAACTTCACACTACGAACCAAGGGTGCAACAAGGGCTGCTATGCGGGAATTTCAAGTGCACTCAAGACGTTTTAGGTTACCTGTAAAAGTCCAAGGGTTAAATGAAAACCGTGACAGCTTCAGAACACCCAGACGAGACTACGCCAGTGGAGACGCGAACAGGAGACCTCAACCCGACTCTAGGCGAGATGATGGACCGCGCAACCGAGGAAATAACGTACATGTTCGGTCTGTGCGGAAACAGATAGACGTCAACCAAATTGCAGTAAACGACGCCAGAACAGCGAAAAAACCGGGAATTTTATGGACGAAGAAGGGGAGAGCGGAAGGCAACAATCCAGGCCAGCTTAACCCTAACGCGCAAGATTTTAACTCGCACGTAGAGACAACACCAGTCAACCTAGATAGAAATGGCAGGAGCGAAAGTAATGAAGCCCGGACTTTAAACTAGAGGAGTAGATTGCTGGGCGGACAAGTCCACTTACATAACCGACCATTCCATCCCCAAGCTAAAACCCATCAGACGTGAAAATTAATAAAAATGTTGGAAATTTGAAGATTTTGAACTAGTTGGAGAATTTGAAGTTGAGAAATTTTTCAAATTAGCAACACTGAATATCAGCGAAGGGTTGACTGAGAGTGCAGCAACAGATGATGTCAGCTATACTTTGTACATAGCTGACAACAAGCGGCATGAATGTCCAAAATTATTATTCACCATTGTAGACCAGGACATATCCGCTTTAATTGATACTGGTTGCGAATTGTCAATCATGAACGAACATTTGTACAATAGGTTACGGCACGAAGGACTTAAGTGTTTAGAGCTACCAACGCAGCACGTAAATCTTCTCAGCGCGTTCAACAAGAAAAGCAACCGGGTCAAGAAACAAGCAATGATAGAAGTAAGCATAGGTGACTCTAAAATAAATCAAATCGTTTTACTTTCACCACAGCTTCTAACGGATGCCATCTTAGGACTAGATTTCCTAGTAGATTACAATGCGGTAATCAATTTTGCAGAGCAGAGCATTACGCTCAAAATAAATGGAGAATGCACCAAAATTAATTTCATCGGCATCAAAAAGACAACAGACGAGTTAGACTGTGTAGAAGATTCATCCGAAGATCTATTCCGTAACTTTGGAATTGTGTCAGATTTTCCTCGAAAACTACTGTCCCTAACAACTGATCGAGGTCAACACCCCACCGATCCCAGTGTGACAGCCAGGGGAGACGCATTAGTTGAAGATGAGAAAGGAGAGACTATTGTCAGTAAGAAATGTAAAGAGCAGCTTATTGAAGATCAAGTTAATGAGTTAATTCCGCGACGAGTAAGTGATCGCGATGAATATGTGGAGTTTGTCTCCAGATACGACGATGAATGTCGAAACTTTCAGAGTAATGAGTTAGATACCCTTGCGAAGGACAAGGAAGGTCACATCGTTGACAATTGCCGTGCTATAGAGCACGAGATAAGGGAAGAGAATAGGAAGAATACAACTGATGCTGCTAATAAGAAGACTTTATGTTTTACCACGACTTGTTCGAAAGCTAATGCTGTCAAAACACTTCATAAACAACAGGGACAGGACACAGGACAAATAACAACGGATGATAGGATGATAAACGCAGAACAATTGCGCGGCAAAGTTAGTGAAAATAACAACTTGTCACCACAGCAGCAGGAGGATTTGTATAATGTCTTGTCTAGATATCAACACCATCTGACAAAGCGACCCGGCAAATGTACTAAATTTGAATACGAATTCAAGATAGAAGGGAGCATGCCCACCAGTGCCAATTCGAGACCTATTCCGTTCGCATTAAGAGAGCAAGTACGTAATCAAATACAAGCAATGTTGCAAGACGACATCCTGGAAGAATCATTTTCATCTTACATCAATCCATTAACATTGGTAGTTAGGGAAACAAAACCACTTCGTATCTGCGTCGATGCTAGAAGGATCAACCGTCAGATGATTGCCGACCGTACGAAAGTGTTACCTTTGCGCGAATTGCTTCAGAAATTTCATGGCGCAAGTTATATTACCAGCTTGGACCTAAGCAGCGCATTCCTTCAAATTCCACTCAAAGAAACGTCTAGACAATGGACGGCGTTTCAGTTTCAGAGTAAAGTGTACCAATTTAAGACTGTTCCGTATGGGTTCAAGAACAGTTTATCTGCATTCATAAGGGCTTTGGAAAAGGTTTTAGGGGATGATGAAATTAACAATCATTTGGTTATGTATGTGGATGATCTCATAGTATATTCATCGACATTTACCGAGCACCTGCAACACATAGATACTGTTCTTCATAAGTTGACAACTGCTGGCTTTACCGTAAACGCTGCAAAATGTCAATTTTGCAAACCTGAAATTAAATTCCTTGGCCACATAATATCTGATAAGACCGTTCGACCTGATAAAGAGCGAATTGAAGCCATTTTGAAGTATCCAGCGCCGAAAAATCAAAGGCAATTGCGAAAATTCTTAGGAGTGTGCAATTTTCACCAGCAATTCATTGTAAATTACGCTTCCCACGTTGAGCCGCTACTTGTACTATTACGTAAGGGAAACAGATGGAAATGGACCACTGAGCTGCAACGAGCTTTTGAAACACTAAGGTCAAAATTTGCAGAAAGTATTTACTTAGTGCACCCAGACGAAAAGAAGAGCTGGATAATCAAAACAGACGCGAGTGGCAAAGCCATCGGGAGTGTCTTAATGCAGCAGGATAAGGATGGCAATTTTAATATCATTTCGACAGCTTCAAGAGTATTAAAACCAACAGAACAACGATACACAACTTGTGAAAAGGAACTTCTTGCGGTTATCTATGCGTTACAGCGCTTCAAAATTTACATTTATGGGCGCAAGGTCACCTTATTTACAGACAATCAGGCTATCACCTTCCTTCAGAAATGCGTCATAACATCCAACCGTGTGGCTAGATGGATAATGGAAATTCAGCAATTTGATTTAGAAATTTGTCACATCAGAGGGGTACAAAACCATCTTGCTGATGTATTGAGTCGAAGTCCCAGGGGGCTAACCGATGAAGAAACAAGAAATCTAACACGTCCCGACCAAATCTTGGTACACAAAATCCAACTATACGAGGACAAAACCCTTAAAAAGGAACTACAGACGTTAGCAACACTTCAGGATGCAGACGAAAGGTTAGCCACCATAAAAAGGAAAGTTACATCACACCCCAATACTGTCAATGACCGGTACAGGGTAGAGGGGAATGTCTTGTATTGCAGGGAAGGCAAAAACCTGTGTAGATGGAAAGCCATGTTGCCAAACAACCTTGAACTGAAGATTTTCAAGTACGTGCACCTCGCTTTAGGACATTTGGGTGTAGATAAGTGTTTAGAAGAAATTAAGTATGTATTTCACATTAAAGGCCTGGGCAGAAAACTAAGAAAATTTATAGCATGTTGTGACATTTGCCAGAGAACTAAGCATCCAAATAGATGTGTCGATGTCGAAGAGAAACACCACTTCCCCAAGAAACCGGGTGAAGTATGTGCAATAGATATCTACGGTAGTTTGCCGATATCTAGGGGAGGCGTACGGTACATCCTCGTATGCCTTGATGTGTTCTCAAAGTTCATTAAACTGTATGCACTGAAGTCAGCCACCACCAAAGCATGTCTAAACAAGGTGATCAATCATTACTTCAGAACCGTAATTACACCCCAGTTTATTCTTTCTGACAACGCCACCCAGTTTAGATCACCTTCATGGCGCAAACAACTTCAAAAGCATGGAGTCGAACCCCGCTTTACGCCGATTCGACATCCAGAATCCAACCCAAGTGAGAGGTATATGCGGGAGTTGTCGAAATTCTGTAGGATTTATTGCCACGATAATCACAAGAAATGGGCAGAACTATTACCCCACATAGAAGGTTGGATTAACAACACTGTCACTAGTGCAACCGGATATACCCCTGACGAAATGATGTATGGAACTGAGCGTCGTAATGTCCTCAGTAGAATAATTCCGAGTATACAACCCCTCGAGCAAGAAGAAGAAGGTGTTGAGGAGAAGATGAAGGCAGCTTACACTAAAATGAGGAAAAGAGCTGAAGCCAGAGGAAGGCGACGCAAGAGAGGGAATACGAAATGGGAACCTAGGTTGGATGAAAAAGTTTTAGTTAAAACTCAACCTATGTCAGACGCCGTAAAAGGGATTTCAGCCAAGTTTATGTATCTGTTCGAAGGGCCATTCTGGGTTAGCAAAATTCTAGACCATTCTGCATACGAATTGAAAGATGAATGTGGCAGAATCCGCGGAGAATTTAACAAGAAGCAGTTAAAACAGTACAACGAGGAAGAAGGCAACGGTGAAGTAAGAACTGAAGGTTTTGCTGCATGTAAAGAAGAAGCAAATGTGTAAGTGAGAAGATATGAGAAGAAAGGAAAGCAGAAGAAAGAGAAGATAATTGAAGATAATGAGCTAATAGCATTTATTGACCTATTGATTGATTTATTTTCTTACAATCCATATCGCGATTGAGAAAAAGAATTTAAAGCACTTTTCTAAGACGCGTCAGATTCACATACAGGAAATTATTTTGTATTGTAATTATGTAAGGGTAATGTATCCCATGTTTAAGTACACAAGTTAGGAAAAGAAGGGCTAGATAAAATACTGTCAGACTAAACAAATGACAGAGGAGTGTGAAAAAGAGAGTGTAAGTTTACACATAAAGGGAGATATGATAGGTGTAGTAGTAATTTGTAACTTGCCAACCCATGATTAGATTAATATTGGTATCTGTAGTAAAATTAAGCCTTTCACATTTACGTGTAATCAATATAATTTTGGATTTTAGGTAATATGAATTAATGATTCTTTATTTAGTTGATCAGTTACTTTTGTGTTTATGTGTAACAAGATATATAAGTGACAATTTTGTGGGAGAAATATAAAAGAACTGTAAAGTGAAATGCAGGTGTGAAATGTGAAACCACGCATGTGAAAATAACAAAACTTGCGAGAATGAGTTACAGTGTAACAGACAATCTTTAACTGAAGTTGATACAATTTAATAACACAGGGACAAGCGTAATCCCAGATATAAATTTACTTGTGGGAATGTGAATGTTTGTGTAATCTGTATTGTGAGACAATTCAAGTTTCAACAGTCTATCTTCATTTATAGAAGTAATTCATGTATTCAATTGTGTTTGTGCTTATGTGATTTGTTTGTTTACAGTTTAATTTGTGTGTAATCAATTTGCTTATTATTTGTACTTTATTGACTACCTTAATTATCTATATTGTTGTATTCATACACTGGAATGTAGCAGTAGGAAATTGGGCACCTAACATATAGGTCAAGAATTGTAAAGAACCATGAGGAAGTAGGGAAAAGGATGAAGGGCGTTTTTTTTGTGTAAGGATTGTAAACTCAGGCAGATGACCTAAAAGGTAAGGTCAGTGTCCCATCAGCTGTGTGAACAATATAATAGGAGTGTTACTGGAGTGCCTAAGTACCAAGGCGTATAACAAACTGCCTAAGCACATATAGGATAAGAGTGAAGTACATGTAATACCTATGTTTATGTAATCGATCATGTGAGATGGACGCAGCACTGAAAGCTTTCAAACTTTAACGTTCCGAAAGTTATCAATCTTCCACAGGGGAGTCTATAACCGATTGTAATGATTATTTAGTTACGAGATACAAACTTATTTCTAAAATGTAGGAATACGTATGTTTTCGAAAGAAGCAGGTCAAAACATCTGGTATGACATACAAAAGGGTCAGCAGGGTAGATAGAGAAAACCGAGTTACAGAGCGCAGAGTGAGATAGAGTCATGCGTAGAGAAAGATAGACAGATAACGTAAGACAGAGAGAAGCAGAATTTAGAAAAAGATATAAGATGCGGTAAGATGTTGCAAAGGGAAGTTTACTTGTTACGTATTTGTCAACGTCAAGTTAATGGGATTTTGGAGACTTCGAGCACATTCAAAATTCGGGAGTTTGACAGGTTTTGCAAGATGTAAATCACGAGTGGGTGGATACCGTGTTAGTTACGGTACCACATTAAAATTGACCAGTAAGACGCGTGTGTACGGGGTTTACATATGTTAGGATAAAATTAGGTCGCGTCAGTCATAGAAGCCAATGGGGAGAAGGAATACAAAATTTTAAAGTTTTCGGCCTATTACGAGACTGCTAAATTTACGGGGGGCCAATCAGATTAGTTAAGCAAAATTAGGGTATGAGAAAATTTGAAACAAGGAAGCTTAACTTCGCGTATTGTAACCAGCGTTACTCGCGTTTCGAATATCGTAGGAGCCGGACGTGCGTGAGGATTGCTCCAATTTTAGGACAAATAAACAGACAAAATTAATCAATTAGAAATTTTCAAGTGTCTCACCGGGGTTAAAGGTTAATAAGAACAAGAGTAAATTGGACGTAATGGTCGTTTACCAAGTTTCGAAAAGTGTAATGGTGTCATAACGTGATTGATAACGTACAGAAAGGACGCTGCAGGAATAAGTGGTCAGTGTTACGTTCATCGTTACAGTAAACTGTATTATCTTTGCGCCCAATGACAAAGCAATAAACTCTCAAAGCGATTTGTAGTTCATCAATCAACAAGAATAGCAGCATTTATTCATTTTCATAAGCCCATAAAGAACGAAACGAATACCCATGAAACTCATCCACAGTAACATCCCTGAAAATTAGGTTTCATGCCTACCAAATGAGCTAGACAACGAGCCGGACGGTTAGAGGGAAAAAAAAAGAAATGGCTGCCCAACGCGGCGCGAAATGTTGAGTGAAGTGGGTGAACTAACATCGAATTAGAGAGAAGCCGAAACGTCCTGACCTCAGCAGAAGTCGACGCCGGGAACCTGAAGGTACAGCAGAGGACAACTACAGCACCGGAGACCACGAGAGTGAAAGTGCAGTGGGGACCCAAGCGTTCAGCAGATGCAGCAAGCAACCGACCCATCGCCGACACCAGAGTTCGAATCCTGAGCGGAGAACAACCTACGGCCAACTCCCCATCGAAGACAACATCACAGTAAGCGATTGTGCGCCAACTGTAAGTGACTGTTATATCTATAAAGCAGTTTAGTGACACTGTGTCAACAATATGACTGGTAGGAAGTTGCGTAGCAGGAGTTGCTCCGTAGAAAGTAGAACAGGCAGCACTCAGGGAAATTTAGAAGACAGTAACCTTACAGAGTTTAGTCAGGTAGGTGAAATTATGGCTTCAGAAATTCAGGAATCTGAAATTCTCACATCAAACCCCGATTGTGAAAGTGTAAATAACGAAAATGCTACTGTTAACCCAAATTCTAATGATCAAACCAATAGCGTATCCCAGGATCAACTGAAAGAATTCTTTAACACTATGATGCAGGCCATAAGAGCAGAATCTGCTAAACAAACTGCAGAATCTACTAAACAAATTTCAGCTCTAGTACAGGAGGAATCAAAGAGGCAAACTGCAGAATCTGCTAAACAAACTACAACCCTACATGAGGAATCTAGAAAACAAACAGCTCTGTTAAAGGCAGAGTCTGCTAAGTTAACATCAGCTGTGGAAAACTTAAGGTCAGAAATTAGGAAAGAAAATGAAAACTTGGCAAAAAGTCTTACCGAAAAGTTTGAGGCAGCACACGAGAAAATTAGGGAAGAGTTTGAGGTCAGATTAAATTCAGAAGTAGTAATTGTTTCAGAAAGGATAGACAATGTAAGGAAAGACATGTCAACCACTATCGATGAAGTGTACGCTAGTGTGAGTGAGAAAATCGATACAGAGGTAGCTCAGACCAAGGAAGAAATTAGAGGGTACGTAGATGATAAATTTAGGTCAGTATCAGGAGATATGCAGCAGGTTCGGAGGAACGCCGATGAAATTTCGAAAGTAAATGCCACGTTGGAAGATTTGCAGAACAAATTAGCTGTAGGAATCTCCAACACAACTCAACCAGCTGTTTCAGGCAACGCCATTGTCAGTGTTAACAATGCAGATCAGCAAGTAGCATCAGGTAGTAGCATAGATAACAACATACCTCCTACTACAAATGGTGTTAGTTTAAGCAGTAATACTGCATGCCATGATAGTACTAGTGTGGTTAGTCAATCTACTACTTCAGGAATGAATACAAATGTAAATGTGACATCTGATGTGCCTACTAGAAATGTGGACTTGAGCGAATTAACGTTACCTTCCTTCACTGACAGCAGCAAACAAGTACCGCTACATTTTATACGCGATTTAGATCATTACTTCAGACTTAAACAGACACCCGACAACCTCAAGTTGCCATTAACCTTCAGGGCAGTACAGGAGCCGATAGCTAAGCAGTGGTTCTCCAGCACATATGACAAGCTAAGTAATTATGAAGAATTCAGGAAAGGATTCACCGATCTATTGTGGAATCCGAATCGACAGGCAGGAATTAGGAGCCAGATTTATTTAGATAAACATTTTCAAAATTCAGGCGAATCGTATGTGGACCATTATATCCGATACGCCAACCTAGCCTCTTCTCTGGATCCACCAATGACAGACATGGATCTGTTATCAGCCTTAACCTCGCATTATGAACCAAGGGTGCAACAAGGGTTACTATGCGGGAATTTTAAGTGCACTCAAGACGTTTTGGGTTACCTGTCAAAAGTGCAAGGATTAAACGAAAACCGTGACAACTTCAGAACACCCAGACGCGACTACGCCAGTGGAGAATCGAACAAGAGACCTCAACCCGACTCTAGGCGAGATGAAGGACCGCGCAACCGCGGAAATAATGTAAATGTTCGGTTTGTGCGCAGACAAACAGATAGACGACGTCACCCGAATTTCGGTAACCGACACCAGAATAGCGCAGACGACCGGGAATTCTACGGACGCAGGCAGGGGAGAGCGGAAGGCAATAATTCAGGCCAGCTTAACCCTAACGCGCAACATTTTAACCCGCGCGCAGACACCAACCCAAGCAACGCAGATAGAAATGATAGGAGCGAAAACAATGAAGCCCGGAGTTTAAACAACTAGAGGACTTGATTGCTGGGCGGACCAAGTCCACTTACATAACCGACCATTCCATCCCCAAGCCCAACCCATCAGACGTCAAAATTAATAGAAATGTTGACGGAAATTTGAAGGAGATTTTGGAACTTGTTAGAGAATTTGAAGTTGAAAAATTTTTCAAATTAGCAACAGTGGATATCAGCGAAGAGCCGACTGATAGCGCAGCAACAGATGAAGTCAGCTATACTTTGTACATAGCTGAGGGCAAGCGGCATGAATGTCCAAAATTATTAGTCAAAATTGTAGACCAGGAGATATTCGCTTTAATTGATACAGGGTGCGAACTATCAATCATGAATGAGCATTTGTATAATAGGTTACGGCACGAAGGACTTAATTGCTTAGAGCTACCAACGCAGCATGTAAATCTTCTCAGCGCGTTCAACAAGAAAAGCAACCGGGTCAAGAAACAAGCAATGATAGAAGTAAGCATAGGTGACTCTAAAATAAATCAAATCGTTTTACTTTCACCACAGCTTCTAACGGATGCCATCTTAGGACTAGATTTCCTAGTAGATTACAATGCGGTAATCAATTTTGCAGAGCAGAGCATTACGCTCAAAATAAATGGAGAATGCACCAAAATTAATTTCATCGGCATCAAAAAGACAACAGACGAGTTAGACTGTGTAGAAGATTCATCCGAAGATCTATTCCGTAACTTTGGAATTGTGTCAGATTTTCCTCGAAAACTACTGTCCCTAACAACTGATCGAGGTCAACACCCCACCGATCCCAGTGTGACAGCCAGGGGAGACGCATTAGTTGAAGATGAGAAAGGAGAGACTATTGTCAGTAAGAAATGTAAAGAGCAGCTTATTGAAGATCAAGTTAATGAGTTAATTCCGCGACGAGTAAGTGATCGCGATGAATATGTGGAGTTTGTCTCCAGATACGACGATGAATGTCGAAACTTTCAGAGTAATGAGTTAGATACCCTTGCGAAGGACAAGGAAGGTCACATCGTTGACAATTGCCGTGCTATAGAGCACGAGATAAGGGAAGAGAATAGGAAGAATACAACTGATGCTGCTAATAAGAAGACTTTATGTTTTACCACGACTTGTTCGAAAGCTAATGCTGTCAAAACACTTCATAAACAACAGGGACAGGACACAGGACAAATAACAACGGATGATAGGATGATAAACGCAGAACAATTGCGCGGCAAAGTTAGTGAAAATAACAACTTGTCACCACAGCAGCAGGAGGATTTGTATAATGTCTTGTCTAGATATCAACACCATCTGACAAAGCGACCCGGCAAATGTACTAAATTTGAATACGAATTCAAGATAGAAGGGAGCATGCCCACCAGTGCCAATTCGAGACCTATTCCGTTCGCATTAAGAGAGCAAGTACGTAATCAAATACAAGCAATGTTGCAAGACGACATCCTGGAAGAATCATTTTCATCTTACATCAATCCATTAACATTGGTAGTTAGGGAAACAAAACCACTTCGTATCTGCGTCGATGCTAGAAGGATCAACCGTCAGATGATTGCCGACCGTACGAAAGTGTTACCTTTGCGCGAATTGCTTCAGAAATTTCATGGCGCAAGTTATATTACCAGCTTGGACCTAAGCAGCGCATTCCTTCAAATTCCACTCAAAGAAACGTCTAGACAATGGACGGCGTTTCAGTTTCAGAGTAAAGTGTACCAATTTAAGACTGTTCCGTATGGGTTCAAGAACAGTTTATCTGCATTCATAAGGGCTTTGGAAAAGGTTTTAGGGGATGATGAAATTAACAATCATTTGGTTATGTATGTGGATGATCTCATAGTATATTCATCGACATTTACCGAGCACCTGCAACACATAGATACTGTTCTTCATAAGTTGACAACTGCTGGCTTTACCGTAAACGCTGCAAAATGTCAATTTTGCAAACCTGAAATTAAATTCCTTGGCCACATAATATCTGATAAGACCGTTCGACCTGATAAAGAGCGAATTGAAGCCATTTTGAAGTATCCAGCGCCGAAAAATCAAAGGCAATTGCGAAAATTCTTAGGAGTGTGCAATTTTCACCAGCAATTCATTGTAAATTACGCTTCCCACGTTGAGCCGCTACTTGTACTATTACGTAAGGGAAACAGATGGAAATGGACCACTGAGCTGCAACGAGCTTTTGAAACACTAAGGTCAAAATTTGCAGAAAGTATTTACTTAGTGCACCCAGACGAAAAGAAGAGCTGGATAATCAAAACAGACGCGAGTGGCAAAGCCATCGGGAGTGTCTTAATGCAGCAGGATAAGGATGGCAATTTTAATATCATTTCGACAGCTTCAAGAGTATTAAAACCAACAGAACAACGATACACAACTTGTGAAAAGGAACTTCTTGCGGTTATCTATGCGTTACAGCGCTTCAAAATTTACATTTATGGGCGCAAGGTCACCTTATTTACAGACAATCAGGCTATCACCTTCCTTCAGAAATGCGTCATAACATCCAACCGTGTGGCTAGATGGATAATGGAAATTCAGCAATTTGATTTAGAAATTTGTCACATCAGAGGGGTACAAAACCATCTTGCTGATGTATTGAGTCGAAGTCCCAGGGGGCTAACCGATGAAGAAACAAGAAATCTAACACGTCCCGACCAAATCTTGGTACACAAAATCCAACTATACGAGGACAAAACCCTTAAAAAGGAACTACAGACGTTAGCAACACTTCAGGATGCAGACGAAAGGTTAGCCACCATAAAAAGGAAAGTTACATCACACCCCAATACTGTCAATGACCGGTACAGGGTAGAGGGGAATGTCTTGTATTGCAGGGAAGGCAAAAACCTGTGTAGATGGAAAGCCATGTTGCCAAACAACCTTGAACTGAAGATTTTCAAGTACGTGCACCTCGCTTTAGGACATTTGGGTGTAGATAAGTGTTTAGAAGAAATTAAGTATGTATTTCACATTAAAGGCCTGGGCAGAAAACTAAGAAAATTTATAGCATGTTGTGACATTTGCCAGAGAACTAAGCATCCAAATAGATGTGTCGATGTCGAAGAGAAACACCACTTCCCCAAGAAACCGGGTGAAGTATGTGCAATAGATATCTACGGTAGTTTGCCGATATCTAGGGGAGGCGTACGGTACATCCTCGTATGCCTTGATGTGTTCTCAAAGTTCATTAAACTGTATGCACTGAAGTCAGCCACCACCAAAGCATGTCTAAACAAGGTGATCAATCATTACTTCAGAACCGTAATTACACCCCAGTTTATTCTTTCTGACAACGCCACCCAGTTTAGATCACCTTCATGGCGCAAACAACTTCAAAAGCATGGAGTCGAACCCCGCTTTACGCCGATTCGACATCCAGAATCCAACCCAAGTGAGAGGTATATGCGGGAGTTGTCGAAATTCTGTAGGATTTATTGCCACGATAATCACAAGAAATGGGCAGAACTATTACCCCACATAGAAGGTTGGATTAACAACACTGTCACTAGTGCAACCGGATATACCCCTGACGAAATGATGTATGGAACTGAGCGTCGTAATGTCCTCAGTAGAATAATTCCGAGTATACAACCCCTCGAGCAAGAAGAAGAAGGTGTTGAGGAGAAGATGAAGGCAGCTTACACTAAAATGAGGAAAAGAGCTGAAGCCAGAGGAAGGCGACGCAAGAGAGGGAATACGAAATGGGAACCTAGGTTGGATGAAAAAGTTTTAGTTAAAACTCAACCTATGTCAGACGCCGTAAAAGGGATTTCAGCCAAGTTTATGTATCTGTTCGAAGGGCCATTCTGGGTTAGCAAAATTCTAGACCATTCTGCATACGAATTGAAAGATGAATGTGGCAGAATCCGCGGAGAATTTAACAAGAAGCAGTTAAAACAGTACAACGAGGAAGAAGGCAACGGTGAAGTAAGAACTGAAGGTTTTGCTGCATGTAAAGAAGAAGCAAATGTGTAAGTGAGAAGATATGAGAAGAAAGGAAAGCAGAAGAAAGAGAAGATAATTGAAGATAATGAGCTAATAGCATTTATTGACCTATTGATTGATTTATTTTCTTACAATCCATATCGCGATTGAGAAAAAGAATTTAAAGCACTTTTCTAAGACGCGTCAGATTCACATACAGGAAATTATTTTGTATTGTAATTATGTAAGGGTAATGTATCCCATGTTTAAGTACACAAGTTAGGAAAAGAAGGGCTAGATAAAATACTGTCAGACTAAACAAATGACAGAGGAGTGTGAAAAAGAGAGTGTAAGTTTACACATAAAGGGAGATATGATAGGTGTAGTAGTAATTTGTAACTTGCCAACCCATGATTAGATTAATATTGGTATCTGTAGTAAAATTAAGCCTTTCACATTTACGTGTAATCAATATAATTTTGGATTTTAGGTAATATGAATTAATGATTCTTTATTTAGTTGATCAGTTACTTTTGTGTTTATGTGTAACAAGATATATAAGTGACAATTTTGTGGGAGAAATATAAAAGAACTGTAAAGTGAAATGCAGGTGTGAAATGTGAAACCACGCATGTGAAAATAACAAAACTTGCGAGAATGAGTTACAGTGTAACAGACAATCTTTAACTGAAGTTGATACAATTTAATAACACAGGGACAAGCGTAATCCCAGATATAAATTTACTTGTGGGAATGTGAATGTTTGTGTAATCTGTATTGTGAGACAATTCAAGTTTCAACAGTCTATCTTCATTTATAGAAGTAATTCATGTATTCAATTGTGTTTGTGCTTATGTGATTTGTTTGTTTACAGTTTAATTTGTGTGTAATCAATTTGCTTATTATTTGTACTTTATTGACTACCTTAATTATCTATATTGTTGTATTCATACACTGGAATGTAGCAGTAGGAAATTGGGCACCTAACATATAGGTCAAGAATTGTAAAGAACCATGAGGAAGTAGGGAAAAGGATGAAGGGCGTTTTTTTTGTGTAAGGATTGTAAACTCAGGCAGATGACCTAAAAGGTAAGGTCAGTGTCCCATCAGCTGTGTGAACAATATAATAGGAGTGTTACTGGAGTGCCTAAGTACCAAGGCGTATAACAAACTGCCTAAGCACATATAGGATAAGAGTGAAGTACATGTAATACCTATGTTTATGTAATCGATCATGTGAGATGGACGCAGCACTGAAAGCTTTCAAACTTTAACGTTCCGAAAGTTATCAATCTTCCACAGGGGAGTCTATAACCGATTGTAATGATTATTTAGTTACGAGATACAAACTTATTTCTAAAATGTAGGAATACGTATGTTTTCGAAAGAAGCAGGTCAAAACATCTGGTATGACATACAAAAGGGTCAGCAGGGTAGATAGAGAAAACCGAGTTACAGAGCGCAGAGTGAGATAGAGTCATGCGTAGAGAAAGATAGACAGATAACGTAAGACAGAGAGAAGCAGAATTTAGAAAAAGATATAAGATGCGGTAAGATGTTGCAAAGGGAAGTTTACTTGTTACGTATTTGTCAACGTCAAGTTAATGGGATTTTGGAGACTTCGAGCACATTCAAAATTCGGGAGTTTGACAGGTTTTGCAAGATGTAAATCACGAGTGGGTGGATACCGTGTTAGTTACGGTACCACATTAAAATTGACCAGTAAGACGCGTGTGTACGGGGTTTACATATGTTAGGATAAAATTAGGTCGCGTCAGTCATAGAAGCCAATGGGGAGAAGGAATACAAAATTTTAAAGTTTTCGGCCTATTACGAGACTGCTAAATTTACGGGGGGCCAATCAGATTAGTTAAGCAAAATTAGGGTATGAGAAAATTTGAAACAAGGAAGCTTAACTTCGCGTATTGTAACCAGCGTCACAAGCGTTTCGAATATCGTAGGAGCCGGACGTGCGTGTGGATTGCTCCAAATTAAAGAACTAGAAATTCACTCGCGTTTCGAATATCGTAGGAGCCGGACGTGCGTGAGGATAGCTCCAATTTTAGGACAATGAAACAGACAAAATTAAACAATTAGAAATTTTCAAGTGTCTCACCGGGGTTAAAAGTTAATAAGAACCAAAGTAAATTGGACGTAGCGGTCATTTACCAAGTTTCGGAAAGTGTGCTTGTATTATAACGTAATTGAAAACGTACAGAAAAGACGCTGCAAGAATAAGTGGTCAGTGTTACGTTCATCGCTGTAGTAAACTGTATTATATTTGCGCCCAATAACAAAGCAATAAACTTACAAAAGATTTGCAGATCATCAGTCAACAAAAATAGCAGTAATTATTCATCGTCATCAGCCCATAAAAGAAGAAACGACAGCCCATAAAACTCAACCACAGTAAAATCCCTGAAAATTAGGTTTCATGCCTACCAAATGAGCTAGACAACGACCCGGACGGTTAGAATCTCCATTTCTGTAGCCTCTCTTTTTTCCTTTCATTCCTCTTCGACTTTCCATTTTTTGTTTTTAATTTTTTGTACATTCATATTCCCCCTTCTGTGTATTTCCTCGTCCATTCTTCTTTATTATTCCTCCTTCTTTTCCCTGCTTGTTTTAACCTTTGTTTTTTATTCCGGCTTTATATTCTACAATTACACACATACATAAAATTTGGCAAAAATAATATTTTAGTTCATTTAGTTCAAGAGAGCAGTTCTTGAAAATGTACAGTCAGTGAGAAAGCGGCAAAGTACGAAACAAGCGGTTGTATTCTGAGTTTACATTTTAATTAAATTTCAACCCGCACTACGACAGCCAAGAAACACAGTATATTTTTCGTGATTTTCCTCAATTTTTAAAAAAACGTCTGAGTCGCACCATAAACTAGGTTATGACCTCTTTCTCAAAATCCTTACAAATTCACCGACATGCTCAGCTTATTCATTTCAGGTTATACAAACACTGCCAATTCCATACTTGCGATTCGTCCAAGACAGTTGAGTTACCACACGCAATCTGTCAATGCTGTCACACATTACTGCCCTCCTTCCACAGTTGCAGGCTGCAGACATGACAAAGTATTGCAAATATCAGGCAGAACGTTTTAAGAAATTTTCCACCGTTTTCAAAAATAATACACTTCTAGGCAAGCTAAAGCAATGTGTTGCAGTAATGGGACAAAAGTCCATAAAAGGAAGCCATATATTCGGAACAAAAGTCGCTCAAATAGTCAAAAATTTCTTCAGCTTTTATGAAATTCGAAGTTTACTAGCGTTATATATGTTTAAAGTAGTCAATAACA
>Ga0099364_10005952_pt1 | contig 17913 bp, 16 predicted proteins | sample TergutTh196P3_FD_73070 | JGI IMG/M metagenome (GOLD analysis project Ga0099364, IMG submission 73070) | Microcerotermes parvus P3 segment gut microbial communities from Pointe-Noire, Republic of the Congo - Th196 P3 | ecosystem: Host-associated > Arthropoda: Insects > Digestive system > Gut ...
CACATTACCCGCAGGGGTTTTGAACGTATAGAACATTTTACCGTCGCCCTCATAGGCTAAATCGACGACGGAAGCCTGACCGTCGGGCGTAAACGGTTTGGAATTATCAGGGATTGCGGATTCATTCGGCTGTTCGTCAAAATCCAAATCCGCCAAATCCGATAAATCAAGTTCCTCTAACCCGTCTATATCGAAAACGGGCATAGATTCTTCCTCATCGTAATCGGTTATAGGTTCGTGGGTTTCCTCGTTCGCATACGCCGTCATAGGCGTAAAAAATGCCGCCATTATCATAAAAGCGGCAAACAGGATAGGTATAAATTTATTCTTTTTCCTCATTTGCGTCCTCCTTGTCATTTTCAATATTTTCAATCTCTGCCGGCTCTGTTGGCAAAATAGCTGCCCCGCCGCCAGTCTGCGCCTTGAACGCCTGTATATACGCCGTGAGTTCGTCGGGTAGTATATCCATATCACGCACAAGCGCGATTATTCCCACATTCTCTATTTCGGTCTTTTGCCGTTCCAGTTCCCGAAGCCGCACCGTGAAGTCCGATATTTTCGCCTTTACCTTGACAATATCGGCTTCGATTCTTTTGAGTTTTTCGTTGTTAATATGCTTTCCCTCCGTTTCTGTTAATAAAAAAATGCTTCAACAAAATAAATTGGGTTAAGGTAAACGCCGTCTTTCAGGATTTCCATGTGCAAGTGATTTCCCGTACTGCTTCCCGTAGTGCCAACGGTTGCGATAACGTCGCCTTTTGTTACGGTCTGCCCCGCAGACACCAACAGCGTATGACAATGGGCGTATTTCAGTTCTATTCCGTCCGCACTTTCGATAACAACATAATTACCGAAGCCGCTGTCATAAGCGGCGGTAGTAACAACGCCGTCAATCCCCGCCAGTATCTCCGTACCCTCCGGCATTGCTATGTCAATGCCCCTGTGCAGTTCCTTTGCGCCTGATATGGGGTGTATGCGGTAGCCGTAATAACTTGTTACATACGGAATCCATGTCATAATTTCAAACGGGGTTGAGCCGTACTGCCTTGCGCCGTTCGTCAGCATGAGAATGTTAAAATGCTCCTTTTGGTCGTCGGTCATAAGCGCGTCGAGTATATCCCTGAAAGGTACGGACGTGAGATTGATATTTAATATATGCCATTCATATTCGACTTCAACCTCATATTCGTATTCAATTTCGTTTCCGTCGTCGTCCGTCGTTGTTCCCGTTCGGGTTTCCATGCGGGTGCGGATTTCTATTTCGGGTATAAATTCAAGGGCGTATTGCTCTGCGAAAATGTCTTGTAAAACGCTCTCAATGTCGGCATAGGTGAAGTCCTGATATACGGCGGTCAGAAACGCCATAAGTTCAAGCGGGTTATGCCCGATATAATTTATATTGTACCGATATTCGTCATAGTCGCTGTGCGTCGTTTCGGCGTTCAGTATTTCAAGCCGTAAATCCGTTTCCCATTCGGAATAAGCTAACGCCGCTTGGTTTATATCCTCGTCTGCGGCAGCGTAGGAAGCCGCGCCGAAAACGCCCGAACCACTTGACAGCATACTCACGCACATGGAAAGCACAGCCATTATCAAGATGATAATTAGCAAAAGAAGCCCCGCTTTAAGAAGAAGCACGGGGTTTTTACGGACAACATTCGATACAACTTTCGTTGCTTTTGCCATAATGTCGCCCGTTTTCTTTAATGTTTTCCCTGCTTTTTTAGCGTCGCGGAGTTCGGTTGCGTATTGCCGTTTGATTTTGCGTTTTTGCATAAACCGCGATAATACATTGCTTTTCAGCTTCGGATTATCTTTTAATGCCTTTTGATAATCCAGTTTTATATGGGATTTTATGGTTTTTGTTTCAAACTTCGCCGCTTGTCGGTACGGCGTATTCTTGACATGGCGGTAGGTTGTGTGTATCAACTTTTTACCACCACGCACCGCGCTCTCCCCAACGAGTTCTGCACGGTGCGCCGCCTGTGTGCCGACATTATCGCCCTCAACCTGATATATTTTAGAGTGCAGCTTGTTAATTCCCGCCGTCGTTGCCGCCGCCACGCCTTTTACGGGAAGCGATTGTTTTTTCGGCAAATTCCATTTCGCTTCATTTATTGATATGGGTACTTCCTCAAAGCGGAGTTTGGGTTTTGCCTTGCCCGTTTTTTCGTCGAAAACACGCTCTTTAACCTTTTTCTTTCGGGTAGGCTGTTTCGCTCTTGCTTTTTCTCGTTTATAAGCGTTTAAGTCAGTCTTATACTGCAATTCGACTATTTTATCGTCCAGTTTCGCCGCCCGTAATTCTTCCTTTGCCTTTGCTTTTACCTCTTTGGTCGTGAGTTTTTCGTTTTCGCCTTTGGAAAACTTTAATTTATTTGCGGATTTAACGGGCTTTTTAGGTTTGACGAGTTTCCCGGCGGGAACGATTGCGGGATTGGCGGCAGGGGGAACGGTAGAGTGCGGCGGTTTCGGGGTTTTGACGGGTGTTGGCTTTTTGGGTTCTGTGGCTTTGGGTTCGGTTTCTACGGTAACATCAGCGTCGGGTATTTCTTCGCCGCCCTCATCATGTTCGGTAGCGGGTTCATCAGCCGAATCGCCAACGGTATCACCACTATCCGCAATATCGGTTTCAACCGCTCCGTCGCCGTTTTTTGCTTCGACGGTGGGGTTAATATTGGGTACAGCAACAGAGGTATATGCGTCGTGGGGCAATTCGTCAGTATCGGCGGGAGTGTCGCTCGTAATTCCGAAACCACTTTTATTCTTTTTAACGGGTGCGTCTATCGGGTTTTCGGAATTATTGGACTCCTCTGTGAATTTCAAACTGCTTTCGCGTTCGTAGAGTTTAGATGTCGCGGGTTCGGCGGTATCTGTTGCGTCTGTTTCGTCCGTGACGGTATCAGTATCGGCAATATCATCTTCGACGGTTTCCGGCATTTCCCCGCCACCGTCATTTTCGGCGATAAGGTCGTATAACGGAGTTTCTTCATCAGTCGGCGTGTCAGCGTCAGGCGGGTCGTCCATAAACGCCAATCGGCTCGGAGTATTAGGGGCTATTTCAACGGTTTCTTCCGTCGTTTCCGTTACTTCACCGCCAGTTTCTTCATTTGTGAATTTTAGCTTATCACTCATTCATCACCGCCCCCTTGTACGGTACGCCGATATAATCGAAGACAGTCCCACAACCGAGTTTATTTATACAAAAATCGTACTGTTTCGGGTGCGTCTGCTCCATGCGTTGAAAACGGTTAGGCTGTTTTTCTCTCTGAATGCCGAACAGACAAAACATACAACAACCCGTGCGGGCTGCTCCCGTAGTCCTCAACTTGCCTTTTTCTTCGGTTATATTGCCGTATTTGTCAAGAGCCTGTAAATACCGTACCGCCCAATTACTGCCGCACCGAACGTAATAAATACATCGTGCAACTTCTTTTGATATGACGGGGTAGCCGTATTTCTCAGATACATACACGTTACCGTTATAGTGATAGTACCATTCAAGGATTTTTGCCTGTGTTACTTGTATCTTGCGTTCGAGCGTCCATGACTGCATTTTTTGTAAATCTTGTTTTGTGTAAACGCTCATACACTTACGCCTCCGTTTCCGATAACTTCGTCGTCATAATCCTGTAAGTTTCGGTGTCTTTGGGGTATCTGTCCACAAACGGAATAATGGTATGCCCGTAAAACAAAAGTCCCTCGCCTGCGTTCGCCTGAGTTACATACGAAAGCTGATGAGGGGATATGCCAAGCTGTTTAGCGAGTATTTGTCTGTCGCCCGGAGCCTGATTCAGCATGAGGATAAAATCGGAGTTTTCAAAGATATTCTCGATTTCACGGCTTGCGAGTAAATCTTTGACGTTTTGCGTAATGCCTGTGGGAATACCGCCCCACTTTCTAAAACGCTTCCATATTTCTATGGAGTAGGATGCGGTTTGTTCTTCTTTTAACAAAAGATGAAATTCGTCGATATAGAACCACGTCGTTTTTTTGGCGGCGCGGTTGACTGTTACCCTGTTCCAAACAGCGTCTTGCAGTATCAGCATACCGAGTTTTTTCAACTGCTTGCCGAGTTCCTTTATATCGAAACAGACAAGTCGGTTACTCATATTGACGTTGGTACGGTGATTAAAGACGTTTAATGAGCCTGTAACATAGATTTCAAGGGCGATTGCGATATTTTGCGCTTCCTGTTCGGTCTGCTTGCGGATAAGGTTGTACAAATCCTCTAATATCGGCATTTTATCGGGGTTCGGGTCGGCAAGGTATTCACGGTACACAAGGCGAACGCAACGGTCTATTATAGTCTTTTCCGTAGGCGAAAGCCCCTCTTTGCCGCCGACAATCAATTCACAGAGCGACAATATAAATTCGCTTTTCAATGTGAGCGGGTCTTCCTCGTCGGCGTAGTCGGCGTTAATATCCATCGGGTTCACATACTGCGTACTTGTAGGCGACAACTTGACTACCTGACCGCCGAGCCGCGACACAACGGGGAAATATTCGGCTTCGGGGTCCGCGATAATGATGTCGTCGTCGGTTATGAGGAACACGTTGATAATCTCGCGTTTTGCCGTGAATGATTTACCACTTCCCGGCGTTCCGAGAAATAGACCATTTGGATTTTTAAGACTTTTGCGGTCTGCCATAATCATGTTGTTAGACAGAGCGTTCAGCCCGTAATACAACGCTTGCCCGTCCATGAACAACTCGCACGTCGTAAACGGTACGAAAATCGCCGTACTGCTTGTTGTTAATCCACGCTTTACCTCAATCTGATTCAACCCTATCGGCAGACTGCTCATTAAGCCCTGCTCCTGTTGCCAGTCAAGGCGTTTCAAGGCGCAATTATGCTTTTGTGCGATACCCGCCGCCGCAAATACCGTGTTTTCAAGTTCCTGTTTCTTTTTTGCCGTGTTCAGCACGATAACCGTAACCAAAAACATACGCTCATTGCGGGATTGCAGTTCTTTCAGCATATTTTTGGCTTCGTCGCCGTAGGTGTTAATGTCCGTTGGAATTACGTCCATATCGTACCCGCTTCTGACGGCTTTCTTCTGTTCCTCAATTTTCATCTTGTCGAGGTCGGACAGCTTGCGTTTGATGGTCTTTATGGCTTCGCTCTGGTCGATTGACTTGATATGGATATTGACCGTGACCGCCGTATCGAGGTCGAGGAAATCGGCCAGCATCCTGTCGGTAAGCTCCGGCGCGAGGATTTGCAGATAGCTGACCGCGCCGTAGTATTCGCCCATGCGGAACGTCCTGCCGTCGCGGAAGTCAAAGGACGTGGGCGCGATATGGTCTTTGGTGGACAGCCCCGAACGCGCCGCCTCTTTCCAGTTGAACCGGAATTTCTCGCAGCCGTCCGGGTGGAACATACCGTGCAGGACTTCGAGGCGTTCCGCGCCGTTCAGCGGCTTCGTGGGGACGCTGAGGGTCTTGTAATTGTTCATCACGTCGGCTTCCACGCGCTCGGCGCGGAGCTTCGCGGCTTTCAGGTTGTCCGCTTCGATACCGAACGTGACGTATTTGCTGTTGACAAGGCCGTTGTTGCCTTTGGACTGCTGCCCCCGGATAAATTCGCCCAATTCCACGCAGAGCGGGTCGGTTTCGTCGCCGCGCAGGGGGATGTTGATGGATTTTTGCAATTCCTCCGGGTTGCCAAGCTGCTTGACCGCCGAAATCTGTACGCCGATGGAAGCGTCAAAGTAGTTGAGCAGATCGCTCCAGCCCTCAAATATCTGCGTTTTGTCTTCGTTCTGCGCCAAGTGATAATTTATATCCCCGAACGAAATCGTCTTTGTATAAAGCCGGTCGGTAACGCGGCACATCCCGTCCCGGTACATTTCACGGTAGGGGATGGACTGCTGCGCCGATTGCGGCTTGTCGGACCTGCCGAAGATTTTTGTTATCAGGGAATTGGAAACGCCGCCCGATTTTGTCCCGGACGGCGTTTTCGGCTTGCTGTTACCGTTTTTTATTTGCGCGGACTGTTTCATGTCCGCGCGGTTTGCCTTTGCCTGCCTCACGCTTGCCGACAGGCGCTTTTGCTGCTGTCTTGTTTTGGGTTGCACCGTTTTTGCCCTCCTTTTCCAGTATTGCATAAAGATTTTCGGTCTTGTACGTTCGGACGCCCGGCCAGTAGAAGCGGGTACGGATCATGTTCCGTATCACCTTCTCGGCGGGCTGCCCGTCCTTTTCGTACATGGCGAGGAAAAACAGCGGCAGCATCAGCCCCATCATCAGGAGTACCGCCGCCGTGTTTCCAATCGCCCCGCGAGAGAATATATATGTCGGTATGCCGATTGCCGCCGCCGCGCCGAAGCATATAAGCTGGCGCTTGGTCATGTTCAACGCGAGCTTGCTTTTTACGCGGCTGAGGTCTTTCGGGACTGAAACATAGGCCATGAAATCACCTCCGTAACTTTTTTACAGCGGTCGCGGTCACTCGCTTCCGTCTGTTTCGCCTGTTTCCGATAATTCGCGGTAATATGCCGCTTTTGTGGACGCGGCTATAAACTGACGGATAAACTTTACGCCCTCGTTTTCGTAAAAACCCAAGCGGACTACCTCGCCGCCGTCCTCGCCCGGTTCGCGCCGCCCGTACTTTTCGATTTTTTCACGCAACGCTCTTGCGTCGTCGGCTGTAACGCCCTCAAAATTATCTTCGTTGTCTTTTAAGGACTCAACCAGAAAATCATAGGAATCCGCCGTGAGTGTGATGCGGATTGGAAATTGTTTTGCGTAAGACAAGATATGTCACCCTTTCTTTGATAGTTGTTTTTATTCAATCGCTTCCGCGCGGCGGGATTTTGCTTCTCTCGGCGTTGGTGTCTGCGCCGCCGCTTTTGCTCTGCCCGCGTCAAGCCGTTCAGCCAACGTAGGCGGTTTTTTACTTGCGGACGCGGCGGGGCGCTCCGCAAGCTCAAGCCTAAACTTCTGCGCGTCGTATGGGTGCAGGCTCGTCAGGTTGCCGCCGTTAATACCGCAGACAATGAGTGTGCCGTCGCCCCCATTGCCCGTTAAAGACGCCGTAAATTTATCTTTGCAAACGATTTCCGGCTCGCCGCCGAGTATTTCACGCATGGCGGCGCGGCTTATGGGTATCTCCGCTTCGCGGGCCGGTTTGCCAAGCTGTACAATCACGATGTCGATTTTCGGCTCCTGACCGGGTATAGGCTCACAGGTGTTGCCGACCCGCTTCATCCGCTCCATAAGCTCGTCAATATGAAATGCCGAGCTTCCCACGGTTAAGTGTGTTTCATTGATAAACCGGCATTTCCGTACCAGCTCCTCGCCGTCATAAGCGACGGTGATTTTTATGCTTTCGCCGTCTTTGATACGGAATTTTTCCTTGTACCTCTCGTCGCGGAAAACAATCTCCCTGCGGGCGTCCGGCATTTCGTCGCGTCCGGGAAACCGCTTTTGACGCGCTTCCCAATATTCGGGATTCCATTGCCGCAGGGAGCGGTTTATGTTTTCTTCATATCCCGCTTTATCCGTGATACGGTCGGGGATTTCCCACAGCCCTTTGTCCAGCATTTCGCGGAGGGCGATGGAAGCGTCGCAATCTTCCTCGTAACAGAGGTAATTACGCTCTTTAATGGCGTTTATCAACGCTTCGGGCGATAAAAAAGCCGCCTCATTCCGGCGAACCATGATACCGCCGTGGCCTGCGGTGCTGACTTGGAAAATACCCTCGCGCAGTTGCTCGCAATGCTGTACCGCGCCCCACGGCGACGAACGCGGGTATGCCATTATTCAAGCACCCCCGCGTGTTTTGATTTGGCGGCCGCCTCTCTCGGTACGGCGGCTTGCTCGGCGGCTTTTTCCGCGCCTTTGCGTAAACCGTCCGCGAGGGATTTATCCTTCGGCCTGTCGCCGTGTTCGTATTTGTCCAGTACGGCTTTCGTGATTTCCTTGCGGAGATCGCCGTTCAAGGGGAACGCTATGTCGTGGTAGTCGCCCTCCTTGTCCTTAGACTGCGGCATGGTGACGAACAGCCCCTTTTTGCCGTCCACGACGCGGACGCCGCGTATAGCCACCGCATCGTCCAGCGAAACGCTGGCGAACGCCTTTGTGTTGCCCTGCGGTTCGTCAAGCGGGTACACGCGCACGTCCAGCTTTATATCCTCCGGCTTTATGTTGGCGCTCATGTCCGGCGCGTCGTAGCCGCGCTGATCGGGCGGGAGGTTTGCCACATTCATGTACTCGTCAATGACGGCGGCTTCCATTTCCTTGCGGAGATCGCCGTTCAAGGGGAACGCTATGTCGTGGTATTCGCCCTCCTTGTCTTTTGACTGCGGCATGGACATAAACATTCCCTTTTCGCCGTCCACGACGCGGACGCCGCGTATGGCGACCATATCATCCACCGCGATGCTGGCGAACGCCAATGTGTTGCCTGTAGGCTCGTCAATCGGGTATACCCGGACGTCCAGTTTATTGTTTGACATTTATAATCACTCTCTTTCTTCCCGTTTATGGGATTTGCTGTTGCTGCCTTGCGCTTCCTGCGCTTTGACTTTTTCGGTTGCCGCCTGCATCTTCTCTGCGAGGGTTTTTGGTTTAGGCTTTTCGGCGGTCTGCTCCGCTTTTTCGGGCGGGCTTACGGCTTTGGCGCGTTCCGGCGCGCCCGTATCGCTCATCAGCGGATAACTGTCCAGCCAGTCCTGTTTGTCCCGCATAACAGCATCAAAGGCGTAGCCCATTTCATCATGGACGTCCTGACTGTAGTCGAGCCAGCCTTCGGCCACTATTTCAAGCGGATTTTTGAAGCTCAGTAAAAATTCCAGTTCATCACTCTCAAAGCCGCGATAATTCAAGTAACTGAACGCGCCCGACATTGCAGAGATTTTTTCGGACATTTCAACGAGTTCGCGCGTTCCGAAACTAAGAAGCGAATCGAAATAGCCCTCATGGTTTTGTTCCAATCTCGCTAAAAGTTCGGCGTGTTTTTCGTTTTGCGGCACGGGGCCTGCAAAGCTGTTGCAGAACGATTCGCAGTTGACGCGGAGATTTCCCATAAACGCAATCTCGTCATGCCCCAAATGCGTAATGCGAATGAGCGTATCGGGAGCCATGATTACATCGTCCAGCGGCAGTTCGTCAAAGGCTTTGGGTTCGCCGTACAAATCGCTGAAAATTTCCTCGATTTCGGCGATACGCTCAGGCGGGTAGTCAAACGCGGTAAAATCGACATGGATGTCGTCGGTGGTGTTTTCCGTGCCGTGTTCCGGCGTTCCGAGCTTGTCGATTGCTGTTACCGTACCGATAAGGCAGCCGTATTCGTCGCTCGGTATTGAAATAACCCAATCGCCGCGCTGTACCTCGCCGTATATGGTCTTTGAGGTTACGGCGGATTCCTGTTCAAGCGCGTTCAAGGCTTCCGCTTTCCGCTGTTCAGCCGATAAATAGACCGGCGCTATCTCGCCGCTCTCGATTTTCGCGTACCGTTCCTCTATTTCACGCTTGCTGCCGTAAAAGGCGGCCATAACCGACGCGGCGGCGAGGTTCATCTTGTCTAAATCGTCGATGGTTTCGCCGAGGGTTTTACCCGTGGCGAAGTGTTCAATGACAGGGCGGTTTACCCATCCCAATTCGCCGGTTTTCTGGCTGCGCTCGTATACGTCCTTTTCGTATTTCACAGCAACATCAAGGTATACCCCCTCGCTGCCGCCGTAGTTGACGTTGCATAGGATTTCGGCGTCCTTTGGGAACAACGCGCCGTCCCGCCAGTTGCGATTGTCATACAGGAAATACTCGTCAGGCAGGCGTCCATCAGCTTTCAGGTGCGCTTCCAGTTCATTGAAAATATCCCGCGCCGCGCGCTGGCTGTCGAAGATTAACGCTCGCGGATTGTCGGGGCTTATCTTCCATATTTCTGTTTCGATAATAGCCATTAAGTGCTTTCCCTCCTTTGCGTGTTGTTGTTTTGAGCCTGTATGCCCGTAAAAATAGCCGGTACGCGGCTGTCCTTTTGAACCAGCGGGATGAATACCCCCGCCAGTTCAGGACAAAACTGCGTACCGGCTTTGTTTTGGATATACTCAAGCGCGTCGTCGGGCGGCCACGGTTTTTTGTAACAGCGGGTACTGCATAACGCCGTGAAAACGTCGCATATTGACACGATGCCGATATATGCTGGCAAGTCGGCGGCGCGATGACCCCAATAGGATTGAGAGCCGTCGTGCCATTCGTGGTGCAGTTCGCAACAAGCCCTTGCCATTTCGCCGAGTTCGCCCTGTATGCTCGAAAGCATGGCCGCGCCGAGTTTCGTGTGGGTCTTTATGATTTCAAACTCCCGCGCGGTCAGGGTTCCCGGCTTGTCGATAATGCTGCTGACTATGCGCTGTTTGCCTATGTCATGCAAAAAACCGGCAATCCGTATCTGTCTTGCCTTCGCGGGGGCATAGCCGCGCTCCAGCGCGACAATCTCCGCAAGCTGCCCGACCGCTTTGTTTTCATTAAAGCTGTCCATCTATCACTCCTGCCTTTTTGTTTTGGATTTGGCTAATGCGCCGAGAAAAGTGACTTGGATATTGACCCGCTGCGGAACAAAATCAGTACCAGCAGCAAAGAATATCCGGCACATCCCCATATTGCCGTGTGTATGTTGGCCGACGAGGTTATCCCTTGCAGAAGCACGGCGTAGATAGCGACGCACACCATAATCAGGAAACCCTGAAACGCCAGCGCGAACAGGGACTTTAAGTATGAATTGCCGATGCTGCCCCACTCGCGGTTTACCATCGTGGAAAACGGTATCGGCGCGACGCTGATCGTCAGATATATCTCTATCATCCTGCCGTAAATGATGATAAAGACGCAGAGCGAGATGATTCTCATGGCGAGGGACAGTATCAGGGATTCCACATACAGCCCGATAAGCTCGCCCGTTCCCATCGCCGCAAGCTGCGTTTCAAGGTCTGTCAGCGCCAGGTTCATGTCAAGGCTCCCGGCGATGATCCCCGCGCTGTTGTTTACGACGTTTTGGGCGATACCGAACACGAACATCACCAAGTTAAATGTGTTCGTGAGGATGTAGACCGCGCAGAACGTCTTAAATATCCACTTGAATATGATAAAAGTGTCGAAATCGTGCATATTATTTTTCTCAATCACCATCGTGATGAGTTCGTAGCAGAGAATGAAGGTCAGTATCATTCCCGCCAAAGGCAATACCACCGTTTCGGACAGGGTTCTCACGAGGTTGAAGATACCCGCGTTCCAGCCCGCCGGGGTCGCGCCCACCTGTCCGGCGATATTGCCGACCTCGGCGTTCACGTCGTTGAACATACGGGTAAAATTGCTTGTTATGCCGTCGATAAAAAGACCCCTGAACCAGTCGGCGATTGCGTCGAACAAGCCAAACATCGGTTATCACCTCCAGTTCCATACGGACATTGATTGTTATGCTTGTTAATCTGCGTCACCCGTTCCTTTCCGGCCAAGCGGCAGCGCCGCGACAGGAATCCGTCGCGGCGTGATGCCGGTTTGATGGCCTGTTTCCGCGTGTTTTTCGCAATGGCAATTACTGGAAAAATCACGCAAAAAGCCCTGAAAGCAAGGGAATAAGCATAATCCCGACCAATGCGACGCCGGCTCCGGCCATGAGCTGCTTCATGCCCTGCGATTTAGCACCGGGATTGTCGTTTCCGTAGCCCTCCAAGAGATTGATTACGCCCCATACCGCCAAGCCTGCGCCTAAAGCGATTACGAGGGTTTTTAAGGTGTCGATTGCGCTGGTGAAAAATTCCATTTTTCATACCTCCCAAAATTTTAGTTTTTTGTTTGTTTGCAATAAAAAAGCCCTGCGCTTGGCCTGTTACAGCCAAACACCGGGCGTATTGCCGGGTTGTTACGGCTTCATAAAACGCCGTTATCGCGCAGCAAGTCAAAAAGCTGCGCGTACATCAGCCGTGCGATGAAACCGAAATCCGCGCCGGGTTCGCCGCTTATGACGAACAGCGCGGTCTTGGTGGCGGAGAGCAAGTCGAGCAGTATATCGTCGCCGGTCATGAAATCCGTCGCAGGCGTGTTGAGCGGGGCAAGCCGCGCTATGCACGACGCGATAACCCGCCGCGCGTCGCCACCTACGGCGTCCTCGTACTCGCTGTATTTCCGCACGGCGAAATGCTCCGGCTCTTTTTCACCTTTTTCCATGATAAGGTAATCCACGGCGGTTATGTCGCCGTCCTCATAGCCCTCCTGTATCATGTGTTCCAGCATATATATGAGCGTCCAGAGCTTCATTTCATAGTCCGGCGCTTCAAGGTATATAAAGCCTATCAGCGCCGTGAGAAGCAGGGTTTCCCGCGACACGAAATCGGTATCGCCGGGTTCGCCCAACCCTTGTGTGCCGCCTATCAGGGCGTCGGCCAATGTTTGGACGCCTCCTTCGTCCCTAAGATACGCGAACGGGTTGTACCGCCTGCAACGCTTTATGTCCGTAAGGTCGAAAGCTTTGGCGGCATAACCGTTTTCATTGAAAGTAGCCGCGTATTTGTTCCACAGGCTCTTGTCGGGGTCGTGGATTACAAACGCATCCGAACCCCGCATGGCTTCCGGCGCAAGCAACGGGCGGGGGTCTGTACCGGCTTCGCAGACGGTATGCTCGCCGCCGCTCAGGATGATGAGCGGCGGGATAGCTGTGATGTGGTTTCTCATGTTGCCTCCCCTCTATTCGCCGGTATCAAACTCGTATTTGATGTGGAAAGTGCGCCCAAAGCCGCGAACCTTGTCAGGGAAGTCGTTTTCGACAATCCAATCCCACGCGGCTTGCACGGCGTATTCGTCGTAACGGATGCAGACGCCGATATGGTCGCCGAAGTCAACCGTCACGGCGGTCTTGTGGCTGTCGCCGATAAAGAGGTTTTCGTTGAGAATGGCGGCGACCGCCCAATAGTGCGGGTTGCCGGTCTTGGAGTAGACGCCGTGCATCGTGGCGATCTGTTTTGCCGAATACATCTGCGGCGCGACGTAAAACTCATCTTCCTCCGCTACGGAAATGCCGAGCGGCTCGTAGAGGTCTTTGAGGAACACGACAATCCGGTTCCAGTCCGCGCCGACGTTATTCAATGCGCGGACGACGATCCGGGCGCAGGCGTTGTATTCGCCGAGCCGTGGGACGGGCATGGACGAACGCGCTTCCAGTTCGGCGCGTTCCCGCTGCTCCATTTCATTAAATTTGGTCACATAGGCGACGGTGAACAGGACGCCTTTCTCGCCCGTCAGTTTATTCGCCACCATTTCGCAGCCCATCTTTGAGATGAGATAGCAGGGACGGGTTTCGCCTTTTTCGTCCAAATAGCTGCTTTCAAGGAAAAAATCAACGCAATCAATTTTGATTACGTTGGATTTTGTCATGTGGCCGATATAGCCGTTAATGTCCCGCAGCAGATTGTGATGCCTTTTGCCGATAACCTCGGCGACCTCGCGGCTGTCGATGTACGCGCCGCCGTTTTGCTTGATGACAGTTAAGCCATACATGATAGGTTAGCCTCCTTGTCTTTTTATTTTTGTGGGTAAACGCAAAAAGCGCCCCCTCCCGTTGCGTGAACGAGAGAGGGCGCTTTAAGGCACAGGGTTAAATGGGTTCCAAATCTTCGGGGAAGTCCCCGCCGCCGTCAAAATCGCCAAAGGCTTCCGTTGGCATGGCGACTTCCGGCTCCGCGTACTCGAAATACTGGTATTTTTCGTCCGGCTTCACTTTCAGCTTGACGGAAAGATACTTGCCGATGTCAAAGGTGTATTTCGGGTTGGCGTCGGACAGATAACGGTAGTTCTTGTGCTTCAACAGGTCGTATTTGTCCGAGAGAAACGGCCTGACGCCGCGTAACTGCAAGATACATTTGCCGCCGTCCATCACCGCCAATTCGTCGATACTCATAAGCTCCTTGCCTAATTTTTGGGTGTTCATGCTGAACGACGGCGACTGACCCTTGCTGACGTTGTTGGTGAGCATATACACCGTTTCTTTTCCGAGCGATTCAGACAAGTCCTTCAATGTGGTCTTTTCCTTGCCGCCCAAGAATAGAACGGTGTCGCAGTTGCCTATGATGGTTTCAGCGTTGTCCTTGTAAATATTTTTGAGCTGCGACTGTGTTTGCAGTATGACACACGCGGATATTTCCCGGCTTCTTATGGTTGCGATAAGTTTGTCGAAGCGGGGAATCTGGCCTATATTTGCAAACTCATCGAGCAAGAACCTGACATGGACGGGCAATCTGCCGCCGTAAACATTATCAGCCTTATCGCAGAGGATATTGAATAGCTGCGAGTACATCAGCGCGGCGATGAAGTTAAAACTGTCGTCCGTGTCACTGATGATGATGAACAAGGCCGTCTTGCGGTCGCCGATGGTGTCAAGCTCCATTTCGTCGTAGCTGATTAGCTCTCGAACCTCTTTAATATCAAAGGTTGCGAGCCTTGCGCCGCAGGAAATGAGTATGCTTTTAGCTGTTTTGCCCGCCGCCAATTTGTATTTGGCATATTGGCGCACGGCGAAGTGCTGCGGCTGCTCTTTTTCCAGTTCCTCAAACAGATAATCCACCGCGTTTTTGTAGGTTTCGTCCTCCTCTCTGACCTCCATTGAGTTAATCATTTCCACAAGGGAGTTCATGTTTTTTTCTTCCTCGGCAGCTTCAAAATGGATGTACCCAATCAGGGCACAGTACAACAACTGTTCGGCTTATAGTGATAGGTAAGCATACTGTGTCTATGTTTCCGGCTTTTCCCCCACCCCGCACCGTGCATGAGGCTTTCACCTCACACGGCGCTCCATCAACAGGGATTCGCGTTCGTTATCACAAGTTATTACCACGAACATTTTATTGTTGTTTTACCGTATTCCATTCCGCCGAAACCGATTAAGCGGAAATTGGCAAATGCCCCGCTTCAACGCGGAGTTTGTTGAGTTTTGCCAGTTGTTTCTTGTTAAGGCTGAGAAAGGCAAGGTACTTGTCGATGGTCGGTTTTGTTGTTGCGTGTATCAGGGTATGTACATCTTCCCGGACAATAATCAAGTTTTGGTAATTGTCTCTGCCGCCTTTATCCCGTGGGATTTTATGATGGCAATGAATATCTCCCAATGTTTCAATTACTTGCCCGGTGACCGCACATTTACCGTACTGCGCGCAAAAGAGCGATAACCGGTTATCCGCGTACTCCGCGCTTTGCTCGTGAATCTCTTGGCGCAATAACGCCCGTAACATTCCGGTGTCAAAGCCGAGATTTTTGTGGATTTCCTTTCTGCCCTCCGGCGTATATTTTTGTACCGACCGTTTCTTGCATATAGGGGCTTTGGTGCTAACATAGCTGATAGGAGCGATAGGCAGGTTTTTAATGTATCGTATTAGCTTAGATGAGCCGTAGCGTTCCACAACTGCCCCTTCGATTTTGTCTTTTGGTTCCTTTTTCAGCCTGTCGCCAAGGCGTTTGACGATTTTACCTGCCTGATAGCCTATATCGCGGAAGTCCAAACTGACGCCTGTCGCCATTTGATAATAATTATGTTCCCCCATGACGAAAGCGTTGTATCTGAGAATAGCTCTTGCTTCTGTCATGCCCTTTGGCGGACGGGCGATGTCCTTAATCTTTTGCTTGGCTTCGGCCTTTATTCGTTGAACGGCCTTATCGCCAACCCGCGACTGTACTACCAGCTTGCCCTTTTTCTCTGTCAGCCTCATTTTGATACCAAGAAATTCGGAGTAATGCTTTGCAAGATTTACAACCTTTGTCTTTTCCGGCGATACGTCAAGCCGCAACCGTTCTTTCAGCCACTGTGTCACCGCCGTCATTGTCCGCGCCGCGCTGTCCGCGTTAGGGCAGAATATACGAAAATCATCAGCATATCGGACAATGTACATTTCTTTCAAGCGCGTTGAACGCATAGCTCTGTACCCATGACCTCTATCGTCTGCATTGACATCTTCCCGGTAGCGTGTGTATTTTGCCCCTACCGGATTTTCTTTCCATTGGCTGTCAATCCACCAGTCTAATTCGTTCAACACGATGTTCGCCAATAGCGGTGAAATAATGCCGCCCTGCGGCGTACCCTTATCCGGTGTTATCATCGTGCCGTCCTCTAACTGGATTGACGCTTTGAGCATACGCTTGATAATATAAATCAAACTTTTGTCACGGATACCGAGCGCCCATATCTGCTTTATCAGTTTGGAGTGGTCTACATTGTCGAAAAATCCCTTGATATCGAATTCCACAACAAACTGCAAGTGCGAGCGTTGCATGAGTTTATACGCCGCGCCGATTGCGTGTTCGCAACTTCTGTTAGGGCGAAAGCCGTAACTGTTATCGCTAAACTTCGCTTCGCAGATAGGTTCCAAGACTTGCAGAATACATTGCTGTATCAGCCTGTCCCAGATACATGGTATGCCTAGCGGCCGGGTTTGGCTTGGGTCGTTTTGCTTCGGGATTTCTTTTCTCCGTACAGCACGCGGGCTGTAATTCTTGGTGATGTTGCGTACTTTTTGAACTAACGCTTCGGGCGTGAATTTTTCAACATGCCTTATTGTCAGTCCATCCGTGCCGGGCGTTACGCTGCCGTCGTTTCTTTTGATGTTGCGATAGGCGAGAAGAATGTTGTCTCTGTTGAATATTAAATCCATCAAATTGTCAAAACTTTCGCCTTTTGACGCTTTTGCATACAATTCATCAAAAGTGTCCTGCATATCGTAATACTCGGCGTGCCTGAGATTGTTTACCTTTTTCGGTTTCTTGGGGTTCTTGTTTTGCCTGTTCTCGGTAACCATATAGGCATCAACTCCTTTGTGGGAAGATTGACCTTTTGGTCGTACCCGAAATCCTACTGTTCACTTGTGATTAGAGCTTTGTATCTCTGTTGACTTGTGGCTGTCGCTCCAACCCCCATTACTAAGGTTGCCAGCTTTTGACTGTCATCCGTGGGGCCATCAACGCTAAAGCCACTACTTTACCCACCGCTTCGACTGCTTATTGTTCTTCGTCAGCCTATATATCACGTTGGCCATGATATACGCGATAGGCTTTCACCACGTTCCGATACTGCTATCTGTACATATACCCTTAGGTTTCCACTATGAGCCTGCCGGCTTGACGCCGCCTGTAACGGCGTATGGAATTTCATAGGGAAAAGTTTTACTTTTCCACACCGGCTCCCTTTCGGGATAGGGGGATTAGCCCCACGCTTCTTTTAGACCCGTACTATCGCGGTTTCGCCAGCCCTTTCGGACATTCTCACCATAGGCATTTTGTAGACTCCCGGCCTAACGCTCACAGCCACCTCTGGCTTGCTTTGCGTCTATCGCTGTTTCTATGTTCACCGCGAATAGAGCGAACGCAGTCAGCCGTCTTTACCGAGCTTCTGACCCTGACCGTTTCCAGTCAACGCCAGTCGGAGCTTCAGAGTGGGCGTTTCGGGGCGTTACCCCGTCATTCCACCCATCGCAGTATCAGTTGTTGCTTCCGATTAGTGCCGGAAGCCCCTCGTTTTTAGCACTATATGGTCTGAACGCCCACAGGGTTTAATCCTGTAGGATAGTGTTTGTACGAGAACGTGTCGCACTCTCCCGAAATTCTTCAAGGCGGTACTCAGCGTCCTCAAGTGTCGGCGCGCCATAGACCAGTTTCAAATCAGCCATCAGCGGCTTCAAATCTTTATAGGATACAAACCGTGTGGAATTGCGGATTTGATGGATTACGCAAAGCTGCTGTTCTGTCTTGGGGAACACTGTTTCAATGGCTGTGGAAAACCCGGAAAGATTGTCGCGGCAAGCGATTAAGATGTCTTGAACGCCGCGGTTTTTCAGGTCGTTGCACACGCCCGCCCAGAAACTCGCGCTCTCATTATCACTCAGCCAAATGCCTAATATTTCTTTACGCCCTTCCATATTGATACCCAAAACTGAG
>Ga0099364_10005953_pt1 | contig 17911 bp, 14 predicted proteins | sample TergutTh196P3_FD_73070 | JGI IMG/M metagenome (GOLD analysis project Ga0099364, IMG submission 73070) | Microcerotermes parvus P3 segment gut microbial communities from Pointe-Noire, Republic of the Congo - Th196 P3 | ecosystem: Host-associated > Arthropoda: Insects > Digestive system > Gut ...
CGATATTTATTTTTGCTATGCACATCAACATATAAACGTATCATGTTCATGTGCATAGCAAAAATAAATATCGCTGTTCGTGCGCGCGAGGAGTTAAAATTTGAATCGGTGTGCCTAGCGGATGCCATCCTCACAAACAGAAAGCATCTCGGCATCTATACTTACGGTGATGTTGAACTTCCTGACGCAATTCCGCGCATAATTGACGACATAACTTTTGAACAGACACAAATATTATTGGAGAAAAATAAAAAAGCCCCGGCACGCACCCACGCACCAAAGCAATAATAACTGCGCCATAAACGGCACTGAGTGTTCGTTTATGGCGCAACTGGCTCCCCAAGTTGGACTCGAACCAACGACCCTGCGGTTAACAGCCGCATGCTCTACCAGCTGAGCTATTGAGGAATATAAAATGGTGACCCGTACGGGACTCGAACCCGTGATGCCGGCGTGAGAGGCCGGAGTCTTAACCGCTTGACCAACGGGCCGTACGTCCGAAATTTATGATACACGAAAGCGCAATTATTGTCAAGAGGGTATACGCAAAAATTATAGCTGTGTGAATTATAGCTGATAAATCGCTGATAAACAATAGTTAGTCAAAGCACCGACTCCTCACTTTATTTTTTTCAGGATTAAGGATTAATTTTTATTTTATTCATGTTATGTACATAAACTGCGCTTATTATTGTAGGCAACACTGGGTTGGAGGGTGCACAGATGCATGATAACCACACTGACGGTAACTATGGCGAGCCTGCCCGCGAAAACGAAAGCGGCGAGCCGACTTATAATGAACCGACTTACGGCGAGCCGGTTTATAACGAACAGACTTACAGCGAGCCGATTTATAATGAGTCGTCTTACAGTGAGCAGACTTATAACGAGCCTGTTTACAACGCACCGGTATATATCGAGCAGGCTTGTAACGAATCTACTTACAACGAACCGGCTTACAGTGAGCCTGTTTACAACGCGCCGGTATACGTTGAGCAGACTTGTAACGAATCTACTTACAACGAGCCGATTTATAGCGAACCGACTTATAACGAATCTACTTACAGCGAGCCGACTTACAGCGAGCCAACTTATAACGAGGTTCGTAATTATGAGACTATGCACGATATGTACACACCGGGAATATGTGTAGGTTTTCCGAATAAACCGCAGCGTACGGATGAATACCCACCCCGCAAAAAAAAGGATGGCAGCAATAATAACTCTTTCTCTTTACGCGCCGTCTGTTTGGTGCTCGCCTGTGTGTTACTAAGTGCGGCGACAACATATTTGGTTATTGAATTTCGCATACAAAACGGTGATTTTGCCCCTCCTGAAAAAGAAATCACTCTCTCCCAAAGCGAGGATGTTTCGGAACCTCTGTTAGAGCTAACACCTGTTACAGTTCCGATAATCAACGAAATATCCGCAGAGGATATTTACGAGATGCTGCGTACACAAGTAGTAGGTATTAGAGCCGAGAGCATGGGTTCAGGTGGTTTTTTTGGCCAGCGTAATCAATCCGCGATAAGCGGTTCCGGTTTTATTATTTCAAGCGACGGCCATATCCTCACAAATTATCATGTTATCGAGGCCTCATTTATCAGCGACAGACCAATCACTGTATATCTCGAAGATGATTCAATATACGAAGCGGAAGTTATCGGCTTTGATGTGGGTAATGATGTCGCGGTTCTCAAAATCGAAGGAGAGGGGTTTAACCACGTCTCGATTACGGACAGCGAAAACATTCGTGTCGGACAAAGGATTTACGCAATAGGCAACCCCTTCGGCACATTGACCCGCACTATGACAGAAGGTATTGTCTCCGCATTGGAACGGACGGTCACTGTAGATAACAAACTCATCAACACTTTTCAAATCAGCGCCGCAGTTAACGCGGGAAACTCAGGCGGCCCTGTCCTTAACGCAAACGGCGAGGTAATAGGTATCGTCACAGCAAAGTTTATGAGCCCGGAGGTCGAGGGAGTAGGATTTGCTATACCCATAAATGACGCATTTGAAATCGCATCCTCACTCATTGAACATGGCTATATTACAGGCAGGCCTTTTTTGGGTATTACCCCGCAGACAGTCACAAGGGGTTACGCTGAGTTTTTCGGCTGGGTCGAGGGCGTATATGTCAGAGATGTCGCAACAGGTTCCGCCGCAGAAAAAGCGGGTATTCTGTTTGGCGATATCATTATCCGTCTGGGGGACGATGATATTCCCACAAGAGAGGCATTAGAGTTCATTATGAGGAAATTCAGCGCAGGAGACGTGACGACCATTACTGTCTGGCGCAACGGCGAAGTGGTAAGCCTCCCTCTTACGTTTGACGAGGCACAATCCGCAGGTCAGCCATAACCCTCTGTCTCGTCTATTGGCCGAAACTCCGATAATAGAAAAATATACATTGCTGGGCGATTCCGGCGTACGGGCCGAAAATGCCGGGGTCAAAATCGGAACCGTATATCTGCTTTATCGCCCGGTTTATCCATACATCTCGCGGAAAAACATCTAACATATGTAACCCAAAGAGTAAAACGCAGTCCGCGACTTTATCACCAACGCCGCAGATTTTCTTTAGTGCCGCACGCGACTCGGAGGCTGTCTTTTGTGCCAAGGCCTCAAGGTTTATCCCGCCTGAAACGACCGCCTTTGCTGCGGCGATGATGTACTCCGCCCTGTAACCGCAACGTATTGACGCAAGTTCTTCCGCAGTAAGCTCCGCTATCCGCGAGGCCGGAGGGAATGTGTGGAATGTCTTTTCTTCAAATTTTATCTCATCGCCAAACTTTTTACAGAGTGAGGCGATGATTTTTTTTATTCTCGGAATATTATTGTTTTGCGAAATAATGAAGGAACACAGAGCTTCCCATTTATCCTGCCTAATGATACGTATGCCTCTGCCAAATTCTACCGCTTTTTCCATAAAAGGGTCAACAGAGGCAATTTCTCTGAAAATCGCGCCGTAATCACGGTCGATATCAAAATAATCACGCCAAACCGCCTCATAATCCTCTGCCGAACAGGATATAAAGACACTATCGTTTTTACACCACAGCCGAGCCGCTTTACCCATCGCCACACCGATATAAACAGACTGTTTATCTGTACTCTGCGTATCGGTGACAGCATCCCAACGAAAGCACTGACCGCACTCAAATGTTTTAACGATATCAAAACTGCTTGCGTCCATAATTTTTATCATCGTACACCTCTTGTTAGGGGTTAGGGAGATTATACTACCGCAGTTTGCGGACCGCAAGGGGTTGAATACTACTACATAAAAATCGTCGTCGGGCTATGTAACAATTCAGAGGTTGCCGTTTTGTCCGCAAACTTCCGCACAAAGCCGCTCATAGGCTCATTTCCGCGGCTTGCAAAACTTGACGCGAGCCCTGTTCCACTAATCACAGCAAGCCTTTTTGCTCCAATTTCGCCGTGAGCGGACTAATGCGCTCCACTAACGCTCCCAAAATTGGCAACCTCTGAATGCTAACGAACCCCAGCGCACGTCATATTGCACAAAATATCGGGGATATTTTCGGGCATTTTGACGAAAATCACAAAGTCGATAAAATAATTCTTGACTTTTCTGTGTTTAAGGTAGATAATGGGGGTCTGCCTCGTTAAAACAAAGATAAATACAGATGAATAATCTTTGTTTTTCTTTGAGCAAAACAAAAGCAAACGAGTTAAAGGAGGGATGACCTTGCTTGCGGCAAACAGAAAGCAACTGATCTTGGAGACACTGCACTCGGACAAGTTTGTTCTGGTCAGCGATTTGAGCAAACAATTAAACGTCACCGAAGAAACTACACGGCGCGACTTAGACAAACTGGAGCAAGAAGGGCTCATTTTGCGGGTGCACGGCGGCGCCCATCTCAAAGAGGGGTATGGCGATTTTATCCCGGTCAATCTTCGTAAAATGTTGTTTTTGGAAGAAAAACAGAGTATTGCCTCTCGCTGTATTCAACTGATTGAAGAAGGCGACATCATTTTGCTGGACTGCAGCACCACCGTGCTTTGCATTGCTCAGGCTTTGAGGCAAATGGCGATACGGCTGACAATCATCACTAACTCGTTGGCGATTGCGGGTGAAATTGCCGGAAAGGAGAGTATTCGCCTGATACTGTTAGGCGGGGAGTATTCATCGACCTTGAATGCATTTATGGGCAACACTGCATTGAGGGAGCTTGATAGTTATTCCGCCGACAAGGTTTTTCTCAGTTGTTCGGGTATAAATGCGGTCAACGGCCTGTGTGACCACAATCAAGACGAGTCAAATATACGGCAGAAAATGATAGCGCGCTCCGCGTCCTGTTATTTCGCGTCTGATAGCACAAAGATCGGCCGTAACGCCGTATACGCCACCGCGCCGCTGTCTTGTATAGACGGATTGGTATTGTCTCAGCCTTTAAACGCAAAGGCAAAACTGTTGAAAGAGGAACTTGATGCATTGAATGTGAAAATCCATTTGAGTGATTTATAGGAGATCTCATCATGAATATTGCAATCGTAGGATGCGGGGGCATCGCAAACACACACGCAAAAGCATTAAAGCAGCTCGGTCATACTCTGTATGCAGTTATCGACAGTGACATCAGCCGCGCCAAAGATTTTCAATCTGTGTGGGGGGCGAAAAACGCCTCTGACCGGTTTGAGGACGCATTAGTTCCCGAAGTAGGCTGTGTGCATCTGTGTACACCGCCCGCGCTTCATTATGAAATGGCAAAAAAAGTTTTGCTTGCAGGTAAAAACCTTATTTGCGAAAAGCCTTTATGCCTTGAATCCGCACAGGCAAAAGAGTTGTATAACATAACGCGGGAAAAGAATCTGATAGGCGCGGTAAACTTTAATGTCCGTTACCATGAGGCTTGCCGACGCGCGCGCGACAGGATCAGGCATCCCAGTTTCGGCGACATCCGCTTGATCCACGGCTCTTATATGCAGGAATTCCATGTGCTCCCTGCGGAATATTCATGGCGTTATATTTCCGATATTGGCGGTAAAATGCGTGCCGTTACAGAAATCGGCTCCCATTGGTTTGACCTTGCGCGTTATTGGAGCGGGCTTGAAATCACAGAGGTCTCCGCTGTCTTTGGCAAATATAACCCAAAACGGATACTAAAAGGCAACACTATGTATGTGACCGACAACGGGGAAGGCGGCGAAACGCTGACCGTCACTTCGGAAGACTCCTCTATCATTTTGTTGCGCTTTAGCAATGGCGCCATCGGCTCTTTGGTTTTGTCAGAAGTGTCTCATGGCCGCAGCAATCAGATAAAAATTGAAGTTTCAGGCGCAAAACAATCTGTCTGGTGGAATAATGAAAACCCCTACCTCTTGAATGTCGCACATGGCAAATTTCAAGGGGTCAACGCATCGGTGAACGCATTTGGCGGAGGGTTCCCCGATACATTCTCCAACTTCTTCACCCAAATCTACAAAGCCATCGAACAAGGTGAAGATACCGATTATCCAAACTTTTACGATGGTTATGTCAATGCGGCGATATGCGAGGCGATTTATAAAAGCGCGGAGACTAATTCAAGTTGGACGAAGGTGCAGGTTTGAACAGGGTTTAGATTGTAGGGGCGGCGGCTTGCCTCGCCCGCAGGGATGGGATATTGCAATTTTTGCGGAAAGGAATGGGCTATTTATATGAACGAACATATGACGGTGTTAGTCACAGGCGCCGGTGCGGGCGCGGGGCGGGCGATCGCGGAAGGTTTTCTGAAGACGGGAGCCACCGTAATCGCTACAGATATCAAAGCGCCTGAATGGGATTATCCCGATAAAAGCAGGCTAATCAGGGCAGCCATGGACGTCACTGACGAAGAAGCTATAAAAAGCATAGTGACCGGGGCGGGCATCAATGTATTGATCAACAATGCCGGTCAATCGATTTCTAAGCCTGTTCAAGATGTGGAGCTTGCGGAATGGCGTAAGATTTATGACGTAAACGCGACGGGCACATTCATTTGCACACGAGAGGTCGTCAGAGGGCTAGTAAAAACGGGGAAACCGGGCAGGATCATAAACATCGCGTCTATTGCCGGAAAAAACGCTTTTGCGAACAGCTCGCCATATTGCGCCGCAAAAGCCGGAGTGATCGGGTTTACCCGCAGCCTCGCCCTCGAATTGGGGCCTCGGGGCATTACCGTCAACGCAATATGCCCCGGTTCCATTGACACGGCAATGATTCAAGGCGTGATAGATAACATTTCTAAACAATCCGGTCGCGGCAAGGCTGATGTACGTGTTGCAATGGAAAACAGCATACCCACCCGGCGTTTTCAGCAGCCTTGTGAGGTGGCGGATCTGTGCATTTTCCTCGCCTCCGACGCGGCAAAGAGCATAAACGGCGAATCCATAAATCTTGACGGCGGCGTAGTCCGGGATTAAGGGATTAGATACCTTGCAGTCCGCAGACTGCATTAAATGAAGGAGAGAGGACATTATGTTTAAAGAAGATTTTAATATCACTAAAATAAAAGAAGAAATTTGCGCTGTAGGATGGCAGCTTTATGAACGTGGTTATGTCCTGAGCAACAACGGCAATATCTCTGTGCGGATAGGCGGTAATGAAGTGATAGTCACGCCGTCCGGTGTGAATAAGGGGCGCATGACAGCGGATATGCTGGTGCACACCGATCTTGACGGAAATATCTTATCCGGCAACCGTTATCCGTCTTCGGAAGTTAAAATGCATCTGAGGGTCTATAAAAACGATAAGGACGTACACGCGGTCATCCATACCCACGCTCCGACTTCCACAGCTTTTGCGGTGTGCCGCCGCCCTATTGCCGGCCGGTATATGCCTGAAATGACGCTGAGGGTAGGGGATGTTCCTGTAGCGGATTTTGGGATGCCCTCCACCGACGAGGTGCCCGATTCCATACAACCATACATCGCCGGGCACAAAGCGGTTTTATTGGCAAACCACGGCCTGTTGACGTGGGGCGAAAACTTATGGGAAGCCTTTGACCATACCGAATTGGTAGAATATGCCGCAAATCTGCTGATAAAGGCTGAACATTTAGGCGGCGGAGTGGAATTATCGCAGGAGACAATGGATATTATGCTGAGCAAGCGTGATTATTACAAACGCTTATCCAGTTTGAAAACGAGTTAGGGGATTGTTGGGAAATTAGGAATGAGGAATGAGGAGTTAGGAATTGTGGTTGGCCTGCCTAAATCCTATTGGGAGGTTTTTTGTGAAAAATACTATTAGTGAGGTTACACACGCGGAGAGTGTTCGGCTTTCCGACGACAGTGCGGCAGTGGTTATATTAGATCAGTCGCGGCTGCCGAATCATCGGGAATACATAGCTTTGAAATCACCTGAAGACGTGTATGACGCTATCTTCCGGCTAAAGGTTCGCGGGGCGCCGGCTATCGGGATTTGCGCGGGTTACGCGATATACGTTCTGGCACAAAAAATGCCCGCTGATAGCCGAGAGGCTTTTGACGAGGAGTTTCTCCGGGTGAAAGAGTATCTCAACTCCTCACGCCCCACTGCCGTCAATCTTAGCTGGGCGCTAGATCGTATGTACCGCATCGTAATGTCAAACCCGGACGCGCCTGTGGCTGAGATTTTGCAGGAGTTGGAAACAGAATGTAAGGCTATCCACGAAGAAGATATCGCCATGTGCCGAGCTATTTCGGAGCACGGACTGACTTTGGTCAAAGATGGCGATGGTATTCTGACGCATTGCAACGCGGGCCCTCTCGCCACATCACGTTACGGCACAGCTTTGGGCCCCATATTGCTGGGCGCTGAACGCGGTTTTAGTTTCAAAGTGTTTGCCGACGAGACCCGCCCGCTTTTGCAGGGCGCCCGCCTGACTAGCTTCGAGCTGTACGAAGCGGGTGTTGATGTTACGTTAATTTGTGACAACATGGCATCTGTTGTGATGAAGAAGGGTTGGGTGCAGGCCTGTTTTGTCGGTTGCGACAGGGTGACGGCAAACGGAGATGTCGCGAATAAAATCGGCACTGCCGGAGTGGCTATCCTCGCCAAGCATTACGGCATCCCGTTCTATGTGCTGGGGCCGACTTCCACTATCGATCTGAACTGCAAAACCGGCGAAGATATTGAGATCGAGCTGCGTGACCCGATGGAGATACGCGAAATGTTCTATGCTGAACCGATGGCGCTCAAATCAGTGAAATGTTATAATCCGGCTTTTGACATAACCGATCATACATTGATTTCAGGAATTGTAACCGAAAAAGGCATCTGCCTGCCGCCTTATGAGGAAAGCATAGCGAGGGTGTTTAGGGGTTAGGGACTAGGGACTAGGGACTAGGGACTAGGGACTAGGGACTAGGGACTAGGGACTAGGGACTAGGAGACGGGGGAGCGGTTTTCTTTTAGGGGGTAGGAGTTAGTAGGCGGTGATATGTGTTCCTTTTCGGCGAGTTTGGCATCCTGCGAAACAACGCCGCGCTCCGCATCCATGCTCCGCTTTTCGGAATCACATTATCCCCGCCATGATGCGTTGATTAATTAGAAGTTAGGAATTGGGAGACGGGCGTTAAAATTTTGGTAGTGGAAGGTAATCAATGACTGTGGTGAAAAGGAGTGAGAAACATGAAGAAATCAGTAAAATTTTTCGCTTTGGCTTCAGTGCTGTTAATAACGCTGACGCTGCCCGCTTGTGGAGATAGTTCCTTTTACGCGCCTTCCTCGGAATCAGGTCTGCGCATAGGCATTGTCACATCTTCGGGAGTAGACGACGGTTCGTTTGGTCAAGAGTGTTACTTAGGCATACTAGGTTTCACCTCAACTCATGAAGACAGTTCAGTAAATCATGTCAAAGAACCCGACATGGGAAAAATGATCCAAGCCGTAAGCGACATTATCGCAGACTATGATGTGATGGTGCTGCCCGGATTCCAGTTCAACAATGTCACGCCTGTCGCGCTTGCAAACCCTGACAAGATGTTCATACTCGTTGACACATTTCCGATCGATGCCGAAGGAGAGGTGATCGAGCTGAACAATGTGTACGCCATGCAATTCAAGGAACAGGAGAGCGGATTCTTTGCCGGTGTTGCCGCCGCTTTGGAAACAAAAACAGGTAAAGTCGCCGTTGTAAGCGGAATGCCGTTTCCCCCGGTCGTCAATTACCAATACGGCTTTATGGCAGGCGTAAACTACGCCAACGCGCATCTAAACGCGTCGGCTACGTATGTGGAGCTCCCTTCATATGCCGCCAGCGATATGTTTGGCAACAATGTGGGCGGTAACTATGTCGGCTCTTTTGCAGACCAAGCTACCGGTAAGGTCATTGGCAACGCATTAATAAATGAAGGAGTAGACAGGTTTTTTGTAGCGGCGGGCGACTCGGGGAACGGTGTGTTTGTTGCCGTAAAGGAAGCCTCGAATGATATTTACGTCATTGGTGTTGATCTAGACCAGTATGACGACGGCGAAACCGGTACGCGCAACATCGTGCTTACTTCGGGCACAAGGAAGATAGCCATGAATATCACCCGTCAGCTTGAAAATATGTACAACGGCACCTTTCGCGGGGAAAACGCCTTATTGGACGCGTCCAGTGACTCTACAGGTTATGTAAGCCAGCCCGGACGGCATCAAATGTCTGACAGGACGCTCCGCGAATTGGAAAAGGTGTACAACGCCGTGAAGTATGGGGAAATCATACCCCCCGGCCAGTTCACCGGAGACTCCGTGCCAACGAATTTCCCGGGATTATAATGGTAACAAATTAAATATAACACAATATAGGACACAATAGGCAAACGCTGGTCAAGTAACCGTACTGTCAACCTGAGTGAAACGAAGGGTCTCATCCCTTGCCATCATACGACCAAAAGAAATGAGATTGTTCACTACGTTCAGGATGATATTGATCAGCGTTTGCCTTTGTTTTTCTTTTTCTTCAGCATGGGATATGATTCCCGTTTCTAACGGCGAGTTGGATCGAGAGGTGAAATGTTATGGTCACAGTGCCTTCAGCGTGCAACGATGCCAAAGCGGGTGATATCGCGAAAACCGTGCTTATGCCGGGCGATCCGCTCCGCGCCAAGTACATCGCTCAAACATATTTGAAAAACCCGGTTCTATTTAACTCCGTAAGGAATATGTTGGGCTACACCGGCGATTACAAAGGCAAAAGACTTTCCGTCATGGGCAGCGGTATGGGCGTACCCTCTATAGGTATATACGCATATGATTTGTACAATTATTACGATGTTGACGCTATCATCCGTATAGGTTCAGCCGGAGCATTGCCGGAGAATATCCGTCTGCGCGATTTGCTGATCGCGTCCGGCGCAGCTACAAATTCCAACTATGCCTGTCAATACAATTTTCCCGGAACACTGGCACCGCTCGCTGACTATGGGCTTTTGGAGAAATCTGTGGCAGCGGCACGAAGATTGGGTGTAAACGTGGTGGTTGGGGCAGTTTTTACCTCGGATCAGTTTTATAACGCGGATCCTGAAGCCGAAACGAAATGCCGCGAGATGGGGATATTAGCGATAGAAATGGAAGCTGCCGGGTTATATCTCACAGCGGCGGCGGCAGGCAAGAAAGCGCTTTCGATATTAACCGTTTCCGATCAGATATTGACCGGCGAAAGGTTAAGCACCGCAGAACGGCAAGAAGGCTTTCACGAAATGATAGAAGTAGCCCTCGAAACCGCATGGCAAAGCATTTAAGTGGCGCCTTTCACGAGTTGCCAATTTTGTCCGCAAACTTCCGCGCAAATCCGCTCAAAGGCTCATTTCCGCGGCTTGCAAAACTTGACGTAAGCCATGTTCCACTAATCACAGCAAGCCTTTTTACTCCAATTTCGCCGTGAGCGGACTAATGCGCTCCACTAACGCTACCAAAATCGACAACTCGTGAATATAACTTAAAAACCCTATCCTAAACAAATGGAGGGAAACCGTATGGACGAGTATATTGTTGAGATGAAACACATCACAAAAAGGTTTCCCGGGATCGTCGCAAATGATGATATTTCCCTGTCAATCAAAAAGGGAGAGATTTTTGCTCTGTTGGGTGAAAACGGTGCCGGAAAATCTACGTTGATGAGCATTTTGTTCGGTATGTACCAACCGGACGAGGGTGAAATCTTCATTCGCGGTGAAAAGGTGGTTCTAAACTCCGCCAAAGAGGCAGCCGCCCTGAATATCGGCATGGTACATCAACATTTTAAGCTGGTTTCTAACTATACCATAACCGAAAACATTGTTCTTGGTGTGGAGCCGATAAGGAAAATCGCGGGTTTGCTGCCTTATGTGGATTTGAGCGAGGCAAATGAGAAAGTGCGGACGCTTTCCGAGTCATACGGGCTTAACGTAAATCCCGAACAGCGAATTGAAGATGTGGACGTATCCACACAACAGCGTGTGGAAATCCTAAAAATATTGTACAGAGAGGCGGAAATCCTGATTTTTGACGAGCCTACCGCCGTGTTGACACCACAGGAGATAGAATATCTTTTGAAAATCATCCGCGAACTGCAAAAAGGCGGCAAAACCATTATTCTAATCACCCATAAACTGGAGGAAATCAAACATATCGCCGACCGATGCGCTGTTTTGCGGCGGTGAAAACTGGTTGATATCCGTGACACTTCCGCCATGTCAACCGAAGAAATGGCGTATCTGATGGTGGGGCGCGAGATGGATTTCAACCTTAACAAAGCAAAGTCCAATTTTGGCGATGTCGTGTTGGACGTGCAGGGGTTATATGTGCAAAACGAAAATAAGTTCAATGCGGTAAAAAACGTGTCGTTTCAAGTACGCAGGGGCGAAATATTCGCTGTGGCAGGGGTGTCCGGCAACGGCCAGACAGAGCTTGCTCATGCCATCGCGGGTCTGATGATGCCAAGCTCCGGCACTATCAGGCTGAAAGGGGAGGATATCACGGACGAACCTATCCGAAAGCGTACAGAAGCAGGCGTTTCATACATTCCCGAAGACCGTCAGAAATACGGGTTGGTGTTGGATTATAAATTACAAGAGAATTTGGCAATTAAGACCTACCACACGGAACCTTTTTCAAAAAGAGGGCTGCTCCGGCAGGAAGGCTTTAGGGCTTATGCCGAAAAACTGATTGAAGAATACGATATCCGCTCCGGGCAGGGCAGCGGGACGCTGACGCGTTCAATGAGCGGCGGCAATCAGCAGAAAACCATTGTTGCAAGAGAGATTTCCTTAGACTCCGACTTGATGATTTTTATGCAGCCCACTCGCGGGTTGGATATCGGCGCCATTGACAACATCCATCGTAACATACTTCGTGAACGCGGCAACGGGAGGGCGGTACTGCTGATTTCGTTGGAATTGGACGAGGTTATGCTCCTTGCCGACACAATAGGCGTCATCTACAATGGCGAACTGCTCAAAATCGCCAACGCTCAAAGTTTCACTGAGTATGAATTGGGTAAGTACATGATGGGGGTGACGGAATGAATACGAGGAAACTGCGTCTCTTTTTACTGGATCTTTTGGAAGACGATAGGCACAGCAAGTATACTATCCCGATGATATCCATTTCACTTGCAATTTTGGCGGCAAGCGTTATTTTTCTCTTTTTAGGCAAAAACCCCCTCACGGCATTTAAGGCTTTTTTGCAGGGCAGCGGGCTTATGATGAAACCCGCTTACGCCGGTGGTCAAAACGTTTTGACTGATTTTCTGTCATTCCTTGGTATCCTCGCGCCGATGATTCTGGCATCGCTGGGTGTTATTCTGGGAATGAAAACAGGGCTGTTTAATATCGGCGTGTCGGGACAGATGATGCTGGCAGGTTTTATGGCGACAATAATTGTCGGTTACTCAGATTTGAACGCTTGGATCGCGCGGCCTTTGGTTATTGTTATCGGTGTCGTTTCCGGCGCGGCGATTGGCGCGTTTATTGGTTTTTTGAAGTATCGCTTTAATATCCACGAAGTTGTTTCTTCTATTATGATAAATTACATTATCAGTTATTTGACAGGTTTTTTCATCAACAACCATTACATAGATATGTTTAGCCGTATGTCCCTGACTATCAATGATTCAGCTCGTCTCACCATTACCGGCCTTAGCTTCGGGGGTGCGAAATTGGGCTTGCCTATAGGTATTGTCCTAGCTTTGATAATGGTTTTGGTAGTACGTTTTATACTGGAGCGGACAGTGTTGGGATTTGAGATGAAGGCTGTGGGGTTAAACCGCGATTGCGCTCGGTATGCGGGTATGCGTGTGGGTGCGAATATAATGACGGCAATGCTGTTGTCGGGTATGTGTGCCGGGCTTGCGGGTGTGACTTATTATCTCGGATATTTTAACACAATAGTGCCAAAAGAATTGGCGTCGCTTGGTTACGATTCCATTTCGGCAGCCCTTTTGGGGAACATCAGCCCGATAGGCGCTGTTTTTTCCTCTTTCCTGATCACTATTTTTCAAAGAGGGAGCGTATATATGAGCAGCGCTATGGACGTGCCAAAGGAGATCGCCGGGGTTATCACGGGCGTTTTGCTGCTGCTTAGCGCTTGCGGGGCTTATATACGCAGACGCGCCCGTATGCAACGCGAGCAATTATTAGGCAAGAATCCGGTGCTTATGCAAAGGAAGGGGGTGGGCGGCAATGGCGGCTGTTGACAATATTATTATAGACGGGCTGTCTTTCGCTCTGCCATTATTCATCATGGCAATCGGCGGTATTTACTCCGAGCGCAGCGGGATAACAATGCTGTCTTTGGAAGGGTTGCAGGGTTTTGGCGCATTTATTGGCGCAATGGCGGTGGCGTTCAGCCGGATAGTTCTGGGTGAAGCTTCCGTATGGTTGATTTACATAGCGATGCTTGCCGCAATGATTGGCGGTATGTTATTCAGCCTCATCCACGCTATGTTGTGCGTGAAATTCCATGCTCTCCAAACGATCAGCGGCATGGTTGTAAACATCCTCGCAGTCGCGTTGACCACATTCTTCACAAGCGTCTTAAATTCGGCGCTCACCGGCGAGTCGTCGAACAGGATTCAGTTAGGCGTGTCCGCGCGTTTTACCGTGCCCGGTTTGTCGCAAATCCCAATCATCGGCGGTTTTTTCAAGAATGTCTACCCTTATGCGATCGTGATCATTGCAGTGGCGGCAATCGCTTGGTATGTGCTGTATAAAACGCGTTACGGCCTGCGGCTCCGCGCTTGCGGCGACGACCCCAACAGCTTGGACGCGGCGGGGGGTAATGTGTCGCGCACACGGTTTTCGGCGGTCTTGATATGCGGTGCGTTAGCGGGGCTTGGCGGCATATGTTTCGCGTATTCCATGTCGGCAATGTTTTCGCCGCATATCTATATGGGTTACGGCTTTTTGGCGATTGCGGGTTTGATTTTCGGAAACTGGAATATCATGCCTACATTGGGTGCGTGTTTGTTCTTTGGTTTTGCCCGCTCCGCGAGTTCACAACTGATTTTGAATGTCGGCCTTCCAAGCAACTTTTCGGATCTGTTTCTGGTTCTGCCGTATGTGCTGACACTCTTGATGCTGATTGCTTTTTTGCGGCACAACCGCACCCCCCGCGCCCTAGGCAAACACTTCGACTCAGGCAAGCGGTGATTTAGGGGTTAGATGTGCCCCCTTCGCGCACGAAGGGGATGGCACGAAGTGACGGGGGTTGTAGGATTTAGGCGTGTCATTCTGAGCGAAGCGAAGAATCTTGAATTAGGAATGAGGAGTTGTGGTTGGGGATTTAATTCCCCTCTGGGGAGGGGTGCCCCGAAGGGGTGGGGTGGTTCTGCGAGGCGAAGCCGAGCAGAGGATTCCCACGCAGGATTTAGGATTTAGGGGCGGATATTATCTCCCCGGAAAGGAATGGCGATTGTTATGAAGGTTACACCACAAGAAATCAAGAAACTCTTTCAGATGAAGCCGCTTCAAGATGAAGGCGGTGTGTATCGCCCTATGTATAGGAGCCGGGAAATCCTGCCTGCGGCGGTCATTCCCGGGCGAAAAGGCGACCATTCCTTATACACAGCTATTGTATATCTGCTAAACGGAAAATGTTTTTCACGAATGCATAGGCTTCCCACAGAAGAAATTTTTCACTTCTATATGGGAAGCCCTGTGGAAATGCTGCAGCTCCATCCTGATGGGTCAGGCAGCGTTTATCGGATGGGTCACGATATTCTCAATGGCGAGTTAGTCCAACTAGAAGTCCCGCGCGGCACATGGCAGGGGACGCGGTTGATTCCCGGCGGTGATTGGGCGCTGCTCGGAACAACTATGGCACCCGGATTTAGCCCTTGTGATTACGAAGACGGGGACTTAGAGGCACTGCAAAAAGCATACCCCGCATATCATGATTTACTGGAATTCCTTGCCGCCCCCGCTGTATATGAGTAAGGGGCGACAGCAAAACAAGGGGACTGCCCCCTTGTTTCGCAAAAACATCCACTCATACCAAAATATTACCACGAAAAGGGCGCTTCTGCGATAGAGACGCTCTTTTTTCGCCTTTCCCCGCAAAACTACGATTACACTTCAGACATCGCCCGAAAACCACCGTATAGGTCAGTCAATATCCTTCGCCCCGTGTCATTTATAATGTAGAATTTTCTGTAAATTTTCTACACAAATCACACACAAACCACTCATAATATGGTATAATAAAGCGTTGAGCTGTTGAACCGAAAGTAGACGCGATACCATCATCCACTCTCGGTGATTCTGCTATGGAAACGGTTACGTAAATGAGGTGGCGTTATGAAAATCAAAACATTATTCTCAAAAATCTTGACGTGGGTACTGACCCTCGTGATGCTGGTCGGTATTATGCCAACCGGGGTTCTCGCGGAGCGATCGCAGACGAACGGCATTTCCGTACCCTTTGAGGACATGGACGACGTCGTCCTCGCGGTTTTGGGCAACCCAAATGACGATTTTTACTTACAGATATACGAGTTCGGTGAAATTACATCGGGTTATGACCTTATCCTGCCCACAGAAGTTGAGGGCTTTCTGCCTGACGGCAGTTCCGTCATGGTGGAGGGTGTTTTGTGGTCAAGCGTACCGGCTTTCGACCCCGACACGCCGGGGATATATTTCTTCGAGCCGCATCTCCCACCGGGTTACCGATTTGCGGAAAACGGAGACCCGCTGCTGATCGTGGTACATATCCTCGACCCGCAGCCTGAACCCACGCCCGAACCGCTGTATGACCCTTTCGCGCGAACCGATTCTATGGAAATCATGGCCCTTTCGGGAGAATTCGGCAAATTCATCCAAAACCCGAAAACATCGATCCCGCAAGACTCTGTCGCCATATCCGACAGGACCGGACTAGAAGTGATTGCGAATGACCTGGGCGGAGTCTATCACCTGACCAACGACATTGATTTAAGCGGCGCGGACTGGGTGCCCATCGGCTCTTCCGCAACCCCTTTCACCGGCACCTTGGACGGGCAGGGGCATGTCATCAGGAACTTTACGATGGGCATCCCGGCCGCGAATACCGGCAACGCCGGGCTGTTCGGCTATCTTTACGCCGCGACGATAAAAAATCTGGGCATGGAAGATGTGTTCATTGACGGCGATGCTGATCATACATACCTGTCTTCAGGCGCCTTCCTTGGAGGCAGCAGCGGCGGCTGGGGGGACATCATCAACTGCTATACCGACGGCGGAAGCATCACCGGGAAGAATGCAGGCGGCATAGCCGGCGGCGGCTCCAACAACGGCATACTCGTCATGAACAGCTGGAACTCCGCCAATATTACCGGCTTGGGCAGCAACCCTTCCGCTTCCGATTGTTACGCGGGCGGGATTATCGGAAACGGCCGCTACATTATCAACTGCTTTAACACGGGTAATGTGACGTATGTCTCAGGATACGCCGGGGGAATTTTCGGAATTAATCGTGAAGGAAATGTCAGCGGCAGCTATAACACAGGCGCTGTAAACGGACATTATGCCGGAGGCATCGCGGCACAAAACGGCAACTACAGCATAATAGAAGAGTGCTACAACGCAGGCTCGGTTGTTGCCGCGCCATACTTCGTCGGCGGGGAGTCAAGTACCCGCGCGGGCGGGATCGCCGGCAGCAACGCCGCCGAAGCTGTTATCCGTGACGTTTACAACACAGGTGCGGTCAGCGGCCCCGGCCCATCCGGGCCGATAGCAGGAAACAACAACGGTTCTGTCACCCGAACCTTTTGGGTGGGCAGCGAGTACAACAGCGCCGGCCAGCGCACGGAAGCGGAAATGAAAAACCCCGGGTTCATCGAAAGCTTTTTGCACCCGGAGCGTTGGTGCGTTCGGCCCGGCGACTATCCGGGGATTGTGTTCGTCCCGCATTATCGCGTTAGCTGGGACGACGATTTAAGCTCTTCATGGAGCCTAACCATCGATCAGGGGTCACGCCCCATCGCCGCGGGCACTACTGTGAAATTAGCGTTTAGACAAGAAATATGGAACGGGTCAATCTCCGGCTTCTACAACACAGCTTTGGGGAGCGTTTCGCTGAAGGACGCTTCAGGCGTGTCTGTTCCCTATACGGTTACAGCGAGATTTGAAACACACCCCACTAACAAAGAAACATTTTGGACACTCACCTTTACCATGCCCGAGTCTGACCTAAGCTTTGATTTGCAGGAAGCGGTGCCCGTATTATCCTATGACGGCGCGAATTGGGATAGATTTGTATTCGAGGTGCCAAACTCGTACGGACTCGGCGTTCATTTGGTTGACCTTTCGATTGACCCGGGCGTTGAATTTCCCGTCTCACAATGGGCGATTGCGCCGGGGCATGAGATTATCGCGTATTTTATGACAGCGAACCAGACGCCTTCTAATCCAACCCCTTTTCTCCCTGATACCGTGACCATGACCGCGTATGAGATCGACAACGCCGGGGTCGGAACCCAAACCCCGTTAGCCTTTA
>Ga0099364_10005954_pt1 | contig 17908 bp, 13 predicted proteins | sample TergutTh196P3_FD_73070 | JGI IMG/M metagenome (GOLD analysis project Ga0099364, IMG submission 73070) | Microcerotermes parvus P3 segment gut microbial communities from Pointe-Noire, Republic of the Congo - Th196 P3 | ecosystem: Host-associated > Arthropoda: Insects > Digestive system > Gut ...
GTTTGGTCATGATGCCCTGGACCTTTTCTCCGCCGAACAGCCGCAATAGATCGTCCTCAAGGGCTATGTAAAACCTGCTCTCCCCCGGATCGCCCTGGCGTCCCGAACGGCCGCGGAGCTGGTTGTCGATCCTTCTCGATTCGTGGCGCTCAACGCCCACGATCCGAAGACCGCCCAGTTCGATGACCTTATCATGTTCCTGCGAACAACGTTCCCTGAACTCGCCGAGTATGGCGTCGAATTCGTCGGAATCCCGTTCGACGTCGCGTTTTTCGGCTTCGTCCCTGGCCATGAATTCCGCGTTGCCGCCAAGCACGATATCCGTTCCTCGTCCGGCCATATTGGTCGCTACGGTGACGGTTCCGAGGCGTCCGGCTTGCGCCACTATCAGCGCCTCTCTGTCGTGGGCCTTCGCGTTCAGGACGTTGTGCGGTATCCGGCGGGCTTTCAACAGGCGGCTCATTTTTTCGGAGTCCTCTATGGACGGTGTGCCGACAAGGACCGGCTGTCCGCTCTTGTAGCTCCCCTCCACCTCGTCCGCGACGGCGGAAAATTTTTCCAGCTTTGTTCTGAATATCACGTCAGAATGGTCGGTCCTTACCATCGGAAGGTGAGTGGGTATCGTTGCCACTTCGAGGCCGTATATCTCCTTGAATTCCTCCGCTTCCGTCAGGGCGGTGCCGGTCATACCGGACAATTTTTTGTACATCCGGAAATAATTCTGGAGGGTTATAGTGGCGAGCGTCTGGTTCTCCCTGCCTATTTTCACGCGTTCCTTAGCCTCGATCGCCTGATGCAGCCCCTCGGAATAACGCCTGCCTATCATCAGGCGTCCGGTGAACTCATCGACAATGATGATTTCACCGTCCTTCACCACGTAATGTATATCGCGCTGAAACAGATTGTGAGCCTTGAGGCTCTGGGTTATCTTGTGGGCGAGTTCGGTATTGGCATAGTCGGTGAAAAGCTCGGGCAGGTTAAGCAGGCGCTCGCAGTGCGCTATCCCCTCCTCCGTGAGGGCGACGTTGCGCTCCTTCTCGTCCACCTCAAAATCGGACCCTTTGCGAAGTGACCTCGCGACGGAGTCCGCCTTCTTGTAAGGTTCTATATTGTCCTCCGAAGGGCCGGACATTATGTGAGGGGTACGGGCTTCGTCGATAAGAATGGAGTCGACTTCGTCAACAATGCAGAAATTATGCCCACGCTGGACTTTTTCCTCCATCGAGCGAACCATGTTGTCGCGCAGGTAATCAAACCCGAACTCGCTGTTCGTGCCGTAAGTGATATCGGCCCTGTACGCGGCTGCCCTGTCCTCATGGCGCATAAACGGCGAGATGACGCCGACGGTAAGTCCCATGCCTTCGTAGATAGGCCCCATCCACTCGGCGTCACGCCGCGCGAGATAGTCGTTCACGGTTACTATGTGGGCGCCGTGACCTTCTATCGCGTTCAACGCGACGGCAAGCGTCGCTACGAGGGTCTTGCCCTCACCTGTCTTCATCTCAGCTATTTTCCGCTCGTGAAGTGCCATGCCGCCGATCAGCTGCTCATCAAAATGCCTGAGGCCAAGACGGCGGACCGAAACTTCCCGCACGCGGGCGAAAACTTCCGGCAGGATATCGTCCAGAGTATGATCTTCTGACAGCAATTTTTTGAAATACGCGGACGACTGCCGGAGCTCATCATCCGTCATCGAATTCACTTTCGGTTCGAGCACCCCTATGTCCGACGCCGCGATCCTGTAGCGATCAATCAATCTATCGTTGGGGTCAAGCCCCAGAGCTTTTAATATTCCCTTTAACATATCTCGGATACCGCCTCCATGAATACGCCGCGTCAAAATGCAAACGACGTTTATTTTATCATACGAGATGGCGCTTGACGCGTCGTGTTAAGGAATCGCTGAATAAATGTTTAAAAGCGAGAAAGTTTGGATTCGTTTGAGGGGCAAATATCGCTCAGGAAACACTCCGCGCATTTCGGACCTCTCGCATGGCATATGCGCCTGCCGTGTTCGATCATGTTCATGTGGCCGCCTCCGCTTCTATCCGAGGGAACGATGGATTCAAGAAAATCCTGAATTTTTTCCGGCGCGGTTTTTGGCGGGACCCAGCCCAGCCGTCTCGATATGCGCGCGATGTGAGTGTCCACCGGGAAGGCCGGGAGGCCAAGGTCGAACACCATTACGCACGCAACCGTCTTGGGGCCTATGCCGTGGAGGTTCGAGAGGTATTCCCTCACGCGGACGGCGTCCCACTCCTTCATCTCCGCGAGGCTGAACGCACCGAAGTCGTCCCTTACTTTCGACAATATGGCCTTCATCCTCTCCGCCTTCGTGTCGCCGAGGCCAGCGGATTTGATCGCCACCGCTATATCTGAGACGGAAGTTTTTGCGACGTCACCCCACGAAGGATATTTTTTTCGAAGCGATTCGTAGGCCATGTCACGATTCCTGTCGTTTGTGTTTTGCGAGAGCAGCGTTAGGATCAGTCCGTCCATCGGCTCCCCCGTCGCGTACGTGTCAGGAGGTGACGACTCGTGTCCGTAAGCGGATTCCAGCCTGTCCAGGACGAACGGTATTTGTTCCCGCACCCCAGCGGGCAAGGGTGCGGATTTGTCGTTTTTTTTACCTGCGGCCCTATTCGGGCTCGTCGTCGCTCTGCTCATCGTCGTCCTCGTTGGCCTTTGTCTTTTTCGACAGCGAGCGTTTCAGTTTTGCCGAACGTTCGAGCCATCCCTTTAGGCACATTTTTGTGCGCCCGTGTATCGAATCCGCGGGGAAATTTCCGTCCGCGTCGGACTCTCCCGCCGATACGCCCGTCATTATCTCTATACCCTCGTCAATAGTGGAAATGGCCCATATCGTGAAATTCCCGGCCCGCACCGCCTCCAGTACGTCATCGTTTAACATCAGGTGACGTACATTCTGCGCGGGTATCATAACACCCTGTGTGCCGGAGAGTCCTTTAGAGCTGCAATAATTGAAAAAGCCCTCTATTTTTTCGTTCACTCCGCCTATTGGCTGGACGCCTCCGAATTGGTCCACCGACCCGGTTACCGCTATGTCCTGACGCAAAGGCGCGTCGGAGAGCGCGGACAAAAGGCAGTACAGTTCCGTTGACGACGCGCTGTCGCCTTCGATACCTCTGTATGTCTGCTCGAAAGCGATTCGCGCGGTCACGGAGATCGGCATATCGGTCGCGTACATACGCCCGAGGTAGCTTGACAGAGTGAGCAGCCCCTTGTTGTGAATGGGACCGGTGAGTTTGACCTCGCGTTCGATATTCACCACGCCCTCTTCACCCATGTAGACGTTCGCGCTTATGCGCACCGGATGGCCGAATTCGTGATCGACGAGGTTTATAACCGTAAGGCCGTTGATTTGGCCGACAACGCTTCCGGTAGTGTCGATTCGGAGCACTCCTGTTTCATAAGCTCGCAGGTAACGTTCCTCAATTAGATTCGAGCGGTTTTTTCTCTCCGCTAAAGCTCGCTTTACGTGCGGCAGATCAACCGCTTCCGCGCCATCGACCCTTGCCCATACCGTGGACTCGGTCAACAGTTCGGATATCCTGTTGAATTGCGTCGACATTCGTTCCTGATCGTCAACGAGGCGCGCTGAACACTCGATCACCTCGGCTACTGCGCCGGATGTAAATGGAATATGCCCGTGATTGCTGACAAATTCGGCAATGAAGCAGGCCATCCTGTACTCCATGTCACAGTCCCTCGGCATGTCGGATTCGAAGTCGGCCTTGATCTTGAATATCTTCTGAAACTCAGGGTCGTATATGTTGAGCAGATGATAAAGATAGTACGTTCCTACCATCGCCACCTTCACGTTCACCGGAACAGCCTGAGGGCGCAGCGACGCCACCGGGATATAGCCCAGGTGCTCGCCGAGATTTTCAATTGTGAGTTCACCCGAAGTCAGAACTCGTTTCAAAGCGTCCCACGACATGAATTGCCGCAGCACATTTTCGGCCTCAAGCAGTAGGTATCCCCCGCAGGCTTTTTGCAGAGCTCCCGCCTTTATCCTGTGAAAGTCGGTATAAAGGTATCCCTGCCTGCTCTCGTACTCGATCTTTCCGACCAGGTTGTAATAAGTGGGGTTCGTTTCCCTTATCACGGGCGCGCCCTGCTCCGGGTCATTTGACACGAATACGTTTACAGTAAAGCGGCTGAAATCGACCTCTGCGTTCTCATCCCTCGCGGCCGCAACGAACATGCCGTAATTTTCGATGATATCCTCAGCGAGTTTATCCATCCAGTTCGAGAGTTTTTCATCCTCGGGCATTTTTTCTCGAAGTTCGCTCAGGATAGGCTGAATTGCCGTGCGGCATATCTCGCCGTCCAGTTCCTTGATATGCTCCTTGAGATCCTTTTCGCGTTCCCTCATCGTGCGAAGCGTATCCAGTGTGTGGGCGGCTATATCGTCGGATTTTTTTTGGATATCGTTCTGTTCGGCCTCCGATAATTTTTCAAACTCCTCCGGCTGCATCTCTCTGGTCGCAAGCGTCGGTTCTTGCTGTCCATCTTCCTCTGAAACAGCCTCAATTTCCTCATCAGCCTCGTCTTTTGCCGCCTCCTCTTTAATTAACGGCAGATTGACGAAACCCTGCGGCGTTCTTTTTATGGAAAAATTTTTCTCCAGAGCGTAAACTCTTAGCGACTCCATAAGCTCGCCGACATTTTCCTGAAAATTTTTCACCAAAGACGCCTTGCTGTCCTCGTACTCGCTGTTGTCGAATGCTTTGCCGAGGTTGGTTTTGAGGTCCTCCACAAGACCCTCCATTGCGGACGCCATTTTTTTTCCGCATCCCGCCGGCAGACTTATGGCGATAGGTTCGCCCGGCTCGTCAAAGTTATATACATATATCCAGTCGTCAGGGGCTTTCATACGCGCCGCCCGTTCCTTCAGTTGACGCAATGTATATGTTGTTCTGCCGCTTCCCGGGTCTCCCACCACGAAGAGGTTGTAACCCTTCTGGTCGACCTCAAGAGCGTAAGAAATGGCGTTCACGGCCCTTTTCTGGCCTATCAGCTGCTCGTTGCACGTCAATTCGTCCGTGGTCGCAAATCCGAGCGACGCCGCGTCGGTTTTTTTTCGCAGACTTTCCAAGGGAACTTTTTTCGCATCAAATACTGACATCAAAATTCCTCCGAAAAAAAATATATAAACTAAACAGGAGACGATATAGATCGTCTCCCGTGGCATCATCTGATCATTTGTAATTTAATGGAAAAATCTTAAACTACACCGTCACAAAATGAACTAGATCTTCACAACGTCAGAAGCCTGTGGACCTTTTGTACCCTGGGTGATCTCGAAGGAAACCTTCTGACCCTCGTCCAACGTTTTGAATCCCTCTCCTTGAATTGCGCTGAAGTGTACGAAAACATCACTTCCCTCGTCGGTCGTAATAAACCCGTAGCCCTTTGTTGCGTTGAACCATTTCACTGTGCCGTTGCTTTTCAAATCGTGTTGCCTCCCAACAAGATATTATCGTCGGATTTACCGACTTACAGAACAATAGTTTATAATTTTACATCTGTCAAGATTTTTTAAATTTTTTTAATTATTTTTTATTTTTATTTTTACTTCAAAAAAAAATCATAGAGTTATGAACGGTAAGAAAACCATTCATAACGAAATCTATTCACCCGCCATCAACCGACGTCACCCCTGCCCAGATATATATGATATTGATTGATTAATCAGTATATATGATAATGGTCATGAAAAGTCATATTATTGGAGGCTTGTGTAATGAAAATAAACAAACTGACTGAAAAATCCCAGCTCGCCCTCGCTGAGGCGCAGAACATAGCCATATCACACTCGCATCAGGAGATTGGCGAGCCGCATCTTGCGCTGGCTCTCACTCGTCAGGAGGACGGGCTTATACCCAGAGTGCTGGAGTGCGTGGGAATAAATCCCGATGCTTTGTCGAAATCAATCGAGGCGGAACTGAGAACTATTCCCCGCGTCACAGGTTCGGGTTATCAGCCGGGGCAGATTTTTGTATCGAGCTCCTTGGCGGGCATATTGGTAGACGCCGAAAATTACGCGAAGACCATGAAGGACGAATATGTGTCGGTTGAGCATATCTTCGTCCAGTTGATCGACTCCTCGCGCCTGTCTAAAATTTTCGGCGCGTTCGGCGTAACCAGGGACAAATTTCTCGCCGCGCTCTCTCAGATAAGAGGCAATCAACGAGTCACCAGTGCCTCGCCTGAGGATTCTTACGAAGCGCTGGAAAAATACGGGCGCGACCTGGTCCGCTCAGCGCGTGAGAACAAACTTGACCCGGTGATCGGCCGCGATGAAGAAATTCGCAGAGTGATACGCATCCTTAGCAGAAAGACGAAGAACAACCCCGTGCTCATAGGCGAACCGGGAGTGGGCAAGACCGCCGTGGTCGAGGGTCTCGCGATGCGGATCGTACGCGGCGACGTACCGGAGGGTTTGAAGGATCACTCGCTCTTCGCGCTGGACATGGGCTCGCTTATAGCCGGAGCCAAGTACCGGGGCGAATTCGAGGAACGGCTCAAGGCTGTGCTCACCGAGATACAGCGCAGCGATGGCAGGATAATCCTCTTTATCGACGAGCTGCACACTATTGTGGGTGCGGGTAAGACCGACGGCGCTCTCGACGCGGGGAACATGCTCAAGCCGATGCTCGCGCGCGGCGAACTGCACTGCATTGGCGCGACTACTTTAGATGAGTACAGGCTCCACATTGAAAAGGACGCGGCGCTCGAACGGCGTTTTCAGCCCGTACTGATTGAACCCCCTGACGCCGAGGACACAATTTCCATTCTTCGCGGCCTTAAGGAACGTTTCCAGGTTCACCACGGCGTTAAAATCCAGGACAACGCGCTCGTCGCCGCCGCCGTCCTCTCCAACCGCTATATCTCCGACAGATTTTTGCCGGACAAGGCCATCGACCTCGTGGACGAAGCCTGCGCGATGATAAGAACTGATATTGATTCCATGCCGGCGGAACTCGACTCCGTTTCGAGGCGGATCATGCAGTTGGAAATCGAAGAGGCCGCGCTGAAAAAGGAAAACGACAAGGCAAGCGCCGAACGTCTCGAAGCGCTCACGAAGGAGATTGTGAATCTGAAAGAGGAATCCGACGCCCTTAACGCGCAGTACGAGAAGGAAAAATCGACGATATCGGGCATCCGGGAACTTCGTGAGCGAATAGAAAAGACAAAGGCCGACGTCGAACGCGCGGAGCGGGAGTATGATCTCAACAAAGCCGCTGAATTGCGTCACGGCATCCTTCCCGACCTGACGAAAAAACTCCAGGAAGCTGAGGAGCGCGAAGCTGAGTCCAACGGCGGCAAAAAATTACTGCGCGAGGAGGTTACCGAGGACGAGATCGCGTTGATAGTCTCAAAATGGACCGGCATACCGGTGACGAAACTGGCTCAAGGCGAGCGCGAAAAGATACTCAACCTCCCTGAGATACTCCATGCGAGAGTAATAGGTCAGGACGAGGCTGTCCAGTCGGTTTCCGACGCGGTGCTCCGCTCCCGGTCCGGCATAAGCGACCCGAAGCGCCCGATCGGCAGCTTCATATTTCTCGGTCCGACGGGGGTGGGGAAAACAGAACTCGCGAGAACACTCGCGGAAGCTCTCTTCGACTCGGAGGAAAACATAGTCAGGATAGACATGTCCGAATACATGGAGCGCCACTCCACCTCGCGGCTCATCGGAGCGCCCCCGGGCTACGTGGGATATGACGAGGGCGGCCAGCTCACCGAGGCTGTGAGGCGCAAACCTTATTCAGTGGTGTTGTTCGACGAGGTTGAAAAAGCGCACCCGGAAGTGTTAAACATACTGCTGCAAATTCTGGACGACGGACGGGTAACAGACAGCCACGGCAGGACAGTCAGTTTCAAGAACATCGTCATCATAATGACCAGCAACATAGGCGCTCATATCATAGCCGACGGTCTCTCTTCCGACGGAGATATAAGCGAGGGCACAGCCATGGCTGTCCAGAACGAACTCAAAGCGAAATTCAGGCCGGAGTTTCTAAACCGAGTCGATGACGTTGTGATGTTCAAGCCGCTAAAAATGTCGGAGATTGGGGAGATAGTTTCGCTGTTGATTCGCGGAGTGGCCCGGCGCCTTACGGACCGTAACATAACACTGGATATTACTCCGAGCGCGATAAACGTTATTGCGAAAAGCTCCTATGATCCGGCGTACGGGGCGCGGCCGATCAAACGTTACGTCCAGCGGAAGCTGGAGACGCAGATCGCGCGTGAGCTGATACAAGGGAACGTGCAGGACGGCGGTAAGATTATTATCGAGAATCAGGGGAATGATATTGTGATTGTGTCGTGATAAAAAAACAAAACCTTGGGGCTCTGCCCCAAACCCCGCGAGGGGACGCAGTCCTCTCGACCCCATTTATGGGAGTCCAGAGGGCGAGCCCTCTGGCGGGTCCGGGCAAAGCCCGGGGTTTTATTTTTTAAATTACCTTTGCCTTCCCAGCGGACGCTTCGCCGTGAATCTGACGCAGCATCGCAACACAAACTTCCAGCGCCCGCTTCCCATCATGAAGGCTTACCAACGGCTCGCTGCCCTCGCGCACACACCTAACGAAATCCTGCAACTCAAGCTTGAGAGGCTCGCGCTTCGGAAATACAGGATGCTCCACTACCTCGACAAGCCCCCTGCCCTGCTGCTGGACGCAGTGATGAAGCGTAACGTCCTGGGTTTCGTAATTAACCAGCAGATGGCGCTCAGGCTCCGTGATCTCAAGCGTACGCATACGCTTTTCCGTCACCCGGCTGACCAATATGTGAGCGATTGTTCCATTTTTGAAACTAATCTGAGCCGACGCTATATCCTCGTGCTCGGTGCGGACACAGCGGCCCATTGCTGAAATATTGGTTATCTCGGAATCCACCAGCGACAGGATAATGTCAACGTCATGAATCATCAGGTCCAATACAACGCCGACGTCGCTTATTCTCGGCGAAAAAGGACCGACGCGGCGCGACTGTATGAAAATCGGATCGTGTACCATTTCGCGAACCTGCTGAACAGCTGAATTGAATCGCTCGATGTGCCCCACCTGCAATACCAGGTTTCTATCGCTCGCTATCCGAAGCAGTTCCTCGGCCTCCGCGGTATTCGCGGTCACCGGTTTTTCTATGAGAAGGTTTACCCCCCGCTCCATCGCCGTCTTCGATACTTCGAAGTGACTCACGGTGGGTACGACAATACTCAAAGCATCAGGTTTGGTATCATCCAGAAATTTTTCAAGATCCGCGTAGGCTGGTACTCCTAAATTTTCCGCGACTCCGAGAGCGCGCTCCTCGTCAATGTCTACTACCCCAACCAATTTAGCCCCAAGTATCTCCGAATATACGCGGGCATGATGAATTCCAAGATGCCCTACGCCAACCACGCCAACTTTCACGTCACCCATGAATCTATCGCACTCCCCTTCGATGTGCGTTCTACAATTCTTATTTTATATTATCACGTTATTTCGTCGAATAGTGGCATACCGATTCACAGCTAAGCAATACGTCGTCACCTTTTTTCTGATTCTTTAACAATCCTTGCCATATTTTTTCGCGGCTTCAAGCATAAATACAAGATTTTCGGGAGGAACATCCTCCTGAATACAATCGTTTACATTCTGAGCAACTTCATTTATCAATAATTCCCGAAATCCAACCACATCCTCGGCGATTTCTTTTATGCTGTCATGTGTCCAATCACGCCCAACGCTGCATCGAAAATTTTTTATATTGACAGTGGAGAATTTATATGATAATAATGATTCAATACTTTCTTACCATCAGACAAAAAGTATGTTCTTGTTTGTGAAATTAAAATAATTATTACGAGGTCACCATGAACAGAGATTTCGAAATTTTAAAAAGATTTGGGACAACTCTCGCGGAGATCTCGGTATTGCCTGTGCAAGAAGAAAAGAAAAAATGTGGCGCGCGCTTAACGGGCTCAAAATGATCCGCCCGATGGTATGTATCGACCAGCTCACGTGGCATGAGCTCAATGTAAACGATGAACTTACGCTGCAATGCGCTGACACTTTTTTGCGTACTGTTGAACAGAATATCAGAAGACTTTTGTTTAAATGGATGTGCGTTAGATATATCCAAAAAAAAAGCGAGGGAGATTATGAAAATCAGCGTTAAAAAGAATGAAAAGAACGACGAAAGACTGGCAATAGCTTTCAGGATGGGAAAGCCGGATGCCGTTCCAATAGAACTCGTGAATCTTTGCAGTTTTTTATGTGGGTGGCTCAATTTCAAAGCTTATGATTATTTTAACCGGCCTGATTTTATGCTGGAGTGTCAGTTGAAATTCAAAGAACGCTTCAGAGGGCTTGGGTTTATCGGGCCAGATTACGGCGTCGCAATAGAACCATCGAGCTTCGGAGCAAAGATCGTATGGCCTCAAAATGAGCCGCCGTGGGCAATTCAGATGATCGACAACGTGGATGATCTGCCGGATTTCGTGAAATCACTTGAAGAGCCCGATCCGTTAATGGCGGGATATACGCCCCTGTTGTTTTCCACATATTTTTATATGAAGGAAGTTGTCGGCGAAGTCGCTCCGCCGTGTGGAATGCTGGGGCCGTTTGAGATAGCAACCGCTTTGGTTGGAACCGAAAACATAATGCTGGGCATGAAAATATACCCGGACGAAATTCATAAACTGATGAAAAAAACGACTCAATATGTAAAAAACTGCATGGGAGCGAGAGCGGAGTTATTCAAAGACAATCTGGACGTTGTGTATATGGGAGAGGACAGCCCAGGAATGATTTCAGCGGATGATTTCAAGGAATTCGTTATCCCCTACACCGGCGCGATTTTCAAGGAAATGGGAAATGCCGGCTCGTTAAGGATGTGGCATTGTGACGGAATGCTTGAACATTTGATAGATTTACTGCCTCAGTTGAATATTAATGTATTGCGAAGTTTCGATCCGTATACCGACATATCTTTGTTTAAAGAAAAAATCGGCGACAAAATCTGCCTGATGGGGAACATCCATCCCGTCAGGGTTCTTTCGATCAAAACCAGGGAGGAAATTGACGGAGAAGTGCAAAGAATCATGGAAATAGGTAAGGTTAACGGCGGCTTTGTTATGACAAGCGGAGGGGAATTGTGTCATGGGATATCCGAGGAAAATTTAGACGCTTTCCTGGATGCCGCGGAAAAGTATGGCGGTTACTGATTAATATGTTCGGAATGACAGGAGGGGGTGATTTTGGAAAGTTCTCTTTGAGTCAGTAATATTGTTTTCAGGATTGGCAATAAAAAATTCAAGGAGGTAAAAGAGTATGAAAAAACTGTTGTCCTTTATTTTGGCCGTTTTGATGATCACGGCGTTGGTCGCTTGCGGCTCACAAGCTGCCGCTGCTCAGTTTAAGTTCGGATACGTCGTGAACGATATGTCTCACGAATGGTATCAAAACATCGTAAAAGGAGCGAGAATACGGGCCGGCGAACTAGGCGCGGAATTAATGGTTGCGGACTCGGCTATGGATGCCGGCAGGCAAATCACTCAGCTTGAAAACATGCTCGCCGACGGAGTCGATGTACTAATTATCACGCCGGTTGACGTGAGAGGCCTCGCGGCTATTATGAGGCAGGCGAGCGAAATGGGCGTGCCGGTCATAACGGAATCTAACTTTGTAGAAGGCTCTCTAACAATGGTGGGCATCGACAATGTCACCGGCGGAAAAAAAGCCGGGCTGTGGTTTGGCGAATACGCTAAAGCAAACAACATTGATCCTAAAATATTGATCGTCGGATTGCCTGCCTATGAAGATTGCAGGCAGCGCGTCGAAGGCTTCAAGGCCGGCATGGAAGAAGTCGGGATTTCCTATGAAATATTACAGGAGGTCGATGGTCAAGGCGCGAAAGAAATTGCTTTGAGGGTTTCTCAGGATGCCTTAACAGCCAACCCGGATGTCAACGTTATATTTGGTATAAACGATAATTCGACTTCCGGCGGTATGGCGGCATATAAAGAAGCCGGCCTTGACGAGAGTACGCTTACAGCTATTGGCTTTGGTTTTGAAGGCGCTGTGGGAAGAGATCTTTTGCTCGACGATACCCCTTATAAAGCGGCGCTTGCGATGTTCCCGGATTTCATGGGTAACAGCTTGATTGACGCTGCGGTAAAAGTCGCTAACGGTGAAACGATCCCCGAGCACTATGAGTCCGGAACAATCGTTATCACGGCGGAAAACTTTAACGACTTCTACACTCAAGACGGCAGCGAGTACATCACGAACTTTCAAGCGATTCGTGACCTATTAAACCAATGATAAACGGAATAGGCCCGTTCACTAATCAGGAACGGTCTAATCGGACTGTATAACAAAAGCCGTGCCTGCGTTACCCGCAGGTACGGCTTTTGTTTTGATAAAGGAAGGATTATATGGAAAAGAAACAATTGGGAGCGGTGGAAAAATTTCATACAAGTATAAAAAACTCCGACATTCTTGTGTTGGTAATTGCTTTGTTAATTTTATGCGCGGCCATCTCCTTAAGGACGCCTACGTTTTTGACCGAGCGCAATATTATGAACGTTTTGCGTCAGGTTTCGCTTTCAGCAATATGCGGATTTGGCCTCGCAATGGTAATTCTCCTCGGAGAAATTGATTTGTCAGTCGGGGCGCAGCAAGGGATTGCGGGAATCGTTTCTGTAATTACGTTTAACTCTACGGGAAGCATACTTTTGGCTATAGCTGCCGCCCTTGCTGCGGGAGCCGTGATTGGGGCCGTAAACGGGATTTTAGTCACGAAAGGAAAGCTGAATTCCCTGATTGTTACGCTTGGAACCATGGCAATTTGGCGTGGTGTCGCAATGGTTTCGACCGGCGCGGTTTCAATTCAGGCGAATGACGCCAGATTTCAGGAGCTTGGAACAGGATTTATCGGGCCTATTCCCAACGCGGTAATAATAGCTGCCATTGTGTTTGCAGTTATATATTACGTATTGAACTACACAACGTTCGGGCGATATATTTACGCGGTTGGCGGAAACAAAGAAGCGGCCCTCTTGTCCGGGCTTCCGGTTGATGGGATAAAAATCACGGTTTATATTATCAGTGGAATGCTCACAATGTTAGCGGGCGTCCTGCTTGCGTCAAGAATGTCCTCAGGTCAGCCCACAGCGGGCACCGGATTCGAAATGATAGTTATAGCGTCCATAATTCTGGGGGGCGTATCGTTATCAGGCGGGATAGGAACTATTAGCGGGGCGCTTGTCGGTATGCTGATTTTGGGAGTTCTGACGAATGGATTGACTCTTTTGAACGTCTCCTCCTTCTGGCAGGATATCTCCAGAGGCGTTGTAATCATCGCCGCGGTGTATAGTGACCAAGTCAGAAAGAGAAGCGTAGCCAAGCGGGTGGTGCAGGAGCAAAAAGACAAGTGGGAAAAGAGCGGTGATATCGCATGACAAACAGGCCTACTCTGGCTGTAAATGATATACATATGCTGTTTCCCGGCGTGCACGCGTTAAAAGGCGTTGATTTCGACCTGTACCCCGCCGAGGTCCATGCCCTTGTAGGAGAAAACGGAGCGGGAAAATCGACCCTGATCAAAATCTTATCCGGCGTATATCAGCGTTCATCCGGCGAGTATTTTTTGGACGGTAAAGCAACTGTTTTTCGAGCGCCGGCAGATGCCATTGAAGCGGGAATCAGCGTAATCTACCAGGAACTGGCTGTAGTACCGTGCCTGTCGGTTGCGGAAAATATATTTTACGGCAGATTGCCCGCGATTCGCGGCAGGGTGAAATGGAGGGAACTTTATAAAGAATCTGAAAAAATCATGGCGAAGCTGGGCTTAAATGTCAGCCCCAAAACCAAGCTGCAATATCTGAGCATCGCTCAGCAGCAGCTTGTCGAGATTGCCAAAGCGTTGTCATTGGGAGCAAAAATCATCGTCATGGATGAACCTACTTCCGCCCTCAGCCCGAAGGAAGTACAAAGCCTGTTTGAAGTAATCAGGGCATTGAAAGCCCAGCATGTCGCAATCATCTATGTATCACATAAATTGGACGAAATATTCAAAATTTCAGATCGCATCTCGGTATTTAAGGACGGCGAACTGGCGGGCACAATGCCTACAACGGAAATCGACCAGCAGCGATTAATTGAAATGATGGTCGGACGTAAACTTAGCGATGTCTTCCCGAAAGAGAAACGATCCGTTGAGGGCGTTGCGCTTCAAGTTGAAAATTTGAGTACGGAGAAAGTATATGATCTAACCTTTCATGTCGGTCGTGGGGAGATCGTTGGTTTCGCCGGACTGATGGGCGCGGGAAGAACTGAAATGACGAAAGCCTTATTCGGCGTCGATAAACGCGCTAAAGGATCGATTAAAGTTGATGGGACCGAGTTGAAACAGAATTCGCCTATTGCGGCGCGTGAAGCAGGAATAGGGCTGGTCGCGGAAAACAGGCGCGAAGGCGGGATTTTTCCCTCTATGGACGTGAAATCGAATATGACGATCGTTTCGTTGAACCAATTGGCACAAGGCATTCACATTAGAAAAAAGAAAGAGACCTCGCAAGTAAATGAAATGATCGAACGTTTCCAGATTAGGACGCCTTCCATGGAACAACTGATATCAAAACTTTCCGGTGGAAATCAGCAGAAAGTGCTGCTGGCTCGCTGGCTGACCAAGCAGAATTTAAAGGTGTTAGTGATTGACGAACCCACGCGAGGTATTGATGTGGGAGCCAAAGCGGAGATTTATACGCTTTTGGATCAACTGGCCAAATCAGGCCTGGCAATCGTCATGGTGTCATCTGAATTGCCCGAAATACTGGGAATGTCGGATCGTGTCTATGTGATGAAAGACGGACGTATATCCGGCGAATTCGCTCGGCACGAAGCGACGGAAGCGCTTATACTTGAAAAAGCGATCTAGCGGTATAGAATTTATATGGAGGATAGTTTTGTGAAAAAAGATTTTGGCAGACTACGTGAATTAGGCAATAAAGTTGCGGAGATTGCCCACCATCCGGCACAAAATGAAAAAAAACGATTGTGGGTGGCTAACAACGATTTAAACCCGATTCGGCCGATGGTGTATATCGATCAGCTTCCATGGCATGAGTTGAATGTGCATGGAGAACTGAGTCTTCTTTGTGAAGATGATTTTTTACGCTCCATCGAACAGGATTTGCTAAGAATAATTTATCGATGGAATCATTTTCCATGCGACATGGTCGTGGAAAACAGAGTTGACATCCCACATGCCGTACATAATCTCAATTATGGAATGCGAATAGTGGAACAAACGCTTCAAACCGATTCGGCAAACGATATCGTTTCACATAAATACGAGGATTTAATCGACACCCCTGAGAAGCTGCATTCTTTAAAAGATGATGAAATATGGGTTGACCATGATCTGGACGCACAGCGCTTTGAGCTCGCAAGTGAAATTTTCCGGGACATCCTTCCAGTCAGGTTCGCGGGAGAGCAAATTCATTGCGGGGTGTGGGATAGAATTTCGCAAATGCGTCCGCTGCAGAATGTTTTGTTTGATATGATGGATCGCCCGGATTTTATCAAAGAAACTATCTCCCGGCTTGTGGATATTACTATGTCAACAGTCGATCAATGCGAAAAATTGGGTCTTTTAGATCCGTTCATACAATATGTCCATTGCACAGGCGCGTATTCTGACGATCTTCCTCCCATCGAACCAGGCTCGACGGCTAAATCACAAAATGTATGGGCGTTTGGTTTAGCCCAGGCGTTTTCAACCGTTTCGCCCGATACGCACGACGAATTTGAAATTGAGTTGGCACGTCCGCTGCTTGAACGCTTTGGTTTGATGTATTACGGATGTTGCGAACCTCTGGATAAGAAAATTCAAATCGTAAAAAAAATTCGGAATGTGAGAAAGATTTCGATAAGCCCTTGGGCAGATGTGGTCAGCTCAGCGGAACAGATTGGACATGATTACGTGCTCTCATATAAAAGCAATCCAGCGATGCTTGCAATGGAGAGTTTTGATGAGGACGCCGTTCGAAAATCACTTTCCCATGCAATTCAATCGGCGAGCGCTAATAAAACGCCGATTGAGATTATTTTAAAGGATGTGAGTACAGTTAAATACAGGCCGAAATTTCTCGATCACTGGGAGAAGATTGCGATGGAAATCGTGAACGATCTGTAGTGTTCGGAAAAGAGTATTCATGACAAAAAACGGAAAAATAGTTACGGGAAATCCGGAGTTCATAAGAAAAATGAACCGCAGTCTGATAATAAAGGCGATTATGGAAAAAGAAAGTATTTCCCGAAGCGAGCTTGAGGTGCAAACATCCCTTGCGCTGCCTACCATTATGCGCATCGTGTCAACCCTGCTTGACGAGGGGCTTGTGATCGAGATAGGCAAAGGAAATTCCTCAGGCGGAAGAAAACCGGTAATGCTGAAGATGAAGTCCGATGGAATGTACTTCATTGGTATAAGCGTGCAAAGGATGCTTTATGTCGTGTTGGCGGACATAAGCGGAAATATCATCGCCCGTTACAGCTGTGAGACAAAATACAACATCTCAACGGAAACGATTCTAAATCAAATACTCGAAGGCATAGACAGCGTGGTGGCTCAAAGCAAAATAGACGTTTCAAAGATAAGATTCGCCGGCATAGGCATACCCGGCACGAAATTTAAGCACGAGTATAACAGCAGCGGCTTCCCTTTTGACGTATGGGCGGATTCGGAACCGGTTGACTGGCAACAATCCGGAAAGTTCCCATGCCCGATTATTTTTAAGAACACCGCCAAACTGGGAGCTTTGGGCGAGCTTTCTTTCGGGGCGGCAAAAGGCGGCGTTAATTCTGTGTACGTATTTGCCGATTACGGCGTTGGTTCTGGCATTATTATTGACGGCAGGCTTTTTACGGGAACAGACGGCGTCGCGGGTGAGTTCGGGCATACCATAGTGGAGTTGGACGGATTGCCCTGTTATTGCGGCAACAGAGGGTGCCTGGAGATGTATTGCAGCACCAGCGCGATCATAAATCGATTTCTGAACGACAAATGCGCGAGCCCGATACTTAAACAAAGGCTTATCGATAATCCCGATTTTTCGTTGCTGAGATCGGCCGCATATGACGGCGATCATGACGCGCTAAAATATATAAAAGAATCCGCCCGTGTTTTAGGTACGGGAGTTGCCGGGCTTATCAATTTATTCAATCCCGACACGGTAATTATCGGCGGCGAGTTGCCGGAAAGCTGCCCCGGGTATATGGATATTGTGATTCAATCCGCGAGAGCCGGCATATTCAGAAAAAACGCTACCGGGGCAGGCATCTTGGCCGGCATGTTAAAAAGTGACGCGATTGTACGCGGAGCTGTGGCTTTGGCCATGGCTCAGGTGTTTGAGCATATATAAGCTCAACTTTGTTTCAGCATACGCCTGAGGTGCCCGACAAGATACAAACTTCCGCAGCATAAAACAAATCTCGAGTTTAACAGTTGAATAAGTAAAAAAAGGTTCTAAAGCCATGCAATCAGCGACAATTATCACTATAGAATCAAGTATAAAAACATAGCTACATAAAAGCGGCTTTGTCGAAGTTGTATTTCATCTGCCTTAATTCTGCGATCGTGGGTATATTGAATTGTGTGTCTAAACCAAAAGCATCTAAAATTAACCGCATGTCCGCATTGGGTTTGGTAAGCCGATAATAACCGCCGGGTAAAGCGTCCGCCTGATATGAATCGAGGGCTTTCTGTATTCGTTCGGCAGTAATGCCGGACTCCCATCCGGCCGAGGTCAGGGTGTTTTTCCCCGTGTATTGCAGAACCCGATACTGTATCAGGCGAATCATCGTAAGAGCGATAAAGCACAGGA
>Ga0099364_10005955_pt1 | contig 17907 bp, 17 predicted proteins | sample TergutTh196P3_FD_73070 | JGI IMG/M metagenome (GOLD analysis project Ga0099364, IMG submission 73070) | Microcerotermes parvus P3 segment gut microbial communities from Pointe-Noire, Republic of the Congo - Th196 P3 | ecosystem: Host-associated > Arthropoda: Insects > Digestive system > Gut ...
GAATCGGTGAGCATATCCAAAAAAACTTCCCTGTTCTTGAGCAGGAACGTGTTGTTACCCGCCTCGGTAATTGATTCCATACGCTTATCAATCGGTAACAGATTAAGTTTTTGAATAATCCTCACTTTGTGCATTTCGAGGGGCATATCGTTGCCGCCGTAAAATTTGACTTCTGCCATTGCTTTTAATTCCTTTCGATTGAGTTTATTTTCTATACTTGATAGACATTATACCACGATTCTCCATTGCTTGTCAATCAATTTTTTGAAATCATCTAACATACGTGAATTCAAAATCGAAGATTGCAACCGTATCTTCTTCTTCGACACCGGCATCCTCCAACGCATCGATGATTCCGCTTGAGCGCAACACCCGTTGCAGATACTGGAGACTCTCGTAATCATTCATGTTCGCCGATGCAATAATCGGGGCAAGGAACGGCGCATCGATTATAAAGTACCCCTCTTCGGGATTCGTCACTTTATACGAACGCTTACTCTTCTCGATTTCGTCTAATTCAGCCCGCGACAACGGTTCGGGAACATATGACTTAACCGGGGGCAGTTTCTCAAGATTCTCTATAACGCTATTCAGTAACTCCTGCAACCCGGACTTCGTGGCAGCCGAAATTACGAACAACTCAGCTCCGTTTGCTTCCACGAACTCTCTGAACTCAGCGATTTGTTCCGGTGAAGCTATATCAGCCTTGTTTGCAGCTATGATTTGCGGACGTTCCGACAACTCTTCCGAAAACCGTGCTAATTCGACGTTGATTTTCTCTAAGTCTTCTTTAGGGCAACGCCCCTCATTTCCCGAAACGTCAACGATATGAACAATCAGTCTGCAACGCTCGACGTGGCGAAGAAAATCATGACCCAACCCGACTCCTTCACTCGCCCCTTCGATTAACCCCGGAATATCCGCCATAACGAATGATTTCTCCCCCTGCTTTACCACACCTAACACAGGGGTCAAAGTCGTGAAATGATAGTTGGCAATCTGGGGTTTCGCCGCCGACACAACGCTGATTAAACTCGATTTACCTACGTTAGGGAAGCCCACCAACCCCACATCAGCGAGGAGTTTCAATTCAAGGGTCAAACCGAACGTCTCCCCCGGGAATCCGGGCTTCGCAAACTGCGGAGCCTGCCTGGTCGGCGTAGCGAAGTTCATGTTACCCTTACCGCCTTTTCCCCCGCGTGCGATTATAACCGGCTTTTCCCCGGAAATATCAGCGAGTAATCTGCCGGATTCCGCATCTTTGACAAGAGTCCCCCGCGGGACTTTGATGACTATATCCGCCGCGGACTTGCCGGTACATCGTTTAGTCCCGCCATTCTGACCGTTTTCAGCGGTGAACTTCTTCCGGAAGCGAAAATCCACAAGAGTCGAAAGGTTATCATCTGCCACGAAAACGATGTCGCCGCCTTTGCCTCCGTCCCCTCCATCAGGACCGCCCGCCTGAACATATTTCTCCCTATGAAACGACACCATTCCGTTTCCGCCGTCGCCCGCTTTGACCATGATTTTTACAACATCTACAAACATTGAAATCCCCTTAACCTATTTCTATATGTACAAAAGGGCGACCTTTACAGACCGCCCTTCACACCGGATTTTAACCGGCTGCTTCTTCATAAACGCTGACCTTTTTGCGGGTCTTATCAAGTCTCTCAAAACGAACCCTGCCTGCGCTGGTCGCATACAATGTATGGTCATGACCGACTCCCACGTTCAACCCCGCATGGATTTTCGTCCCACGCTGACGTACGAGGATATTCCCCGCAAGAACCATCTGACCGTCTGCACGTTTAAGTCCTAACCGTTTCGACTCGGAATCTCTTCCGTTACGGGTTGAACCCATCCCTTTCTTATGAGCCATAATGAATCTCCTTTCTAATCCTCTACACGCTTATTGCTTCAATCTTGATTTTGCTGTACGGCTGACGATGTCCCAGTTTTCTCTTTTTGCCTTTTTTAGGCTTGTAAGTGAAAACCATGATTTTCTTGGCTTTACCCTGTTTAACAAGGGAAGCCGATACAATCGCCCCGCTTACGTAAGGATTGCCGACCTTTAACGAATCGCCCCCTACCATTACCACTGTATCAAACTCAATCTTGGAATCCGATGTTACATCAAGCTTCTCGACGTAAATCTCGTCCCCTTCTTTAACTTGATACTGTTTGCCTCCGGTTTCGATTACCGCATACATTTGAAAACACCTCTTTTTAATTAAGACTCGCTGTTACAGGCGGCAGAATCCTTTCAAACCCCACGCTTAAAGAAACACCGAAGAACGATATTTCGCCTACACACAAGCGGCAAAAGACATTCTACCATATTATTTTAGGTTTGTCAAGCATTTTTTCAAACTTTTCTCCATAGAATTTCATTATACAAGCTATGCACGATTTAACGCCGTCATATCATTTCCACATGGAGGGACAAACTCATGGAACACAGTAATCACAAGCAAACCGGGATGCTTAAAAATGCAGCAATCCTGTTTATAGCGATGGCGATTACCAAGTTAATCGGTGCCGCGCTCAAAATTCCGCTCACGAATATCCTGGGCGGTCTGGGAATGGGGTATTTCTCAATCGCATACAGCCTTTTTTCCCCGATTTATGCGGCGACCGCGGCTGCACTCCCGACGGTGATTATGAGAATGGTGGCGCGTAACGTCACCTCGGGAGATTTCATGTATATTCGTCAAGTTCGGCGTGCAGGGCTCTTCGCTGCACTGGGATTGGGCACAGCGGGAACAATCGCGATTCTCGTAATCTCGTTCCCGTTTTCGCAATACATAGCTGATTCACCTGCCGCTCTCCCGGCGATGCTGGTGATTGCCCCTTCCCTGCTTTTTTCAAGCATTTCGGCAGTGTATCGTGGCTATTTTGAAGGGATTTCCGATATGTTCCCCACTGCGATTTCACAAATAATCGAAGCGGTTGTTAAGTCCACAGTAGGAATCGTTCTCGCGACCATGGTGCTAATCGAATACGGTGAAACCGCGCTTCCTTATGCGGCGGCGGCGGCGATTGCCGGAATAACAGCGGGAGAGATGTTCGGTTTGGGATTCCTGTATCTCCGCGCAAAATTCGGCAAAGACAAAATCACTGCCCCCGCTTCAATTCCACGTACGACTCATTCACAAATCCCCCCTGAGCGAAAACGGAAAATCATCAAAACGATTATGAGTGAATCCATGCCGATTACGCTTGCAGCAATCGCCCTCAACCTAAACCCTTTCATTGACCTTATGACTATTCCTACGGTAATCAACGCTACTATTATAAATAACAAGGCGTTCTTCTTACAAAACTTCACTTACGGAATACACGGCGGGGAATCCATATCCGACATCGGCAATTTCATCTACGGCAGCTATACCGGAATTGCGATTCCCATATTCGCAATCGCCACGACTATCACAGCGATGCTCGGCAAATCCGCTTTCCCCGAAATTGCCTCCGCCTGGGAATCAAACTCCCGTCAACGACTTGCGCGGACTTTACGGGTACTGTTCAAAGGGACTTTCATGGTGGGGTTCCCGCTCTGCTTCGGGTTAGCCTCCCTCGCCCGCCCGATTCTGTCCCTTCTGTACTTTTCAAAACCTGCAGAAGTTCTTGTATCGACTCCGCCGTTATTCGTATTGAGTCTGGGCGGAATTTCAATTATACTGGCGGGGACGCTTTTCAGCATATTCTTAGCGATAGGAAGGGTGGACTTACAGATTAAGCTAATCCTTGCGGGTGCGGCAATCAAACTCGGACTCAACCTCGCCCTAATACGAATCCCGAGCATCAACGTCACCGGTGCGGCGATTTCTACGGTAGTCAGTTACACGCTAGTCTCAATAATCGGGCTGTTCATGCTCAAACGCATAGTGAAAACACCCCTCGGAATTATGAGGTTCGCCTTACAACCGTTGGCATTTTCGATTCTTTGCGGATTCACCGCATATGTATGTAACAACTATGCCTTTGTCGAGCGTCCGGCAATTCTCAACCTCGCCATGTCGGTGGCGGCGGGGGCATTAGCGTATTTGCTTCCGACAATGTTTACGGACAGGAAGTATCTGAAACACTTCCTGCCCGCAAAACGTTTGAATTAGCTGTCCGACTCTTCGTCTTCTTCGCTTCCGCCGGATTCAACCCCGAAAAAATGCTCGAACTCTTCGTCGCTGACTGCGGTATCGAAATCATCGAAATCAAGCAAATCGTCTCTGCGTTTTTTCCTGATTAGCATGATTGCAACCGCAACCCCACTAAAAACCGCTATAGCACCGAACAAAATCAACCCAATACTTTTCATTAAACGTACCTTCCTTACCATTTTTTATTGTATATTTTCTATTATACAGTATTTTCAACAGAATTTCAAGTAATCATGAAAAAAATAGTGATTATACCCGAAAACCCATTAAAATTCCCCTAAAATATTCAGAATAACCGAAAGTCCAACGAGCGAAGCGGTATCAACCCTCATAATCCGCTTACCCAAAGTTGCCGCGATGAACCCGCGCTCCTCGGCTAAATCCACCTCGCCATATTCGAAGCCACCCTCACTCCCGACAAAGACATTTACGGTTTCATAATCTTTTTTCTGTAAAAAAATCTCATTAAGGCTTTTACCGCCACATTCGTATAATATTATACCCAAATCATGCGGATTAAACAACTCAAACGCCTGTTCGAATTTCACAACCCGATTCACAAGCGGGACTTTACCGCGCCCGGATTGTTTAGCAGCTTCATAAGCGATTTTGTTCCAACGGACAACCTTATCAGATGAATTTTTACCCGGTCGCGAAACACATCTTTTAGAAATCACGGGAACGATTTCAGTCACCCCTAATTCCACCGCCTTTTGAACAATGAAGTCAAACTTATCTGATTTCGGAAGGCATTGAAACAAGCGTAAACGCACCTGCGTCTCTGCTTGATTGACGTGTGATTCAATTACATCAAACTTTTCCCCGCCCGAAAACTCACACAAATAATCCCTGCCTTTTCCGTCGCACAGGACTGCCTTGTCACCCTTCTTCATTCTCAAAACCTGCTTTGCATGACGGAAATCTTCATCAGATAAAACGAAATCAGAAGAGAAAAACCGCGGATACCGCCACATTTCTAATTTTGAGTCTTGCTTTAACCTAGTTAAATCCATACTCACTCGTCTCCTTAAAGAGTTCTGCTACAAGCTGCCGAAGCTCGACATTTTCGCTTAATTCAGGGTCGTCTTTTATGATGTTTCGTGCAAGGGACTGCGTTTCTTCCAAGATAAGGGTGTCAGATGTCATATCCCCGATTTTCATAAGCGGAAGACCATGCTGCTTCTTACCGAAAAAGTCTCCGGGCCCGCGCAATTCCAAGTCTTTCCCGGCTATTTCGAAGCCGTCGCTCGTCTCGGACATGGTATCAATCCGTGCTTTAGTGTAAGGTGAATCGGAATCGGTTATTAGGATACAGTAGGATTGTTCGCTCCCCCGCCCTACCCTTCCGCGAAGCTGATGCAATTGCGACAGCCCGAACTGCTCGGCGTTTTCGATTAACATCACGACCGAATTCGGAACGTCAACCCCCACCTCAATTACCGTAGTTGAAACCAACACCATTATTTCCCCGCCCTTGAATTTTTCCATGACGGTATCTTTTTCAGTCTGTTTCATTCTGCCGTGAAGCAATCCGGTAGGAATCTGCCGAAACCACGATTCTCGCAACTCATTATAATACTTAACCGCACCTGTCTTTTCGGAAACCATGCTCTCTTCGATTAACGGACAGACAATATACGCCTGTCTTCCCTCATTGACGTGGTTTATGATAAATTTATAAATGCGTTCCCGATAGCTCGAATTCACCCCGTAGGTTTTAATTGGCAGCCGCCCTTTCGGCATTTCATCAAGAAGCGAGATGTCGAGGTCACCGTAAATAATCAATCCCAACGTACGCGGAATAGGGGTTGCCGACATTACAAGCGTATGCGGATTCGCCCCTTTAGAAATCAATTCAGAGCGTTGACCCACACCGAACCTATGCTGTTCATCGGTGACTACCAGTCCCAAAGACGCAAACTCAACCCCTTTTTGAATAAGCGCATGAGTCCCCACAACTACACCCGCTTCCCCCGACTTGATTAACGCACGACGTTCCCGCTTCTCAGCGGCGGACATTCCCCCGGTAATCAGAACCGTTTTGATTCCGTGCGGTTCAAGAAAGTCCACCAGACTCTTATAATGCTGATTCGCAAGAATCTCGGTCGGAACCATCAATGCTGTCTGAAATCCGTTCAAATCCGCATAATACGCCAGTGCCGCCGCCACCATGGTTTTTCCGCTACCCACATCCCCTTGAAGCAAGCGATTCATCGGGATTTGCTTCCCCATATCGCGAATACAGTCGTTCACTGCACGAATTTGGGCGTTAGTCGGCTTGAAAGGAAGCGTCGAATAAAACCCCTCGAGTTGCTTTTGCTCGGACTTCAATCCCATTTGCGCCCCCGTAAGTTTTCGATTACGCGAACGAATCATCGCAAGCCCCAACTGAAGAATCAACAGTTCTTTAAAAACAAGACTGCGTTTCGCCACGTTACTCTCTTCCGATGAAGCCGGAAAATGGATTTTTACCATCGCTTCACCATGCGAAAGCAAAGAATACTCCTCACGAATCTCTTCAGGCAAATCCGAAAAAGGGAATTCCTTTAATAAATCAAATGCGGTCTTGATATTTGCCGAGACAATCGCTTGCGAAAGCCCTGCGGTAAGCCGATATTTCGGAATCAGCTTATTCACTTCGTCTACAGGAATATAAATCGGATTAATAATCTCCTGCCCGAACTGATTAACGGAAACCCTTCCGTAAAAAATATATTCCCGCCCCAAAATCAAGCGGGTATAGTTATACTCACCGTTGAAGAAGGTACCGGTAATCGAACCGCTTTCATCGGTGAGCATAAGTTTATAAACCGTGATTTTCCCCAAATAAGGTCGCATTTTTTTGGAAACAAACGCGCGAATCACTGCGTTTTCTTCCCCCGATATGTTGCCGATTGCAATCGGCGAAGTAAAATCGATATACCCACGCGGGTAATGGGTGATGAGTTCACCGACCGTCTCAACACCCATTTTTTTGTAAAGTGCGGCGCGTTTATCCGAAATTCCCGGTAGCTTCGTGATGTTGTCTGTGAGATTAATCATTACGTTTCTTTTTCGCGCCTTTCACACCGACTGCTGCCGAAATCGCAATCCCCCCACAGATAAGAGCGGGGATAATCGAAAAGACTACACCGCCTTTAGGGATAGAATCACTGCCGGTTGTTTCGGATGTACCAAGGGTTGCAGTGGAATCGGGCATTGTGGTAGTAGAACCCGGGGGGACAATATCAATAAGATACTCAGCATAAATTTCAGCTTGCGGCAAAGCCTCGCGAAGTGTATCTACCTGTTCTTGTGTGAACGAATTGCCGGATATATATAAATACAATAAACCTGTCAATTCACTCAGCGGCGAAAGGTCACTTATTTGGTTATTGCCCAAATATAACGAATACAAATTCGTCAACCCGCTCAACGGCGAAATATCTCTGATTTGGTTGTTTTGCAAATACAATATCTCTAAATTCGTCAACCCGCTCATCGGCGAAAAGTCGCTTATTTGATTAAATCCTAAATACAATGTCTCTAAATTCGTCAACCCACTCAACGGAGAAATATCGCTTATTTGATTATATTCTAAACTCAACGAATTCAAATCCGTCAACCCGCTCAGCGGCGAAAGATCGCTTATTTGATTATATCTTAAATACAATGTCTCTAAATTCGTCAACCCGCTCAACGGCGAAATATCACTAATTTGATTGCTTGACAAATACAACGAATTCAAAACCGTCAACCCACTCAACGGCGAAATATCGCTAATTTGGTTGCGCTCCAAATACAATATCTCTAAATTCGTCAACCCGCTCAACGGTGAAATATCGCTAATTTGATTTTCATTCAAATCCAACCGACGCAAATCCTTCAATTCACTCAACGGCGAAATATCGCTAATTTGATTATTGCCTAAATATAAAGCACTTAAATTCGTCAATCCGCTCAACGGCGAAATATCGCTGATTCGACTGCTGGCCAAAGATAGCAATCGCAAATTCGTAAGTCCGCTCAATATCGAAATATCGCTTATTTGATTAAATCCTAAATACAATGTCTCTAAATTCGTCAATCCGCTCAACGGCGAAATATCACTAATTTGATTGCTTGACAAATACAACGAATTCAAAACCGTCAACCCACTCAACGGCGAAATATCTCTGATTTGATTGCTTGACAAATACAACAAATTCAAAACCGTCAACCCACTCAACGGCGAAATATCTCTGATTTGGTTGTTTTGCAAATACAACACCTCCAAATTTGTCAATCCCGCTAACGGTGAAATATCGCTGATTTGGTTATTGTACAAAAATAACCACTTCAAATTCGTCAACCCGCTCAACGGCGAAATATCGCTGATTTGGTTGATTTCCAAATATAACGAATACAAATTCGTCAACCCGCTCAATATCGAAATATCGCTAATTTGATTATTGCCTAAATATAAAGCACTTAAATTCGTCAATCCGCTCAACGGCGAAATATCGCTGATTTGGTTGTTGTCCAAATACAAAAATTTCAAATTCGTCAACCCGCTCAACGGTGAAATATCGCTGATTGGGTTTCCTGTTAAATTCAAATACGTAACATCATGCGGAATCTCACCGCTTGCAACCATTTCTTCGAGACGTTCATCTGTTATATTTGAATTACCGAATTCACTCGCCCCCGTTGAAATCGTGAGAACCGAAACGCTCATAAAAACTGCTGAAAACACGATTAACACCGATAAAAGCCGCTTTAACATTTTAATTCTCCTTTGCTATTCTACCGAAACGATGTAGTAATACACCGGCTGACCGCCGTTTACCAACACCATCTCGACATCGTTACTGATTTTCGAACGAACATAATTGAACGCTTCTTCCGCAGCAGAGTCCGGAACGTCAACCCCATACATAACCGTCACGTAAGTCGAATCGCCCTTCAACATCTTCTTCGTGATTTTCAAGAGGGCTTTCGTCACGTCTTTCTCTACATAAGTGAGTTTTCCGTTTTCAAGTGCGAGAATATCGTTCTGCTTGATTTTCTTCTCTTCAAAATCAGAATCACGCACCGCAAAAGTCACCGTCCCGGTAGAGACTTTATCTAAAGCCAACGTCATAGCGACCGAGTTTTCACGAACGTCAATTTCCGGATTAAAACTCAAAATTGCGGAAATTCCCTGCGGAACCGTCCTTGACTGTAACACGACAACGTTTCTGTCTTTGATGAACTTGTTCGCTTGTTCCGCCGCTAAAATGATGTTTTTGTTGTTCGGAAGCACGAAAACATTATGCGCAGGGGTAGCCAGAATCGCCTCGACTATATCATCGGTTGACGGGTTAGAAGTCTGCCCGCCCCTTACTATGCAGTCCACGCCTAAATCCTTGAAAAGTTCCTCCAGTCCCGCACCGGAGACAACAGACACGAATCCGTACTTTTCTTCCGGCGATTTCGGACTCAATTTATTTTTTGAAGGATTTCTCTTACTCTCGGCTTTAGCGGAAGCGTTTCTGTGCTGTTCTCGCATATTTTCGATTTTAACATTGATTAATTCCCCGAAAAACAGGGCTTCTTCAAGGGCTTTCCCCGGGTTTTCGGTGTGAACGTGTACCTTAATGATTTCATCGTCGTCAACGACGACTACGCTGTCCCCCAACGATTCCAGATAAGCACGAAGCGCGGAAACGTCAACCGAATCAGGCTTTTTCCGAACAAGGAACTCGGTGCAGTAAGTGAATTCGATTTCACTCTCATCGAAAACAACCGTATCGACCACCACAGAATCCTGTTCCGTCTTGGATTTCACGGGGATTATACCGTTACCGTCTATAACCGATTTCATTCCCTCTATGATACAAAGGTATCCCATTCCGCCCGAATCAACTACGCCCGCTTTTTTCAAAACGGGTAAAAGTTCGGGGGTACGCTCAAGCGATTTTTTCGCTTCTTCCACCAGTGTATTGAAAACAGCAACCCAATCCCCGCCTTCATCCGCACAGAATGAAGCGGCGGCATATGCCTCTCTCGCTACAGTGAGGATTGTCCCTTCAGTCGGTTTCATCACCGACTTATATGCCGCACGGACACCTTTTCCGAGCGAATCACAAAATTCCACCGGCGTAGCGGAAGGCTTTTCTGCGAGCCCTTTAGCCAATCCACGGAAAAGCAACGACAATATAACGCCGGAGTTTCCGCGTGCCCCCCTCAACATGGCGGCAGCGACCTTTTCGGCAACCACTCCTACATCGGCATCGTCCCCCGTAAGCGATAACTCACTCAATGCGCTCGACATAGTTGCCGACATATTCGCACCGGTATCACCGTCCGGCACCGGGAATACATTAAGCTCATCGACTTTCTCGCGATGATTGCTCATGTTATTAGCCCCCGATATTATTGCATCTCTTAATGTTTTTCCGTCCAAGATTCGTTCTCCTCCAAAACTCTAAAAACTCTAAGCTTGACTCTATAATTAAGCTAATCCTTTGATTCCGTCAACGAAAATATTCACGCGTTCAACCGGTATATCGATTTCCTCTTCAACCGCAAATTTAATCTTATGTTGAATACTCTTTACCACTGAAGAGACGTTAACCCCATACATAACGGTTATATGGAGTTCAATATACAGTTTATCTCTAACCACCTTGAACGAAACACCTTTATCAATTCGGCTCTTTTTCGGCAAAAACGGCAGAGTCTCTATCAGAGTCTGCCTTACCCCGTCAGCGTTCATTTCCACAACACCGAAACAGCTTATAATCGTTCTCCCGATTAACTCCACCAGAAATTGCTTAGTCACGGTGATTTCACCGAGATGGGTTTGCTTTGTAATCATAACTTAATACACGCGCCTTTCTTGAATTATTTTTTTACGTTTTGAGCGATTATTTTAAACGGCATTTCAAACGATTCCAATGCAGATTCCGCCGACTTTAAATCGTCAAAAATCCCGAACACCGCACTCCCGCTTCCGCTCATTGATGCGAATTTCGCCCCTGCTGAAATCAATTTATCACAAATCCGATTAATACGTTCATCATTATGAAGTTGTTGAAACAAATTCGGAAGAATCCGCTTGATTCCGGGGGAATACAACGAATACGCATTTCGGGTATCGCATCCGAAATCCGGCTTGACAATCGCATAAAAAAGACTCTTTAAATCGGGGAGCTTTGTTATCACATCACCGATTCCTCTGCACTCTGCTCTGCCGCCGACTATGCAAAAAGGAACATCCGCCCCCAATCGCCCGCCGAGTTTCAACAGTTCGCGTTCGGTGAAAACCCCTCCGCAAATCAGATTTAATCCCTTCAGAACCGCCGCACCATCAGTACTTGACCCGCCGAGTCCTGCCATAACAGGAATTTTCTTTATAATTGTGATTCTCACACCCAAATCAACGCCCAACTCCCGCATGAACAATTCGGCAGCGCGATAGGCGACGTTACGTTCATCGTTCGGGATTGCCGAATTATTGCAATCAATACTTATCCCCGTCTGCGACTCTGTGCTTTCAATCGTCACAACGTCACCCAAATCGATTTCCTGCATTTCGGTAAAGATGTCGTGATAACCATCTTCGCGCTTTCCGGTAATATCAAGGAATATGTTCAATTTTGCGTTAGCGTTAAGGGGTATAGATTTCATTGCACCCCGGTCACAATCACGGTTGTTTCTGCCAAAGAGGATTCCGAAGAATCTTCTGAAGAAGATTCAGAAGATTCTGCAACCGATTCGATTTCCTCTGCAGAAGTCACCGCCTCAGTTTCTGTCGGTTTCCAGGGATAAAGTTCCTCATGCCAACCTTCGCGGATTATAAGCGGAACAATCGGGAGTTCCGTAATATAATCAGAAAAATCATCTATGTTATTGCCGACACTCAGTTCAAGCCATCGGATGCCCAATATTTCGGCTTTAGAAAGCGTATACCCGTATTCAACCTGAATTTTCCCGAAATTATCCACAATCTGCCCCGCAAAAACGTTGTCGTTTCTCACGATACTATGATAAAGCAGGTCGGTATATTCTTTAGTGTTGGAAAGCAACAACCCTTCGGTGGTGTTCAGGTTAATCATTTTGACGTGGTTACTGCTTATTTCCCCATACACCCTGCCCGGAGTGAACATATCGTTTTGGATAAGCTGAACCTGCTCAGTCAAGTAAGAATTCACGTTGAAATAAAATCCGGTCACGTAAGAAGACGGTGCTAATTCAGGCAAAGTGCCCGAATACGCCACAACTTTTATACCCTTCTCCTCGCAGTACTTGATTCCGTAATCGGTACTGAGATACAGCATAACCGTATCGACACCTTTTCGGTTCAAATCGTCAATTGCATTTCTGACATCCTGTTCGTTTGCGGAATTTACATAATTCACGTGAGTTGTCGTTTCCCGCTCAAGAAAATCTTTGATTCCCAAAATGTAGGAATTGACCACCGCCTCATGATTAAACATAGCGATATCCGTGACTATTCCAAAGGAAGCCGCCGTCGAATTATACGAAGCGGCAAGCCCGCTGATGTTCGCAGGTTGATGCAATAACGGCTCAAAAACTGTCACGTTAGCAATGGGAGTCCCGCCGAAACTGATAAACTTAATGCCGGTATTCTCTAATGCGGCTGTCTGGGTTTCATTCGCGAAAGCGTGATTGGTTGAGACGATTATGGTAACGTCATTCGAAAGCAGAACCTCAACCGCTTCGGGATAGTTCGATATCAAGACGTTTTCGATATAACAGGTATCGATTCCGCGATTTTTTTCGAGTTGATTGCGCGCATCCTCCCAAATCATATTGTGGGTAGAATTACGTATACTCCCACTGTAAATAAAACCGACCTTATGTGTCAAAGGCTCTTCAGGGGGTTCATCGGTGGTGACTTCCGGCGGATTGTCTTCACCGCCGCGATTGCAAGCAGTAAGCATAGGTACAAGCAAAAAAGCCAGAACCAGGAATACTGCCAACATTTTCTTTTTTAATGAGATTTTCATTTCCGTTCCTCCAAAATGATACTATTTAATAAGCCCTGCACCCCTCGCCCTGCGGTCGAGAGAGCCGCCCCAAGGGGCGGGGTATTACACCCTTACTTCCAATAAATACATCGAAATCTACGCAAACCCGCAGTAAAATATCGAACTTTTTTACTGCGGGTTTGGCTATGGGTTGTTGAAATTTAATCAAAGTCTTTGTTCTGCGTCAAGCGACCTGCTCGACGGCGAAGTCGCTGACCTGTCGCTCTTACTTTGCTCTGCGGCAGACTGTTCTAAACAAGAACTTTCGTCTGCCGCTCCGTTAGGCAGCCTGCTCACCGGCAAAGCCGATGACACCGCTGCACCCGTTATGCGTGCGGCTAAGAGGACTTGAACCTCCATGGAATCACTTCCACACGGACCTGAACCGTGCGCGTCTGCCAGTTTCGCCATAGCCGCTAATCTCGTGTACCACACGTCAACGTAGAACATTCTACTACATTTTCGTTGCTTTGTCAAGCCCTTGTCGAGGGAAAAATAAAAAAGTTTTGTCGTTGGAGTCCGAAAATCTCAATCGCGGCGAATTTCTTCCGCCAGAATTTCCATTAGTTTAGCGTAATATAAAGGAATCAACGCATCCATGCAACCGAGAACAAACATATTCTTGTTGGTGATTGCCGACAACTCCGCACCGCCGAACGCATAAATCCATCGTCTAAGCCATTCGCCGTTGAACGGCGGTTCCGTGCGGGACGATTTCGCAAGTTTGAGCGAACGCTTAAAGTCCTCGCCGAACTCAGCGAGAACCCCGTTTTCGTCTGCCGCCCCCTTGGAAACGCAGGACTCATAAACCTCCCTCAAGAATCTGTCTTTGATTTTTTCCTTTTTCGGGAACTGTCTGTTTAAGAAAGGAAGTCTCACAGCGAAAGCAAAGAAGAACAAGCTGTCTAACAGTTCAAAGTTTTCATCATCCAACGCATTAGACGGCGAAATCCCCAAATTAGACAGAACGTCCGAATTACTTATATCGGAAAGACTGATTTTAAACAAGTCCTTAACGTTGACGTTGTAGAAATCCCCCACGCTGAGTGCGTAGATGTATCTGAGCGTGTTATGAAGACTACGGCTCGCTTTTTCGAGCGTTATCGTCAGCCCTTCGATTTTATAATTTTCTCTTTCATTTCTCATGATTACGATTTTAGCACAAAAAAGACGGCTTGTCAAGCAAGAATTAAGAGCCGGAAGAAAACCGGCTCTTAATTTCGATTTGCTCAATATCAACAAGATTTGTATAGATTCATTCGAAAATCTGTGTTGCTTAATCGTAAGCGTAGATTTTTTCGGGAATTGCGTAATGTTCATCACCGTAATCGGAACTATCATTCACAGACTGCATCTCACCGATTTTCCAGAGTTGCTCGACCAAATACACGTACTCGGGCGGGATAACAAGATTGCTGAGTCCGTTGGAGTTCCACCAGGTATAGAGAACGAATCCCTGTCCGTTTATAAGGTAGGTGGGTTGCGCTACGTCAAAAAGAAGCTCAAACAGTTCAGCGGTTTCGGAGTTGTAATACACTTCTATACTCGGGACATCCCAACGCCGATGCAACGGAGGCCGTGCGACTACATTATATTTCAGCAAACTAAATTCGGGGAATTTCTCATTATGCATATAGTTTTCTTTGAAAGTCTCGCTGTAGTCTTCAGATAGCTCTATTTTCTGCCGCTCAAGTTCGGCGATTACATTCGTGAAATGCGGACGAATTACTACGGTCGCGTTTCCGAGGTAAAAATTTTTTTCATAGTATCCGCTTTGGGGGTGCTTTACGGGTTCGACGAACGACAAACTCATAACCCCGATGTTTTTCCCGGTTGAGAGGTAACGCTGCTCGAACGTCTCGGCTGAGATATCTTTCTTCAAAGCCTCGAACAGTGCATCGGTATCGGCAAAGATATTCGTAGTCGAAGAAAACAGCGTCATCCCGCTTATAACCGAATCAATATTAATAGCTAAAGAATTAGATTTTTTATACATTTCCTCAAGACTCGAAACGAACATCTCTTTGTATTCTTCGCTTACGTAGAGTGCCAACAGCTCTTCCCTCTCGGCATTATCCATGACGACGTTGCGCTTCACTTGTCTTCCGTTTTTGAGGGTGTAGGTGAAGGTAACAAACCCGTAATAGGTGTCATAATGCGAATAGAACCATTCCCCGCCGTAATTCATTCGTGCGGGCGGATTATTATTGCTCTCAACGTGGAGTTCACGTAGGAATTTAATGTTATCGCTATCGGTGAAGACGGTTTGACCGTTATAGTTTTCATACCAGAAGCTGTTATAATCCCCGCTCACGTAACGCATATCAAAGCTGACACTTTTGATGTCATTCAACGGCGGAACATACTCACCAATGCCGAATCCGTTTGCAGAAAGCAGCAGCATTGAAACCAACACCGAACCACCCACCATCAATACATATCGAAAAAACGCTCTCCCCATTCGCTTGAAACCCCGCTTAATCGTCACGTCAAGGAAAAGGAACGCAACCGCCGTAGATATGAACATTCCAAAAAAGAAACCGCCCTGTGCCTCTCTCACCTGGAACATTCCGTAGCAGAAAAGAGCAGTAATGGTAAACATCACGAGCGAGATGATAATCTCGGAAGCGATGTTTGAGACGAAGGCTTTTCCGGTGCTTTCGGCTTTGCGTTTCTTGCCGAGGTAATACGCCGAAGTCAAGAATCCCGCATTGACGAGGATAAACGGAATAATCACAGCCGGTTTCAAGAAAATTGCATGATTTCCGATAAATTCCGCTACGTTTCCCGAACCTCGAAATTGAGGAAATCTGTAGAATCCAAGCACTTCGTCCAACCCACCGATTAAGAAACCGAACGGCGAGCTTCCGCGGAGTATGGTTGTAAGCTGACTCATAATGTTAATCTGCCAAACCCCGTTGAACACCATAAACCCGATTAATGCGATTATAGCGGGAATGATTCCGCAAATCAACGCAGGGTACGCTCCCGCTTCATACGCACGACCGCAGAGTGCGGCACAGAACACCGACAGAATATAAATCGAAACGAAGAAAAGGAACATCAAAATTATAATCGTCATCGTCATTCCGAGTATAAGGTGATACTCATTCCCCAGCTGAGCTCTGTTCAGCCCAACTGCCATGATAAGGTATCCGAGCATGGTACTCAAAATATACACCGTTGCGACCGGTGCGAACCCCGCCGTAAAATCCCCCAGAATCGATTACGATTCCTCACGGGGAGCGACCAACTCAAATCTATTTTCTCTCGCTTGATATAATAGTCAAAATTATTCATGCCGCCGCTGTAGCAGATGGTCGCCATCACAAAAGTTGAAACAAACAGAGTGATGCAGCTTATTCCCAAAAACATACCCACGCTCTGCGAAGCGTTTCCGTTTGTGACTAAAGATGACGCAATCCCAAACAACGGTAATCCTAACACACCACAAACACAGAGGGTAATCAGCCGTGTTTTTTCGACGTAAATCCGATATGCGGTATACTTGAGGAATTCGCTTTTCATTTTACTTATTCCGGAAATCATAACTCCACCCCCTTAACACAAACAAGTTTCTTTCTAATCGCCACGGCTTTTTTCTCAACTATTACGGAAATCATAACCCAGCACCTCCAATTCATAGATAAATATTTCTTCGAGACTCAACGGTACAATATCAAGGATTTTCGGAGACTTCGCTTGAATTTTCGCTTTGATTTCCTCCGCATCGCCCTTTGCAATGATGTAGACTACACTGCGATTTCGTTCATAGTGGAGGATTTCAATGTCGGTGAAGTCTTCTTTCTCGTAATTCCTGTCGAACGCCGTCTGTATTTTCTGGATATTCCCTTTCAGACTGTCCAGTTCGCGGTCAAACACGATTTTACCTTTGTGAAGCAGTCCGGCGCGGTCACAAAACTCATCGATTTCGTACAGATTATGTGACGAAATTATTACCGTCATCTCATTGTCAAGCATGGCATCCACCAACATCTTCTTCACGACGATTCGCATGGTGGGGTCGAGTCCGTCGAAAGCCTCATCCAAGAACAAGAAGTCCGGTCTGCAGGAAATCCCGCAAATCACGAATGCCTGCCGCTTCATTCCTTTCGAAAAAGTAGAGAGTCGTTTTTCACGCGGCAACCCCAGAGCAGTCTGCATTTCCGTAAACTTTTCCTCTGAGAAAGACGGATAAAACACCTTGAAAAAATCCCGCATTTCATTCAGCGTATAGTTGTTCCACTGGACTGTCTCATCATTCACGAAGAAAATGCGTTTCTTTATGTCGGGGTTATCGAAAACCACCTGCCCGTCAACCATAGCAACCCCTGAATCAATGGTGTAAATCCCCGAAAGTATTCGCAAAATCGTAGACTTCCCCGCCCCATTCGAACCGATTAATCCATACGCACTCCCTTTCGGGATTTCTAAGTCGATTGCGTCAAGTGCGGTGAAATCCCCGAACTTCTTGACGACTTTATCAAGTTTAAGCATAATTATTACCGTTTCCTTCCTGCACACAAAAGTGCATAGTAGTCTAGTAGCCGCTAATCGCTTCTACAAGTGCGTTCTTTTCTATTCCGCAATTCAGTGCGAACCGCACACTCTCACTGAAATTTTTCATCGCACGGATTCTCAACGTCCTCACCCCGTCGTCGGTCGGACTAACGTAACTCCCCTTTGCCGGGATTGAATAAATCAAACCCTGACTTTCGAGAATCTGGTAAGCTTTTTGTACCGTGTTCGGA
>Ga0099364_10005956_pt1 | contig 17906 bp, 15 predicted proteins | sample TergutTh196P3_FD_73070 | JGI IMG/M metagenome (GOLD analysis project Ga0099364, IMG submission 73070) | Microcerotermes parvus P3 segment gut microbial communities from Pointe-Noire, Republic of the Congo - Th196 P3 | ecosystem: Host-associated > Arthropoda: Insects > Digestive system > Gut ...
CGATGTCGGCTCATCACATCCTGGGGCTGTAGTCGGTCCCAAGGGTATGGCTGTTCGCCATTTAAAGTGGTACGCGAGCTGGGTTTAAAACGTCGTGAGACAGTTTGGTCCCTATCTGCCGTGGGCGCTGGATATTTGAGAGGGGCTGCTCCTAGTACGAGAGGACCGGAGTGGACAAACCTCTGGTGTACCGGTTGTGACGCCAGTCGCATTGCCGGGTAGCTAAGTTTGGAAGAGATAACCGCTGAAAGCATCTAAGCGGGAAACTCGCCTCAAGATGAGATATCCCCGGGGATTGGCTCTATGTTTGTTCTGTGTAGTTGGATGCCTGGAGGGCAAAGCCCGACAAAGCATTCTTAACTGCCTCAAGAGATTAACCTGTCTTGAGGAGTTGAGCAGGCATAGAGCCAATCCCCCTGAAGGGCCGTGGAAGACCACCACGTTGATAGGCCGGGTGTGGAAGCGTGGCAACACGTTAAGCTAACCGGTACTAATTGCCCGTGCGGCTTGATCCCATAACCTTGCATAAAGCAGGGTTAGTAACAATCTTGCAAGGCATGGTTTGTAAAACAATCCTGCGCAGCAAGAGAAAGACAACACGCAATCCTTTCCAGAACTTCCTTCTTACTTTTTTGAGTTTGCGCTGCCTCATCTTGCGCAGACTAAACCGTCAATGTCTGGCGGCCATGGCTTCCCGGAACCACCCCTTCCCATCCCGAACAGGACTGTGAAACGGGAGCGCGCCAATGATAGTGGGCAGCCCGCCCGTGAAAGTAGGTCACCGCCAGACTCCTACACAAAAACGCCCGTGTCTATAAAATACGGGCGTTTTTATGCGTGTGCCGATAGGGTCTGAACTTTCGAATATGCGGCAAATACGCGACAGATTTTATCGTTGAGTGTTCACGATGCTGATTGGCATTTGCGCGTTGAAGGATTCAACGATAGAATGCGCGCCCATGGTAGCGGTTATTCGCTCATCGAAGAACCGTCCGTTTTGTTTGTTTTCAGGAGTGTTGTCATCGCTTTGAACAAGACACATCGCATCAATGAGGAAATCAATGTGCCGGAAGTCCGGTTAATTGGTGTTGATGGCGAACAATTAGGCGTCGTAAGCTCCCGGCAGGCCAACCACCTCGCCGAGGAAGCAGGATTTGATCTGGTAGAAATTGCTCCGCAGGCGGAACCGCCGGTTTGCCGTATTATGGATTACGGCAAATTCAAGTATCAGGAAGCCAAAAAAGCACATGAAGCCAAGATGAAACAGAAACAGGTGCAGGTCAAGGAAATCAAGCTTCGACCAGGCACCGACGAAAACGATTACCAAATCAAATTGCGAAGCATGCTGCGCTTTCTGGAGGAGGAGGACAAGGTCAAGGTGACTTTGCGCTTCAGAGGACGCGAAATGGCGCACCAGGAGTTCGGGATGCGTCAATTGGAGCGGATTCGTTCCGATTTGGAGGCGCACGCCCAGGTTGAACAGATGCCCAAGATGGAAGGGCGGCAAATGGTGATGATCCTTGCCCCCATGAAGAAGAAGCCGGAAAAGGCCAAGGCAAAACCGGTAGGCGAAAAGACAGCAAAGCCAGCAAAAGTTGAGCTTTCTGAAAGTCCGGTAGATATGGACATGGCTTCTACTGCAGAAGCGGTTGAGGCATAAGAGATTTAGCGGCGCATGTGCCGTTGAATAATGGCGAGTAAGCCGGAAGGGTGACTCGCTTAAAAACAAGTGGTTTGAGGTTGGCAAGCGTTCCCGCCGGGAACCACCTTTAAGCCATGTAAAACTGGAGCAAAACATGCCCAAAATGAAGACAAAGAGCGGCGCGGCCAAGCGTTTTCGTGTGCGCGCCGGCGGCAGCATCAAACGCGCCCAGGCGTTCAAGCGCCACATCCTGACCAAAAAGAGTACCAAGGTAAAACGCCAGTTGCGCGGCATTTCCAATGTGTGCGCGAGTGATGTCGCCATGGTTCGCGCCATGTTGCCCTACGCCTGAAGGAGAAGAAAAATGCCGAGAGTCAAACGTGGTGTTACGGCGCGCGCGCGCCATAAAAAAATTCTTGTTCAGGCCAAGGGTTATCGGGGCAGGCGCAAGAACGTATACCGTATTGCTAAACAGGCGGTAATGAAGGCGGGGCAGTACGCCTACCGCGATCGCCGCCAGCGTAAGCGCCAGTTCCGTGCTCTGTGGATTGTCCGTATCAATGCTGCAGCGCGTGAGTTCGGGCTGAAATACAGCACTTTCATGAATGGTCTGAAGAAAGCCAACATCGAAGTTGACCGTAAGGTGCTCTCCGATCTGGCTGTTTTCGACCGGCCTGCCTTTAACGCGCTGGCCGCTCAGGCCAAAGCGAGTTTGGCTGCCTGATTCAGCATAAGTGGCAGCCATGCAAAAAGCGACCTTCGGGTCGCTTTTTTTGTACATGCAAATAAATAAAGCGACTGCCAAAGCCGTATTCTGTAATTATTACTCCCCTCTCTTGCTTGCGAGTGCGGCTCGTATACAATTTCTTGTTTTTCCATTAATTGTCTGACTCACATGACCCGTACCCGTTTTGCCCCCAGTCCTACCGGCTTCCTGCATATTGGCGGCGCGCGCACAGCTCTTTTTGCCTGGGCTTATGCGCGACACCACGGCGGCAAGTTCATCCTGCGTATCGAAGATACCGATCTGGAACGCTCCACGCCGGAGGCCGTACAGGCGATTTTTGATGGAATGGCCTGGCTCGGACTGGAACACGATGAAGGCCCGTTCTTTCAAATGCAGCGCATGGCGCGTTACAAGGCGGTAATCAAGGAGATGCTGGCGGCAGGCACGGCATACCCCTGCTACATGTCGCCCGCCGAACTGGAAGCTCTGCGCGAGGCGCAACGCGCCCGAGGCGAAAAACCCCGTTACGATGGGCGCTGGCGTCCGGAAGCAGGCAAAAAATTGCCGCCATGCCCGTCAGATATTGAGCCGGTGATCCGTTTCAAAAATCCGCAAGCAGGCAGCGTCGTCTGGAACGATCTCGTCAAGGGGGAGATTGAGATTGCCAACAGTGAACTGGACGATCTCGTCATTGCACGCGCCGACGGCACGCCAACCTACAATTTTTGCGTGGTAGTGGATGACTGGGATATGGGTATTACCCATGTGATTCGCGGCGACGACCATGTCAACAACACCCCGCGCCAGATAAACATTCTGAAAGCGTTGGGCGCAAGCGTGCCGGAATACGCGCATCTTTCCATGATTCTGGGCGATGACGGCACAAAACTCTCCAAGCGGCATGGCGCGGTATCGGTGATGCAGTACGACACCGACGGTTTTTTGCCGGAAGCGGTTATCAACTATCTGGCGCGGCTTGGTTGGGCGCACGGCAATGACGAAATTTTTACCCGCGAACAGTTTATCGCCTGGTTTGACCTGACAAACATCACCCCTTCCGCCGCCCAGTTCAACAGCGAAAAACTCCTCTGGCTGAATCAGCATTACATGAAGCAGATGGGCGCAACCGGGCTTGCGCCGGAAATTGCCGCACGCCTGCGTTCCAAAAACATCACCCCGGAATCCGGCCCTGATCTTACTGCGGCAATTGCGCTTTATGTTGAACGCTGCCAAACCCTGAATGCGCTCACCAACGTACTTTTGCCTTTTTATCGTGAAGCAACGCCCGATGCGGCATTGCTGGCGCAGCATCTTGCCGACGCAGCGCGGCCTGCTTTGGCGGAATTTGCGGCGGCGCTGGAAACGGTGGATTGGAACACGGCAGCCATCGGCGCGGCATTAAAAGATGTCCTGAAGCGGCATGGTTTCAAAATGCCCCAACTTGCCATGCCTCTGCGAGTGATTCTGCTGGGCGCGACCGAAACCCCTTCGGTAGACGCGGTAATCGCCCTGCTGGGGCGGGAGCGCGTTCTGGCACGCCTTTCCGGCTACAAATAGTGTGTCGACCGACCGGGACGGCTGAATTTTACCCGCGCGGATGATGTGTTGCGTGGAGAATTTTCAGGCGTTCGCGGGCGACATGGGTGTAAATCTGGGTAGTGGTGATGTCGGAATGTCCCAGAAGCATCTGCACCACCCTTAAATCCGCGCCATGATTTAACAGATGTGTGGCAAAAGCATGGCGCAGCACATGCGGTGAAATACGCGCGAGAGGGATATTGACGGTAAGGGCGTATTTCTTGACCAATGTCCAGAACATTTGCCTTGTCATCGGCGCGGCGCGAGCCGTGACAAATACCGCGTCCGAGAGTCTGCCTTTCAGGAGAGCCGCCCGCCCTTGTCCGATATGGCGAATCAGCCAGTGTTGCGCGGTCTCGCCGGTGGGAACCAGCCGTTCCTTGCTCCCCTTGCCGATAATCCGCACGATGCCCTGTTCGAAGCCGATTTCGTGCATTTTGAGCGCAACCAGTTCGGATACGCGCAGTCCGGTGGCATAGAGCATTTCCAGCATGGCGCGATCCCGCTCTCCCAGCGGTGTTGCCACGTCCGGGGCGGCGAGCAGCCGCTCGACTTCCGCCTCGGAGAGACTTTTGGGCAAGCGTCCGCTTAAGGCCGGACGCGCCAGAAATTCGCTCGGATCACGCGCTATCTGCCCACGCGCCAATTGCCAGCGATAAAAACGGCGCAACGCGGAAAGATAACGCGCCTGGGACGAAACTCGCCGCGCATGGGAGACTTCCGCCAGAAACGCCGCCAAATCCGCCGCATCAGCCGATTTCAGCAAGGAGCGTCCGGTTTTCGCCAACCAACGGGAAAGCATTGACAAATCGGCGCGATAACCTTCAAGACTGTTTTTTGCCAGTCCGTCTTCCAGCCAGAGGGCATCGCAAAAAATTTCGATTTCGTTCTGATCTTCCGGGCGCAAGGGCGGCGTATCAGACACGACGCGCTTCCCGAATGTTGATACCCTCCCTTGCCAGGAGCCAGCGTTTGATTTCCGGCATCCAGCCGGTTCTGCTCTGGCTAAAGCCGGTAAGGCCGCCATTTTTGCCGATTACCCGGTGGCAGGGAATGATGATGGGTATGGGATTGGTGCCGCAGGCCCCGCCCACGGCGCGGGGCGCGCTGCCAAGATTCTCCGCTATCTGGGCATAGCTTGTGGTTTCGCCGCATGGGATGGCGGCGATTTCTGCCCAAACTCGCCGTTGAAATTGCGTGCCTTGCAAGATGGTCGGCAAGTCAAACGCATAACCGGGGTTATGCGACCACTCTTCCAACGCCTGAATTACCGTTCGCGCAAACCTGCCTTTGGGCGCTATTTCCGCTTGCGGTGGCAAAAAAACCAGACTCGTTACCGCAGGCAATGTCTCGTCGCAGCAAAGACCTAGCGCGAAAGCAGGCGCGGGAAATGCAGTCGCCAGCGGTTTTATCGGCAGGATTGCCTGAAATTCCAGATTTTCCGCGCCTCGGATCATCTCATTTCTCCCTGCTTGTCAAAATAGCAAATAGGATATGATGAATAGAAAGACAAGCAATGCCAACACCCATCCCCAAACCCTATTAGTCGCTTCATTGGCTTTAAACTTGCGATGCCTCTCTAAAATTTTCACGATACCTTCAATACCGGGATCATTCATGTCAAGCGTTGCGCCTGGATTTTCAGTAGCTCGCAACATGCAAGCCATTAACAACAGTATAACGTTTGGTTTTACAAATGAATCATTCATGTCCAGGCCTTCCACAGCTTCTTCCACAAGCCGCTTAATGATAGGGGCATTCATGTCCAACGTTTCCCTCACTTGCTGCATGGTTGGCCCATCCGTGCCAGGCGGATCATCCACGTCAAGTTCTTTCACTGATTGTTTGAAGTTGGGATCATCAGTCATGCCCCACCCTTCCACTAGTTGCCTGAAGGTGAGACCATTCGTGTAAAACGGCGTTGCGTTAGGGTCATTCGCGCCAAGCCTGCGCGTATCTCGTCTAAAGGAATCATTCATCTCAAATCTCCTGTTGTCGCAAAACCAGTTCACGAGATTCTGGGCTTTCCAGACTGATGCGTCCCAGAGCGCCGCTACGGTAGTCGGTTAACAATACCAGGGCTGCTTTTTCCCGATCCAGCCATCCGCCTTTGCCGCGACAGCCGCGACGCTCGCCTATCGCTTCCAGAAGGGCAGCGGCATCCATCGTTGCCAGAGCCGCCGTCGGCAGGCGATAACGCGCAGCCAGTAGCGGAGCATAGCGTTCCAAAAGCAAGGCGGCGAGAAAAGATGCCACTTCCTCCGGCTCCACCGCATTGACGCCAATGGCGTGACTGGCGGCCAGCATGTAGCCGTCGGATTCGATTTCGATTTTCGGCCACATCAACCCCGGTGTATCGGTCAATGTCATATTCTGCCCCAAATCCAGCGTCTGCTGCGATTTTGTCACCGCCGGCTCGTCGCCTACCATTGCTACGCGCTTTTTCAGCAAGGCGTTCATTAGGGTGGACTTGCCGACGTTGGGAATGCCCATAATCATCATCCTTAGCGGCTTGTCCGGCGTGTTGCGATGCGGGGCAAGACGACGGCAGAGTTTGGGGATTGCCGCCGCGTTTTTTATAGGGTCGCCAGCCTTGCAGGAGATGGCCGCCGCCAGCACGTTTTCCTGCCGATTATAAAAATCCAGCCATTGCCGGGTTATGGCGGCATCAGCCAGATCGGCCTTGTTCAGCACTTTCAGGGAAGGACGCTGGCGAAACTCGCGCAGGGCGCGAATCATCGGATTGCAACTGGCTTCCGGCAGACGAGCGTCCAGCACCTCGATGACCACGTCGACGCGCTTCAAAGTCTCAGCCGCCTTTTTCTTCGCCGCCGTCATGTGTCCCGGAAACCATTGCACCGCCATAATTATTCCTTCAGGTTGCCTGCCGCTTGAAATCGGCCAGACGAAAGCCAAGCAGCCACAGGGTGAGGAAATAAACGGCAGCGCCCCCTGCCACCAACAAAAACAGCCAGCCGATACGAACGCCGACCCCTGCCGCAAACCAGTCTTTTGCCTCGCCTGTGCCGATATATAAAACGCAGCCCATCAACGCCAGAGCAAGGCACAGCTTGCCGAGAAATTTTCCCCAGCCGGGGCGAGGGATGTAAATGCCATCCTTGCGTAAGCCTTGAAACAGGAGAAAAGCGTTAAGACACCCCGCCAGCCCAACGGAAAGCGCCAGTCCCATATGCGCCAGGGACAGGACAAATATAAAGACAAGGTTCATCAACTGGGTCGCAATCAGACTGATAACAGCAATCTTGACCGGTGTCCTGATGTTCTGGCGCGCATAAAAGCCGGGGGCAAGCACCTTGACCAACAACATGCCGGAAAGTCCGATGCTGTAGGCAACCAGCGCCTGTCGGGTTGCCAGCGCGTCTTCCGGCGTGAATTTGCCATGCAAAAACAAGGTGGCAATAAGCGGTATGGCAAGCAGCGCCAAAGCCAGCGCCGCCGGCAATGCAAGCAGAAAGGTCAAGCGCAGACCCCAGTCAAGCAAGGCCCCGTATTCGCGCATGTCGCCATTTGCGTGCAGTTTGGCGAGCGAAGGCAGAAGGATCACGGAAAGGGACGCGCCAAGCAGTCCGGCGGGAAACTCCATCAACCTGTCGGCATAATATAGCCAGGAGACGCTGCCGCTTACCAGAAAGGACGCGAACACCATGTTAATCACCAGACTGATTTGCGAGACGGATACGCCAAAGGTTGCGGGAGCCATCAGCTTCAAAATGCGCCGCACTCCGGAGTCGCGGCAGGCGGCAAGAATGTTGAAGGAAGGGCGCGGCAAAATCCCAAGCCTCTTCAACGCCGCTATTTGCAGCCCAAGTTGCAGGCAGCCGCCGATAAACACCGCCCAGGCTAGAGCCAGCACCGGCGGGTCGAAATACGGCGCGGCAAACAACGCCATGCCGATAAAGGAAAGATTGAGCAGAGCCGGGGTAAACGCGGGCAGGGCAAAACGGCTCCAGGTATTCAGGATGCCGGATGCCATCGCCGTGAGCGACATGAAGAGGATGTAGGGGAACGTAATGCGGGTAAGCTCTACGGTCAGGGCGAATTTTTCCGCCGTCGCGGCAAAACCCGGCGCGGAAATCAGGACAAGAACAGGCGCGGCCAAGACGCCCAGCACCGTCACGATAAAGAGCGCGAAACAGAGGGTTGTCGCGGTATTGTTCAGCAATTCCCGTGTTCTGTCTTCCCCTTCCCGATGCTTGTATTCCCCCAGAATCGGCACAAACGCCTGTGAAAAAGCGCCTTCGGCAAACAGCCTTCGCAGAAAGTTAGGCAACTTGAACGCGACAAAAAAGGCGTCGGTCAGCATTCCCGCGCCGAATGTGCGGGCAATGACAAAATCCCGTACAAACCCAAGCACGCGGGAAAGCATGGTAAAGCTGCTGACAGTCGCCAGGGCGCGTAAAAGATTCATAACACAAACTGCTCCGCATAAATTCCCCGTCCGCAAATCGGCGGGAAGTACGCATTCTAAAAGAAGGAGCAACGGAAAGCACGATAACCCTCGCTTATAATTATCATTTTTCTCCATTTTCACAGTCATGCTCGACATCCAACAGCTTCGCAACCATCTTGATCAGGTCACGGTGCGCCTCGCCACACGCGGCAAGATGCCGGATTTTTCCGGCTTCATCGCGCTGGAAAACGAGCGTAAATCCCTGCAAACCCATACCCAGGAACTGCAAAACCGGAGAAACACCCTTTCAAGGGAAATCGGCATTCTGAAAGGCAGGGGAGAAGACGCTGCCAAAGTATTGTCCGAAGTCTCCGCAATCAAATCGGAATTGGAAGCTGCTGAGACACGGCTTGCCGCGCTGCTGGACGAGATGAACGCATTGCTTCTGGAAATTCCCAATCTGCCGCACGAATCCGTGCCGGTGGGAAACAGCGAAGCAGACAATGTGGAAGTGAAACGCTGGGGTGCGCCTGGGGTCTTTACTTTTCCGGTCAGGGATCACGTTGATCTTGGCGAAGGTTTGGACAAGCTGGATTTTGCCGCTGCCGCAAAAATTACCGGAGCGCGTTTTGTCGTCCTGAAAGGCGAATTGGCGCGGTTGCAGCGGGCGCTTATCCAGTTCATGCTGGATATTCATAGCAATGAGCATGGCTATACCGAGCTTTATGTGCCTTTCATCGCCAATCGAGAGAGCCTGGCCGGGGTCGGGCAACTGCCAAAGTTCGAGGCGGACTTGTTCAGGCTCGTCCGCGCGGAGGATGAAGTCCCGTTCTATCTGATTCCGACGGCGGAAGTGCCGGTCACCAATCTCGTTCGGGATGAAATTCTTGCCGCATCCGATCTCCCCTTGAAGTTCGTCTGCCACACTCCCTGTTTTCGTTCCGAGGCCGGAGCCGCCGGACGCGATACGCGCGGCATGATTCGCCAGCATCAATTTGAAAAGGTGGAACTGGTGCACATTACCCGTCCGGAAAATTCCTGGGACGCGCATGAAGAATTGACCCGACACGCGGAGATCATTCTGGAAAAGCTGGAGCTTCCCTATCGGCGCGTGATTCTTTGCAGCGGCGACATGGGTTTTGCTTCCGCCAAAACTTACGATCTGGAAGTCTGGCTGCCCGCGCAGAACGCCTATCGGGAAATTTCTTCCTGCTCCAACTTCGAGGCTTTTCAGGCGCGGCGGATGCAGGCGCGTTTTCGTAACGAGAAGGGCAAGACCGAACTGGCGCATACCTTGAACGGCTCCGCCCTGGCTGTCGGGCGTACTTTGGTGGCTATTCTGGAGAACTGTCAGCAGGAAGACGGCAGCGTCGCCATTCCCGCCGCGCTCCGTCCTTATATGAGCGGAATCCAAAAAATCGGGGGCGGAGCTTCATGAAATTCGGCTAGAGTGATTTTGATTCAAGCGCGCGCTGTTTCTACAGGCGAAAAGCTGGCGCAGTCAGCCAACCCCTCTCCAACTCGCTTTGATGCCACAAGTGGGAGAGGAGATGCGGGTATTTTGCCTCTCTCGCGCATCACTTGACCGTCGCTTTATTAGCGGAAAACACTACAGGTCTCACTGACGCTCACCGGGCAATGCGTCGCCTGTTGGCGAATTTGCCTCATTCCGGTATGCTTCTACTGTGATCTTCAGCTTCTGCTGCCAATCGCCGGAAACAAACCGGCGGCGGCCTGCACAGGCGACAGCAGAGGAAACAATGGAAAGAACAACTCTGGCGGAGAGGGGGGGATTCGAACCCCCGTGCCGTGTTTCCACGACCATCCGATTTCGAGTCGGCGCCGTTATGACCGCTTCGGTACCTCTCCGCGAGCGGCGGATAATAGCACGATCAACAGACGTTCACATGCCCCGTTTTTTATGTCTCATCCTGCTTGTTCTGTTGCTGTCCGCCTGCGGCGGGCCGCTTGAGTTCCCTCAGACCGGGCAGGAGCTTGTCATCCTCACCCATAGCGGCGCGCTGAATGCCGAAGACGATGAAACACAAGACACGCCTTCCGGCTTCGAGCATGAGCTGCTGCTGATGTTCGCCAAGGAACTGGGCGTATCGGCGCGGTTCGTCATGGTTCCCCGGCATGAAATTCGGCTACGCCTCGCGGAGCATAAAGGCCACATGGCGGCTGGCTGGCTGTTCCCCTTTCCGAACGATCGCTTTCCGGCAAGCGTTCCGATTCTGGAAACCAATGACATACTGGTGCGGCATGAGGAATCCCTGCCGATCAGCAGTCTTGATGAACTGGACGGGCAGACGGTTCACGCCGTCCAGGGCAGTCGCCAGCTTCGCGTTCTGCGCCAGTTGAAAAACGAATATCCCGGAATGACGATCGTCGCCTTTCCTTCCGATTCCACCCTTGATCTTTTGGGAGCCGTAGCGCGTCAGGAAGTGGAAAACGCTCTGGTAGATGACAATAAACTATCCATAGGACTGAATTACTATCCGACCCTGCAAGGCAGCCTGGAAATCGGCGACCCTCAACCAACCGTCTGGCTGTTCCCCCCCGGCGGCAATCAGGAACTTTACGATCACGCCCAGCTTTTTCTGGCAAATCTCAAGGAAGGGCAACAACTGGCGATGCTGCATGACCGTTATTTCGGGCATCTGAAGCGTCTGACGCAGAGAGACATCGCGGTTTTTCTCTCCCGCATGGAGAGCCTCTTGCCCCGCTATCAGGAGTTATTCCAAAAGGCTCAAGTGGAAACTTCCCTTGACTGGCGTCTTTTGGCGGCTCTTGCCTATCAGGAATCGCACTGGGACCCTTTGAACACCAGTTACACCGGGGTGCGCGGCATCATGATGCTGACCGGGGAGACCGCCGTCCGGATGGGAGTTTCCAACCGTCTTGACCCGAACGAGAGCATTCCGGCCGGAGCGCGTTATTTGAGCATCCTCAAAAGCTACATACCTGCCGAAACGCCGGAGCCTGATCGAACCTGGCAGGCGATTGCGGCTTACAATATCGGCCCCGGTCACTTCAACGCCGCGCGTCGCCTTGCCGTGCATCTGGATGTCAATGGCAATTCCTGGTTCGAGATGAAAACAGTGCTGCCCCTGCTTTCCCGCCCCGAATACTACAGACAACTGAAATCAGGACGGGCGCGCGGCGGCGAGGCGGTCATCATGGTGGAAAATATCCGCCTGCTATATGACATCATGCAGCATCACCTGCCGCCATATTTGCCGCCACGGGAAAAGAAAGGCGGTTGACATGGAAAACATCGCCATCATCGGCGGCGGCTGGGCAGGAATCGCCGCCGCCATTATACTTACCGAAGCCGGAAAGCGAATCGCATTGATCGAAGCCGCGCCATCGCTCGGCGGACGCGCCAAAAAAATTGACACTGCGCCGCTCGACAATGGGCAACATATCTTGAGCGGCGCGAACCGCGAGACCTTTGCCTTGATGCGCCGCATCGGCGTTTCTCCCGAACGGGTCATGCGCCGCTTGCCCTTTACTTTTCTGGATAATGCCGGAATGCGTCTTGCCTTGCCGAACATGGCAGGCTCATTGGGCATGGCCTGGGGACTGTTCGCCGCGCGCGGCATTTCCCTGAAAACGAAATGGCAGACCGCCTGCTGGCTGACGCGGTTAAAGGAGCGGGGCTTTGTGCCTGAAGATGACTCTACAGTCAGTCAATGGCTTGCCGCTTCCGGCCAACCCGTCGAATTTTGCCGTCGTTTCTGGGAGCCGCTTTGCCTTGCCGCGCTCAACGCGCCCGCGCACAAAGCCTCTGCCCGCCTGTTTGCTAGGGTTCTAAAAGACACATTGGGAAGCGGCGAAAAAGGAAGCAAAGATTTATTTATACCTGTGGAGAGTCTCTCCGAATTGTTGCCCAATCCCGCCGCCCGTTGGCTTGCCGACCGCAATGTCCCTGTTCGTCCTGGTTGTCGGGTCAAAAGGCTTTGTCCGTCGGAAGGCGGCTGGGAAATCGAAAGTCCGGCGGGCAGGGAAACCTTTACCCGTATCATTCTCGCGGTAGCGCCGCAACACCTGCCCGCATTGCTGAAAGAGTTGCCCCAGGCTGACGGATTCCCCTTGCCGCCAGCAATCTTCTCGCCCATTGCAACCGTCTATTTTCATTATCCGAAAACCACGACGCTGCCTTTCCCGCTCATGGCGATGACCGGCGGTATAGGACAATGGCTGATAGACCGGGGCAACGGCCTGATCGCGGCGGTATTATCCGGCATGAGCGGCTGGGAAGAGTTGAGCCGCGCGGAAATCGCCTGGAAATTGCATCTGGAAATCTGGCAAATTACCGGAGCGCATATATTCCCTGAATTTGACATTTTCATCGAAAAACGCGCCACTTTCGCCGCGCTGCCCAATCTTGTCCGTTGTCCGCAAAAGACGCCCTGGCATGGATTGTTTTTAGCGGGCGACTACTGTTGGGCGGATTATCCCGCAACCCTGGAGAGCGCGGTCAGAAGCGGACTTGAAGCCGCCCGCCTGTGCCTGCATCCGGGGAAATCATAGTGATTTGTTCAAGACGTTCATGGAGAACATGTTGCTCCCCGCTCGCGCTTGCGGAGTAGGGGTTAAAAATTTTTAACCCATACAGCGGCGTGGTTAGCCCACTTATAGTCGCGTTATTTGCGGAAAGCACAATAGCTTCTTTGGAGCGCGAAGCCGACTGCCAATCAATCGTGCTGGAAAAGAAATTCGGCGAAACCAGAATCGCCGATGATTCAACCCCGGACATTCCCAACTGGCATTGGCCGGAGCGTTGACCGCATTCTAACCCGCGTAACCCGCGCTTTGCCTGATGCTGAAGAAGAGTAGCGACGCCGGACTACGTTCTTGTCTCTATCTCTGCAAAAATTTATTCGGATTGATGGGGATATTATTGGCGCGTACTTCAAAATGGAGATGCGGCCCGGTGGAGCGTCCGGTGCTACCTATTATGCCAATAGCTTGACCGCGACGCACGACATTGCCTACCGAAACTTTCAGAGACGACATATGCGCGTAGCGGGTAATCAATTCGCCGCCATGATTTATTTCAATCATGTTGCCGAATTCCGCATGATAGTCAGCCTTGACCACAACGCCCGAGGCGGCTGCCAGAACATCTGTGCCGGGCGAGGCAACAAAATCCAGACCTTCGTGCATGGCATACCCTCGCCCAAAAGGATCGAAGCGCGGGCCGAACGGCGAACCCAGACGCGCTCCGCCCCTGACCGGCATTAGATCAGGCAACAGTTCACGACGCACCATGCGCTCGCGTAAACCTGATTCCAACATGCCCAACGCGACGTTCTGCTCCTGCAATTGGATAGAAAGAGCATTTATTTCATCGCCCAGTAGTTCTTCGCTCACGAGCGCGGGAACATAGGGGCCGCCACGTCCTGAAGCATCGGCCTCCCGCTGGGGTAACTGAATCCCTGATTGCTCGGAAAAGTGTCGGGCCATGCCTTCAAGCTGGGTCAGCTTTGCCTGCAACTGCCCGATACTGGTAGCCAGAGCCTGAAGGTTTACCTTGTGCTCTTCGTCCTTGGCAAGCATATCTTCGTCTTTCATGTATGCTATATGCTGCTCGACGAAGGGCAAGCGCCAGACAACGGCAAAATACGTGAAAAGCGCGGAAATTCCGCACATAACGCACAAAAGCACGAGAGTTGCTGCGACAATATGCCTTGTCTCGCAACATAATCTTTTTGCAGCGGTTAGCTGCTGTGTCATCAGAATAATCTGCACAGAAGTCTCCTTTATGCGTTCTCCGGAACAACTGCTGAGAAGCTCCGAAATCACGGCGCGCCTGTTGCCGCGCGCGCGCGCGCTTATCCGGCTGAACCAGACGTTGAGGGATACTCTCCCCGACTCGCTGACCCATCAGGCATGGGTAGCGAACATCCGGTGTCAAACGGTGATTATTTACGCGAATAACGCAGCAGTAGCGACAAAATTGCGCCAGTTCAACGAACGTCTGCTGGATATATTCACAAGCATATCTGGAGAGTATAAACAGATTGAGATCAAAGTTCAACCAGTAAATGCGCCTTCCCCGCAGTTACGCATTTTTCCGGAGGGAAAGCCCGCCATGTCTTTGGCCAGCGCGGAAAAATTGCTCGCTTTTGCCCGCGCCATGCCGGAAGATTCGCCCCTGGCGACGACGCTCCGCAGCCTTGCCGAACGCCATCTGGCAGGCGGAAAAGCAACGGGGGAAAACAGTTTGGAAAGTGATTCATCGTAAAACTAACTCTGGTTTGAAACCCCGGCCTTTATGCAGGGGGTGACTCAATGCCTGTCGCTAATTCCTTGCTCGAAAACAGCGGGGAACTCACAGTAGGTGTCATGAAAAATGGCGATTACAGTTTCAGCCCTTAAATCGGGGACGGGTTCTTGTTCCATGTTCGCTGCGAACACGTTATTATTCCACATCTGTGTTCATTTTCCGGCATTTCATGAAACCATCCCTGCAAATCGCCTGCGCGCTCCTCTTTTGCCTCTTTCTGTCAGCCTGCGCGGGCAAGAAGACTTCCGTCTTCGCCCCTGTTATTCCGCCTCCCACTTTCAGGGTTGATCCCGCTCTTCTGGATCAGTCCGCCCCGGTTGTGCCTGCCGACGAAACAAGGGAAGCCGAAGCAATACATCAAGACGGGGACAGACAAGAAAAAGCCCAGAACCCTTGATTTTCCAAGGCGTTCTGGACTGTATCAGACGGGGAAAAACAGTAATTTGGTGCCCAAGAGAGGACTCGAACCTCCACGCCGCTAAGCGCTAGTACCTGAAACTAGTGCGTCTACCAATTCCGCCACCTGGGCACAGGTGAGAAGAAACAAGCATTCTACGGGAAGCAAAACCAATGTCAACCACACAACGCAAAACCGACAAGACTAACGCCAAGCCGCTCTCCAAAAAAAGCGGGCGCAGCGCCGAGGAGAAATTCAAGGAGTGCGCTAAGGGCGCGACCAAGGCTTCCTCCAAAAGCATCCGCAAGACGTTATCCAAAATTCGCCGCGCCGATCCGTTTCTGAAACGCGAGCAGGAACGCTACGAATTTCCGCTGCCTTCGCGCGAATACGCGCTGCAAAAGCTGGAAGAGGTGGGCAAGCCGGTAACGCTTGCGGAACTTCTCGTCCTTCTGGACATCGGCGAGCCGGAAGAACAGCAAGCGTTTTCCCGTCGTCTGGTTGCGATGGAGCGGGAAGGGCAACTCCTGAAGAATCGCCGCGACGCCTACATCATCCCCGAACGGGTAAGCCTGATCGCGGGAAGGGTGCAGGGACACAAGGACGGTTTCGGGTTTCTGATTCCCGATACCGGCGGGGCTGACCTATTCCTCTCCGAACACCAGATGGAAAAGGTGTTGCACGGAGACAAGGCGCTGGCGCGGATAACCGGCATGGACAGAAAAGGCCGCCCGGAAGGCGCAATAGTAGAAGTTATCGAACGCGCCAATCATCGGGTGATAGGCAGGGTCATTACCGAACACGGCGTGGTGTTTGTGGCCCCCGAAGACAAGCGAATTTCCCAGGATATTCTGATTGCGCCGGACAAAAAGATAAAAGCGCGAGCGGGACAGGTGGTGATTGCGGAAATCATCGAGCAACCTTCCCGTCATAGAAAGCCCGTAGGCCGGATTGCGGAAGTGCTCGGCAACTACGCCGACCCCGGCATGGAAATCGAGATTGCGTTACGAAAGCATGATCTGTCGTTCCGGTTCAATCATGACTGTCGCGCCGAAAACGAAAAAATGCCGACAACAGTGAAAAAGAGCGATTATCAGGGGCGCGAAGACTTGCGTTCCCTGCCGTTCGTCACCATTGACGGTGAGACCGCCCGTGATTTTGACGATGCCGTATATGCCGAAAAGTCGGGACGAGGCTGGCGGCTCGCGGTGGCGATCGCCGATGTTTCCCACTATGTCAAACCCGGCATGGCGCTGGACAAGGAAGCCCTGGAGCGGGGCAATTCCGTATATTTTCCGCGTCGGGTGATCCCGATGCTGCCGGAAAAACTCTCCAATGGCATTTGCTCTTTGAACCCGGACGCAGAACGTCTGGCAATGGTGTGCGACATGAACATCGCCGATACCGGCAATATCAGTTCTTACCGCTTTTATCTTGCCGTTTTCCGCTCCCATGCCCGCCTGACCTACGATCAGGTTTGGGCATGGCTATCCGGCGCGACAAAGCCGGAACAGGAAAACCAGCGAGCCTTGCTGCCGCATCTGAAAAATCTCTACAGCCTCTACAAGACGCTTGCCAAGGCGCGGGCAAAGCGGGGCGCGATTGACTTTGAAACGATTGAGACGGAAATGCGCTTTGACAACGCAGGCAAGATCGCCGAGATTCTGCCGGTCATACGCAATGACGCGCACCGGCTTATCGAGGAATGTATGCTGGCGGCAAATGTATCCGCTTCTGATTTTCTGGCTGCGAGAAAGCAGCCATGCCTCTACCGCGTCCATGCCGGGCCGAATGCGGAGAAGCTGAAAAACTTGCAGGGTTTCCTTGCCGAATTCGGTCTGCAAATGAGCGGCTTTGACGCGCCGACCGCCAAAGACTACGCGAATCTGTTGGACAAAATCCGCAACCGCCCGGATGCCCAGCTTTTACAGACGGTCATGCTGCGTTCCTTGAAGCAGGCCATGTACAGCCCGGACAACATCGGTCATTTCGGGTTGGCTTATGAGCGTTACACCCATTTTACGTCGCCGATTCGCCGTTATCCTGATCTTCTGGCGCATCGCGCCATCAAGGCTCAACTTGCGGGCAGGAGTTATGCGCCGGGCGACTGGGAGGAGATTGGTCTTCAATGTTCCCATGCCGAGCGTCGCGCTGATGAGGCCACGCGCGATGTCGTTGCCTGGCTGAAGTGCTACTACATGCAGGAGAAGATCGGCGAGTGTTTTGAAGGCGTGATTTCCTCTGTCACCGCTTTCGGTATTTTTGTGGCGCTGGATAAAGTCTATGTGGAAGGTCTGGTGCATGTATCCGACCTGGGAGCGGATTATTTCCGGTTCGATCCAACCAGACATCGGATGCAGGGCGAACGTACCGGGACTGCCTTCCGCCTGGGCGACCGGGTGCGGGTCAAGCTGGTAAGGGCCGATCTGGAAAGCAACCGGATTGACTTTGTTTTAGCCCCGCCTGATGCGGAACGCCGGACAACAAAGCGGAAGAAGTGATCGCAAAACCCCGCCATAATGGCAAGACTTTTGAACGGAGCGGAGCGGCAATGCCATGACATTAAGCTGGGCGGTCATAGAGGCCAATGCGGTCGCTTTTTCCGAGCGACGGAAGGACGCGCATAGCGAGAAAGCGCAGGGACAAGCCTTTACTCTGGACTTTTTTAGGCATTGCTCACTTTATATATTGATTATGTTATTGTGTTATATAATCTGCTTAATCCGAAGGAGGAGGAATCGTATGCAATGCACCCACTGCGGTAGCGTGAGCTACGTCAAGAATGGTTCTTACAAAGGTTCCCAACGATATCTCTGCAAAGAGTGTCGCCGGGCTTTCAGCGACAAGGTTCGCAAG
>Ga0099364_10005957_pt1 | contig 17903 bp, 7 predicted proteins | sample TergutTh196P3_FD_73070 | JGI IMG/M metagenome (GOLD analysis project Ga0099364, IMG submission 73070) | Microcerotermes parvus P3 segment gut microbial communities from Pointe-Noire, Republic of the Congo - Th196 P3 | ecosystem: Host-associated > Arthropoda: Insects > Digestive system > Gut ...
CCAACAGAAGGGTCTTTGAGGTCACATCAGGGCTGGAGGGAACTGGAGCGGGTGTGCCTACAGAGCTTGTCACGACCGAATTTGTCCGCGAAAAATTCGAGTGGGAGGGCAACGATATCGGCAAACACGACGATAACACGATATACGAACCCTTTACGCCCCTCGCGGTAAGCGGGATGGATGTGGACGCCGTGCTGCGTACACATACGATGAACGATCATGGGGTATGGGACCAGGTGGTCAGCGAGAACCATAACATACTGGCGGCCCCCATGTACTTTGAGGTGGAAATAGACGGACAAACACAAACCATAAGCGCGGACGCGCTGGAGTTGACAAAAGCGGGAGACGCAAGAGTCAATCATACGGCGAGCTGGACGGCCGGCACGCTCTCCGCTGTGCTGAACGGCTCCATGGAAATGGACGGCTTTACCAAAATTGACATGCAGCTCACCCAATCGGACAGCGCTGTTATTGACAGCCTCGACCTTGTTATTCCCTTGAATGACAGCATCGCCACATTGATGCACACGGTCTCCGACTACACCCGGCTGAATTACTCCGGCGACGTCCCGGTGGGGGACGGGCAAATCTGGACCAGCTTTGACGCGGGGAAAATCGGGCTGAGCCGCGGGTTTTTACCCTATATATGGCTGGGCAACGAGAAATACGGCTTGTGCTGGGTCGCTGAAAACGATAAGGACTGGATCATCGACGACGACGTCCCCTCGCTGACCATGACGCGCGATAACGGGGTGCTTGAGTTAAGGATACGCTTTATCACCAAACCCTCGGCGCTGAACCGCGAACGGAATATCACCTTCGCGCTGCAAGCGACGCCGACCAAACCCTTCCCCGAGTACACGGATTTTCACAGCGATGATCCGGACGCCAAGATGGATTGGCGGAATTTGGTTCTCGGAACCAATTTCGTTGAGGGCAAATACAATGTGCCGATCATCGGTTCCACCGAAACCTGGGGCGGTGAAACCACCTTCTGCGACGTGTATCCGATCGATTATGACTACCGCGTTTTTGAAATTATGCGTGACCTCCGCCTACAGGGCGAGATCGATATGGATCGCATCGCAGACTGGAATGAGATATACGACCACCACGGATTAAGCGAAGTGTACGGGTATTACGGCGGAAAGCGGCCATCAACTCCCGAATGGTACAGGACCAATGTGAACTGGTTTATCAACGTTCTGCGTATGCAGCCGGAGGGCGTGGTGGCGTATACGAGCCCGCGCAGCTCGAGAGAAAACGAGGAGTTCAGGACCTTCCAGGACGAATGGAAACGGTTCGGCCTCACCGACCGTCCGTTCCAGGATTATTGGTACGACTGCTCGCCGGTGGAGAGCTACTCGGATTACTCTCTCTACTATTTGAATGAAATGATCTCCAGAGGGGCCGTGACCGGCATCTACTTCGACAACACGTTCCCCTACACCAACAGCAACACGGTGTCGGGCAAGGCGTATGTTGACGACGAGGGGAATCTGCGGCGGGGCGTGGATATCTTTGAAATGCGGGAGCATCTCAAGCGCGTGCAGATCATGTGCCTGGACAACGGGACCGATTGGCTCAACATGGCCCACATGACCAATACGAACGTCGCCCCGTTCACCACATGGGTCGGCTTCAACTTAGACTGGGAGGACCGGTATAACACACAGGATATGCAGCTGAGGTTCCCCCGTGACTACATCCGCGCGCAAACGATCGGCGCGCAGACCGGCTCGGTGCCTGTTGTGCTGGCCGGCGACGGGTTATACTCCTCGGCGGAGCTGGAGTGGGGCCGGCGTACAAGAGCGGGTGTGATGTATGTCCACGAGGTCAAGGTTTGGGGCATGGTCGATGTGGACATTGCGGTCAGCGATATACTCTACGGCTTCGGGTACGGCGAGCCGGACTGCACAGTCTACCGCTACTGGGACGACGATTTCCCGGTGACGATCACGGGGGCTGACGCCGAGGGCCTGGCGCTGAAAAAGGGCAATGGCGCGGTCGTGATGGTGACTGATTTCAGCGGAGAGACCGGCAGTTATACCTTAGACATCACGGGAATGGGATTGACGGCAGGCGGTTTGTTCTTTAACGCGGAAACCGGCGCTTCCCTGACCAAAAACGGAGATTTTGACTGTACATTTGAATTAACAGGGCATGACTTCATCCTCGTTGAGTACAGAAACGCGGGAGCGGATGAACAGGCCGTGAATGAGGCCGTTACGGCCATACAGAACGCCGCGTACCAAACGGCACAAAACGACGCGCTGGATGAGGCCGCGGCGCTGCAAACCATCAGAACCGTGATCGAGGGCCTGAACACCGGGACGGCCAACGTGGTGAACAAAATTTCGTATACCGCGCCCGAGGTGGGCAAGGTTGGCTCACAAAGCGGCGTGAACGGGGAATACGTGTTTGCCGTTACGGTCAGTCAAGGCGTGGCCGCGCCCACCACAACCTCTCAGCTGACGCTGACGGTAACGGCGACGCCCTATGACACCACGCAGGCGGGATTAGACAACGTTGACATAGGCTTGGCGAAGGCCGCTCTGGAAGCGGCGACCTATCCCTTGGTTCCGGGGCGCACGGCGAACGCGGAGGCGGCGAAGGCCGCGGCGGAGGCCGCGATCGGGCAGGTCAGTGTGCCTGCCGGCGTGACCCTTACGATCAGCGGCGGGACCTTCACTCCCTCACAGCCCGGAACCGCGGAAAACCACGCCGGGATACCGGGAAGCTATGTATTTACGGTACTCATCGACAAGTGGATGGGCCATCCGCTGACGACGGAGCCTCTAACCCTGCCGTTGTCGGCGATGGCCTATAACCCGGCTCTTGACGGGGCTGAGGAATCCTTCGGCATCGCGGGGTTCCAGGTGTTTGACAACAAATACTCCATCCTCGCCGGGACGCGCATTTATACGCATACGTCCGACCGCGCGGCCTGGGACCAGGTCCCGGCCTCACACACGCTGGATACGTTCCACACGGTGGGCGATTATGATCCCGTGCCGCTGTCGGAGCTTACCATGAGGCTGAATGCGCATGATACCACCAGCATCAGCGACAACGCCGCCACCTCGTCCGGTAACCGGCTGATGAACTTCTTGATCGAAGCCCAGCTGGGCGATACGAACGGAACGACGGATGGCCGGGGCGTGGAGGTATTCATGCGCTTCCCGGATACGCCGCCGGACTCGCTCATCCTCACCTCGGCGTTTCCAAGCTGGGGCTCCAAGTGGGATTTTACGGCCTATGACATGACGACCGGCCTGTCCGCTCCCTACCATCAATTCGGGGTGCGAAACACCATAGTATCGACGGAGGGCGGCGCGACGTATGGAATCGGCAATACAATTCATGCCGCGGGGATGTACAGCGTATACGCCCCTCACGACGGAGGAGGGAAAAGCAATCCCCCGGAGACGTACCCCTACCCGGAGCTTTGGTCCCCCAAAAGCGAGTATGATTGGATTTTTGATGAGCTTGCCAACTACGAATATTTTGAGATGAACGCGCTCAGGTTCGATCCGGAGAATAAACCGGTCGCGGCGTGGTATCCGGTGAAGGAGCTTGCCTCCACCGTAAGCGGAAACCGGACCACCTATCAGCTGGCCGGAATGATTTCGGAAAACAGGTTCGGCACCGTCTACATCAACCGCCTGCCCGCGAGGTACGGCATCGAGGGGTCATCCAAAAACATCAATGCCTGGAGGCCGGACGAGCTCAGAGGGGCGTGGGCCGGGGAAAACAAGATCAACATTTCCTTTGAGAGCACGGCCTTTGACGAAAACGATGATGTGCGCCTGCAATGGCGCTCCCCCGCGAAGACCCTGCACGAAATCACGGAATACAGCATCGCCAAGTTCGGCGAAACCGTGTATATGCAGTTTGAGCATCCCGCAATGGCGGAGGACGGCATATACGAACTGGTTTTTGCCTGGGACGGCGGAACGGCGCGGCAAAGCGTGGCCATCATCGCGATGGACAGCTACGACATTGCCGACGCGGAGAAACGCTCGGCGTTTGACTACGGCGCCGTCGTCGCGGAAACCAAACAGCTGCTGGAGGGACGGAACTACGCGGCGGCGCAGGTGGCCGTAACCACGGCCGAAGAGGCGAAGGAGGCCGTGGAGGATATCCTCCGCCGCATGGGCGGGGCGCTGAACGGCGTTTATGTCACGGTCAACGAGGGCGTCTTTACGCCGGCTACGGCGGGAAGCGCGGGCAACCCGAGCGGCGTGGACGGCAGCTATACCTTTACCTTGAATCTGGCGATGGGCGTCACCGCCCCGCAAGTGACAGGGGAGCTGGTCCTTACGGTCAAGGCGACGGGGTATGTGGACCTGGAGGAGTTCTTCGGACATTCGGATATTCGGGTGTTTGACGACAAATATATCGTGCTGACGATGTCAGGACAAGACCTCTCTGCGACTGTCACGCTCTGGGATAGTGTCCCGGCCATTCCGGGCGGGTTTCAGACGGTGCTTGACACGGAACCGGAAAAATACGCCGCGATTGATGCGTCCGATCTTTCGGTTAAAATGAACTGGTCCAACTGGAATTATCTTCAATTTTTGACCGAGGTTGTATTTGGCGGAACGGACAATGCCTCGGATGCCCGGGACATTGAGATACTCTTCCGGTTCCCGGAGGACCCGGAGCTTGAAACCATACTGCACGCCGTCATGGGAGCCCCAAGCTGGACTGACTGGGGCGCTAACATGGCGCTTGATTATGGCGGATATTACGCAGAGTACAGCACCGTTCGCAGAACAAATCCCGCGCAGACGGACCGCCAGGGCGGAATGTTCCACAGCACGCATAATTCCGGGTGGTACAGCGCGCAGGCGAACTCTTACGGAGTTCATTTTTCTCCTCCTTTCGGAGGGAGCGGTAACCACCTTAATATCTATGAGTCGTTCGAACTGCAAATCCTCCGATTCGACCCGCATACGAAACCGGCCGCTTCCTGGTATCCGGTGCGAGACCTGCCCAACACCAGAGCGGGCAATGTGACCACGCATCATCTCAGCGAGGTCTTCGAGCAAAACAGGTTTGGAACCGTCTACATCAACACACTGCCCGAACGCTACGGCATCGGGACAAAGGAGATCAATCCGTGGAATCCGCAAAACCTACGGGCGGCGGGCATCGCAAGCGACAGCATAGCGATTTCTTTCACGGACGCCGAGTTTGACGCCAGCCACAGCATACAGCTGCAGCTGCGCACACCCTCCAAGAACCTGATTGCGCTCAATGACGTCGTGCTTTCCGTGGACAACGGAACCACTACCGTTCATTTCAAGCACCCTGAGCTGACGGAAGACGGCGTATATGAACTGATCCTCGCCTGGGACGACGACACGTTGGATCCGCAGAAGGTCGCCATCCTCGCCATGGACAGCCGGGACATCGCCGAGGCCGGCACGCTGGCCGACGATAAGCTCGAAGACGACATCGAGACCGCGAAGGAGACGGCGGAGGCCGCGTCCTATCCGGCAGAGACGGAACCGATGGCCGCTTACACAGAGGCAAGAGCCGCCATAGAAGCGGTCGTCGACGGACTGACCTTGCCGGAGGGCGTATACGCGACGGTCAACGATGTCGGTTACGAGCCGGCCGTGAAGGGCGACAACAGCAATCCGGACGGCACGCCGGGTCTCTACACCTTCGTTGTGGAGCTGCGCAAGGGGGTCTTGTCGGCGGAGACGCAGGAAATGACGCTGACCATCCCCGCCATTCCCGCCCTCACCGGCACAGCCTCCATAGACAACACCGCCCCCATAATCGGCGATCAACTCACCGCGTCCCTTGGGACCAACAACAACACCGGCACTCTGTCCTACCAATGGAAAGCCGGCGAGGCGAATGTCGGGGGGAACAGCAATACCTATACCGTAGCCGCCGCCGACTTTGACAAGGCGATCACGGTGGAAATCACATCGAGCGTGCAAGGCGGCTCCCGCGTAAGCGCCGCCACCGATCCCGTGGGGAAAAAGGCCGCTCCGCCGCCGCCGGCCGCTCCGACATTGAGCGGCAAGACCGGTAGCTCCATTACCCTTGAAGGCGACGAAACGGACATATACCAATATGCCTATGCCTTGAGCGACAATCCCGCCGCCATTGCCGGCGGATGGAGCGACAGCCCGGTCTTCGGCGGTTTGACGCCTGAAACCTCGTACTACTTCTTCCGGCGCGTCGCCGAAACCGCCGACACCAACGCCTCCGGCGCTTCCCCGAGCCTTATGCAAGCCACCGATGCGGCGAGTTCTTCCTGTACCTGTGCCGGTTGTGACGGCGCTTGCGGCTGCCTGACAGACTGCGGCGACGGCGATTGCGCCGGCTGTCCCGTCTGCGGCCAAGAGATACCTTGCACCGATTGCGCGTCCTGCTCCACATGCGGCCTGTGCGTCTGTGAGGACCCCGAGTGCGCCTGCGCCAAATGCCCGGGACATTCCACGGAGGAAAATCCTCCGCCGTCCGAGCCCCCGCCCTCCGAACCCCCGCCGTCCGAGCCTCCGCCCTCTGAGCCTCCCACCGAACCCGAAGGGCCGGAAGGGCCGGACGAGCCGGGCGAAGAATCCGCTCCGATAGAGCTTCCCTCGCAAACAGCCGAGGTCAGCGACAGCGGCGTGGCCGCCGCGGAGATTGGGGAGGATGAACTTAATGAGGCGATTGACGAGCTTCTGAAACGCCTGGAGGAGGACGACGACGTCAGCGAAATCGTCGTTACCGTGGAACTGCCGGAAGACGTGAGCCTGGAAGACCTTGAGAGCCTTGAGGCGGTTCTGCCCGCCGCGGCGCTTGAGCGTCTGGCGGAGGAAACCACAGCCGGCCTGACCGTCAAGCTGGACGATATCCACATACTCTTTGATAACGTGGCCCTGGAGGCGATCGCGGCGGTCGCGGGAGAAGAAACGGAAACCGTCACCGTTAGCGCCTCCTTGGCAAAGGACGCCCATATCCCCGAAGAATTTAAGGACATCGTCGGCGACAGGCCGGTGTATGAGTTCAACGTAACCAATAACGGGGTAGAGGTGTCTTCGTTCGGCCAGGGCTACGCCACCGTGTCGCTCCCCTATGAGCTTCGAGAGGATGACAGGAATCCAAACGCCATCATTGTATACTACCTCGATGGGGACGGGAAACTGAATGTCGTCCGCGGGCATTATGACGAAACGACGGGAAGAGTCGTCATCCGGACCAGACACTTCTCGAAATTCACCATCGGCTACAACTACAAGATTTTCGATGATGTGAACGAGGAACACCCCTTCTACAACGCCGTTGTATTCATCGCGGCGCGCGGGATCACCGCGGGGATAAACGAGCTGGGCACCCTGTTCGCTCCTGAAATAAGCCTGACGCGGGCGCAGCTGTTGGTGATCCTGATGAAATCCTTAGGCTACACCCCTGAAGAAGCGGCGGGCTATGACGGGGACAACTTTGAAGACGCCGCCGGCTGGTACGCCGGGTGGATCGGCCTCGCCAAGCGCGACGGCATCACGGCGGGCATCGGCAGCAACAGGTTCGGCCAGGATAACATCGTCACGCATGAAGAAATATTCCTGATGATCTTCAAAACCTTAGAGGCCGTGGGTGAGACATTGCCGGAGCATAGAGACGGCAAGCCCCTGGAGGATTATGACGGCAGCGCCGGGTTCTCCGACTGGGTGTATCAGGACAACAACTGGGATAAGATCGAAGCCGTACTCATGAGCCAAATCTACAGCGAGGACGATTTCGACCCGAAGGACGACCTCCAACGCGCCGTGGCGGCAGAGTTAATCAAAAATCTGTTGACGAAGTAACGCGATTCGGAGGAAGGAGGGGGGCGGAATGTGGGATCACAGACGGCCCCCTCCTTCCGGAACATGAGGAGATACGCAGGGCAAGAGCATTGACTCTGCCCTGCGTATCCCGTCCGTAGGACGCGATGCCCGCATCGCGCCGTGTTGCCCGGTCGCACAGACCGTAGGGGACGCAGACCTCGGCGTCCCGCAGGTTATCCGCAAACTTCGGGGGAAAGGGCGGCGATGCTCAGGCAAATAAATCTGAATAAAGTGCAAAAAAATGTTACTTATGTAGAAAGAACTTTGAAAAGCGCTGTGGTACCATCAGTATAAGCAAAAAAATAATTTGCACGGAGATAACGGCTATGAAGATGACCATCACTCGGGCTCCGTGCAGCGTTAGACGAAAGAAAGGCTTGGCGCTGCTGGGGCCGATGCTCACGGTGTCCCCCTTGGCTGGGAGCGGCTGCCGGAACATGAGGAGACACGCAAAAAGAGTTGCGTAGTTTCAATGGATGTAGTATGCTTAAAAAGTTCCCCTGACTTTGCAGCGTGGAGGATGTTTCATGGGATTGGCAGCAGCAAAAGAGACCATAACGCGCCGGGAAAGAGTTTTATCCGCGGTAAGGCATGAACCCTTGGATAAGCTGCCTTTTCAATTGGATTTGACGGACGAAACCCATGCGAGGCTGGCCTTATATTTCAATGACGATGATTTCTTTGAGAAAACAGGCTCACATCTGGCGATTGAACGGAACGAGGAATTTACCGCTCAGCCCCATGGTCGTGTCAGAGATATGTTCGGCGTCATTTGGGACCGCCGGCACGGCGGAGATTTCGGCGTAGTCGAGCAATATCTGCTGCCTGACGCTGCGCTCAGCGGCTATACGTTTCCCGCGCCGAATGAGAAGCTGATTCGAGAAAAATGCCAGAGGCTGATGTGCCGGAAAGAAGAACAGTTCACCCTGTACACCATTGGCTTCTCCCTCTTTGAACGGGCATGGACTCTGCGTTCCATGCCGGAATTGCTGATGGATTTTTTGGTGAATCAGGAGTTTGCGCATGAACTGCTGGAAAGGATCACCGAATATAACCTAGCTGTCATGGATATAGTTTCGCAGTATGATATCGACGCGTTTTTTTTCGGGGACGATTGGGGCCAGCAAAAAGGCTTGATCATGGGGCCGCCGCTGTGGAGAGAGTTCATCAAGCCAAGGCTGAAAAAAATGTATGATAAAGCGAAAGCGAACGGGATGTATGTTTGTCAGCACTCCTGTGGGGATGTGAGTGAACTCTTTCCCGACTTGATCGAGCTTGGGCTGGATATATACAATACGTTCCAGCCTGAAATATATGATGTCGCGGCGATAAAGAAGCTGTATGGGGATAAACTCACGTTTTATGGAGGCGTCAGCACACAGCGGCTTTTGTCATGCGCCAAACCCGATGCAGTCAAGCGAGAGATGCGGAAGCTGATGGCGGAACTGGGAGCGGGGGGCGGTTATATCGTTGCTCCGACACATGCGATGCCAAACGATATCCCGATAGACAATATTTTAGCCTTCCTCGAAGTTGTGCAGAATCAATGACTTAACGGATAAGGAAAGAATACTATGCTGCAGGTCCAGGATTACGCCGTAAACTTCAACCGTGAACCGTTGCTCGCCCCCTTTGGCTTCAAGGGGGGATATGTAGATGAAATTTGGCATTCCCGTGTCCGGCTGACAGGTTCCGGCGGAGCCTCCTATACGGGCAGGGGCGTTCAGTCGGTGCTGTGGTCGGATTCGGGTTTGTTTTCCTGTTTTTCAGCGGCGGGCGGAAACGCTCTGATGCTGCTGGTCTCCGAATACTGCGCCAAACGGTATACGACCCGCCCATGCGAGGACCCGCTGTCCATGTTTGACGCGGTATACTCCGATGTCTATGAGTACGCGAAACGCCTTACCGGCTTTTCCGCCCTCCGCCCGACGTTCGCGCTCAACGCGATGGTGCCGGCGGATAATGCCCTTTGGCTGCTCCATGCCGCGGAAAACGGCATCCGTACATTTGATGAGCTTATCCCGAAATCCTGTCTCGCGCCGTTCTCGGCGAGGCATGGCAAACTTGCGGCCATCCCGCTGATTACCTACGATACGCCGCTCGAAGAAGTGCGCGGGCTTGCCGTATCGGGATGCTCCATATTCAAGATAAAGATCGGCTCGGATCCAGGCAAGAATGGAGACGCGCAAAAAATGCTGGAATGGGATATGGCCCGTTTAAGGGAGATTCACTCGGTTTTGCGGGAGTATACGACACCCTATGTCTCAACGGGCAGACTGGCCTACTATCTCGACGCCAACGGGCGATATGACACGCCGGACCGCGTCCTTAGGCTTCTGGACTTCGCCGATTCCATCGGGGCGTTGAACCAAGTTGTGCTTCTCGAAGAGCCATTCCCGGAAAACAGCGGTATCGATGTTTCTTCCCTGCCCGTCGCCGTCGCCGCCGACGAGAGCGCGCATACCGATACCGATGTGGAGGCGCTGGCTGGATTGGGTTACCGGGCGGTCGCGCTGAAGCCTATTGCAAAGACCATGAGTATGAGCTTCAAAATAGCGGCCGCGGCGGCAAGACAGGGCATCCCCTGCTTCTGTGCCGACTTGACCGTCGATCCATTGCTGGTGGATTTCAACAAGTGCTTCGCGGCAAGGCTCTCCCCCATCCCCGGTATGAACATTGGCGTCCTTGAATCCAACGGAGCGCAAAACTATGCCAGGTGGCCGGATATGATACAGGAGCATCCCGTTCCGGATGGTGACTGGATACCGGTTACGGACGGCTTGTTTCATTTATCCGAGCGCTTCTATCAGTTGAGCGGGGGTATTTTGGGGGCGGACACGTGAGTCAGCTGCTTCATACCCGCATTTGCCGCACAAAATCATGAAAGAGAGAGTTCCTTTCGCGGCTCTTAATGTGATTGTTACGGCGATCGGGGGCGAATCCTCAGAACGGGGCGCGGATCCATATCTTGATTAGGGGGGCTGGAAAATGGGAGACTGCGTTATACGAAACGGGCAATTGATGATCGACCGGAAGCCTTTTTATCTTTTGGGCGGTGAAATACACTATTGGCGGCTTCCCGTGCATGAGTGGGCGGACCGTCTTGTTTGGGCCAGGAAGGGCGGCCTGAACACGGTAAGCGTATATATTCCGTGGTTTTGGCACGAGCCGGAGGAAGGCAAGACGGACTTTACCGGAAAAACAGAGAAGAACCGCGACCTTAAATTCTTCCTCGATACGGCGGCAGAGCTTGGACTTAAAATCATCGCCCGACCCGGCCCGTTTATCAATAGCGAGCTTCGCTTCGGCGGCTTTCCCGAGTGGCTTTTCCGTGAATATCCCGATACCTTGAGCCATAGGGCAGATGGCCGGGCCGTCACTGGACGGCCTATCCCCGCCGAAGGTGAGCCAGCGTATCGGGCGCTGGTGCGGCGCTGGTACAGCGATATCACAGCGTTTCTATCCGGATATGACGCAGGCCGCGGCGGACCTGTCATTCTTTTTCAGCCGGACAACGAGATTTCCGCGGCTTGGAGCTATGGGCTGCTGAACTCACTGTATGATCCCAACACCATAGGGCAGTTGTGGCCGGACTGGCTGAGGAACACATATCTGACCCTGGAAAATCTCAATGAAAAATATGGGAAGAACTTTCAAGGTTTTTCGGACGTTGCGCCGCCGCGCGGGTTCCCCTCGTCCCAATATGAAAAGCGGCTGTGCATCGACTGGCTCAATTTCAAGCGCCGGTTTTTCGCCGACTGGGGGGCGTGCCTTGCCGGATGGGCTAAAGAAGGAGGCATAACGGTCCCGTTCGTCTTTAACGAGCCGATAGCCGGTTTTTACGGTCACGGCGATCACGCCGGCTTTGGGCGTGTTTTGCGTGAGTATGGGGTTGAGGGGATGACGGCCTGCCATATTTATTCGGATAGGATTCTGGATATTGAGGCTATGGCGGCAAAATCACTTGGGGTGGAGCTGGTCAAGTCCAGCCCTTGGGGAAGCCCGCCGATGGCTGTGGAGATCAATACGGATTGGTACATTTCCAGGTTAAGCCGTTCCGAGATAAATCTCGAACCCTTGCTAAGGGCCGGTTTCGCCCGAGGCCTGCAAGGAACCGTCATGTATCCCTATACGGCGCAAATTTCTTCCTGCGAGGATACGATAGAGGGGCCGGAATACTATGTGCCGGGGTTTATCGACCGGGATGGCCGGCCTACTTGGAAATATCAAGCGTATCAACGCTATTGCGATTTTGTAACGGCTTGGCAGGAAGAAATAACGGAAACGGCCTTGGCAGGCGACGTGACAATCGCATACACGCCCGGTCAAAGGCTGCTGGACTTCCTCGGCGCGGCTCCGCTGCGTGAGGGCCGAACGGAAACCGGGAATCCGGGGGGAGAGACGTTTGACGCGGAGCCTGTTTTAGATACGAGCGGCGGTTCACCGGGACATGATTGGCTCGACGGGTATGAGGGCGTTTCAAAGCAAACGGTCACGGCGGAATCAGGCTTGTGGAAGAAGACAAAGGAAGTGACTGTGCTTGCGACACGCCTGAACCTCGGATACGAACTGCTTGACTTGGTCAACCCCAACCGCGCGCCCGGGGAGCGCACGTTGATCATCCCCTGCACGGGAAGCCTGGAATCCGAGGCGATAGAGTATTTGTTACAGCATCTTGATCAGGGCGGTAGTTGTATATTCTTTCCCACAATTCCTTTTTATGATGTTTACGGCAACGCCGACCATCGGCTGGCCAAAAAACTGGGGATACGCCTCTGTGAGCTCATCCGGCCTGCGGGCGGGGAGTCACTGGACTATGGGATGCGTGTGATCACGGATGGAAGCGGGACAGAGATATGTGCCGGAGGCTGGATTTTCCGGCACGCCTTTCCGGAGGGAAGCAGGGTTTTAGCGCGGTATAAGGGTGAGCCGGTAGTTAGCGTTTTCCCTGTTGGCAGCGGCAAGGCCGCCATTGCCGGATTAGACATGGAGTTCCGCTCCGCGGGGAGTCTGAATCTCTGGGAAGGGATTTTTGACGCCGTTAATATCCGCCCCGGTGTCCGCTCTGAAGAAAACTATTATCATGCGCTGTTGCGCAAGGGGGTACGGGGGAGTATTCTGACCGTTATGAACATAACAGGGCGCTATGGGCCAAGCAGGCTTACCCTCCGCAAGCCTGACGAGCCGGAGAAAACGATCCGCTTCAACGTCGAACTGAATCCGCATGAGGCCCGCTGTCTTATGATCGGCGTGAAATTGGGAAATGCGCGGCTTGTCTATACAAGCTCCGAAATAATCCCGCTCAATACAAAGAAAAACAGGCTGGCTATACACGGACAGGCCGGAACGGCCGGCGAAATGGCGTTTGAGCATCCCGTTGAGGTCATGCTGGACGGCGAGGCCCTGCCATCGAAATGTGCAGGCGGATATAACATAATAAGCTACACGCACAGAAAAACACCGATGATCATCGAGATGGGTGGTTCTGTAGACTAAATGGGGGGGAGACAATGTGATTACCCAAAAAGAAAAGGCGTACCTTAGAGATCTGGCGAAAAAACAGCGGGACATTTCCGAACTGCCGGACATGGCGGAAAAGAAGAAGCTGTGGTACGCGCATCATGAATGCCGCGCCGAAAGGCCCGTATTCACAACAGAGATATATACGTTTCTGGAGGAGCTTTTGCCCCCGCTCTTCTGTGAAACACCGGAGGGGCGGCGTATAGAACGCCAAATACGAACTGAGCTCATAATACACGAGTACATCAACGACGATCATGTAGTTGCCGGCGATTTTTGGGTTGCGGCCGACTGTGATTTTGTAGCGTTTGATACGGAACCGGAACGCGTTGACGCCTATGCGTCCGACGGGCGTAAAACCCACGGCTACCGTCTTGATATCGTAATCAATGACCTTGAACGGGATTTTAGTCAGCTAAAGCGCTCCCGGTATTTTGCAAATGTTCCCGCCGCGGGGGGATATTTTGTGGTTTGCCAGGACGCTTTCGGCGATATACTGGATGTGCGTTACGGATACACGTTCGGCTTCTCGCTGTCGCGCTGTATTCTTAAACTGTTGGGGATGGAGGGCATGATGCTGGCCCTGTACGATTGCCCCGACAAGATCAGCCAAGCGCTGCGGATGCTGACCGATGATTTGCTGCTTTATATGAGACTGCTTGAGGATAAGCGCGTTCTCACCTTTAACCATGACAATACGGGAGTGGGTCAAGGGACGAGAGGCTTTACCACCCAGCTTCCGGCACCTGATTTTAAGGACAGAAGCGATAAGCGCGTGTTGTTTCGCGATGTGTGGGGACAGCTGGATTCTCAGGAAACCACGGCTGTTTCGCCGGCGATGTTTGAAGAGATATTTTTCCCCTATTACAAAGAGATCGCGGAACAATTCGGACTGTTATCTTATGGCTGCTGTGAGGCGGTTCACGAGATATGGGACAGCTGCCTGTCAAAGCTCGGCAATCTTAAAAAGCTATCCGTCTCCCCTTGGTGCGACGAACGGTTTATCGGTGAGCGGCTGCGTGGAACGAACATCATATATCACCGCAAACCGCAACCGAATTTTTTGGGCATCGCGCCGGTCTTCGACGAGCCGGCTTTCCGCGCCCACCTATTGGAGACTATACAGGCGGCCGCCGGCTGTACGCTGGAATTTTCGTACCGCGATGTATACAGCCTGCAAGGCGATCCATACAGGGCGAAGAGAGCATATAGCATTGCTATGGACATGTTTGAAAAACATTGGCGTCCCGTATAATATCATGAGTAAGCCCCGTCCCGGATGGGGGACGGGGCTTACCGAAAGGGAACGGCCTGTACCTTTCCCGCGGGGCAAAGCCTTTATAACCGCGGCATTACGTTCGGGACTTCATGATTTGCTCAAAGGCAGAAAAATATTTCTCCCCCAGCTGATATTGAGCGTCTCTGCAAAAGTGTATGGTATCACCGTTTCCAACCTTTTGATCATTGGATTGCAGCTCGGACGTCTCTACAAATTTTGCGTTGCCGATCCTGGCGCAAACATCCTTGATTGCCTGTATAACCGGCTCGCATATTTTTAGGTTATCCTTTTTCCACTGACCCACAAAATCAGCGGCAATAAAGGGGAGATTTTTATAATTGAATGTATTTTTGACCGCGTTGACAAGGGTTTTAAGATTTTTGAAATGCACCTTATAAGAGACATTGAGCTGCGCGTCAGTTTCGCCTTGATGCCACAACAAGGCAACCAAATTATTTTCGGGATTAAGCGCAAGCGCCCTCTTTGTCATGTCCATCATCCCAAGGAACAAGTCGTCTTTCATGCCCCACCGGTTGTCGGCAAAGCCCGTGCCTCCGACGGCGGCACGGATGATTAAAAGTTTTCTTCCGTCACGCAGCCGGCCGCTTTTTACGTACTCATCAGCAAAAGTCAGGGAAAAATTGCCTATTGATTGATGATCCACAACGTCTTCCTGCGCCATCGTGACGGTGTGACTGTCGGTGAAATACCAAATATTGCCGTTTGGGATAAACGGCGCTTCCACATCGCCAAGGCCGCAGCCTTGGCTGTTTGACTGACCGGCTTGAATGACAATGTCAAATTCTTCCTTGCTGAAATCCATTTACACGACACCTCTTTCTGTTGTTATCATTACGCATCCAAGCGGCGGCACGGATACGCTTACGCCGTCAGCTTTGTGGGCGGCAAGCTCATCCGCCGCCTCTGAACTGTGGATGATCAGCTCGGATGCGTTGAATCTGCTGTCATACACAGTCACTTGCCGCGGGAGGCGAGTCCAGTTCGCCAAGACGACGGCGTGCCGGCCGTCGGGAGCCAGCCACGCCGAGTGAAACACGGCCGCGTAGTCGCACTCTTTTCCCGTAAAACTCCATTTCACGCGCTCGATCCCGTCAACATGGGCGGGGCGCAGCATACGCCCGAACACAAGAAAATCCCGGCCGGGCCCGCGCCGGATGATCAGTGCATTCCTGATGACGCTTAGAGCGTCTTCGTTGTTCCCGATTTTGGGCTCCCACAGCGCCCAATTGCTGGTGTCCTTATCCAAAAGCGTCCCGTCTCCGGTCAAAACGCCTCCCGGGATGCCTCCGTATATGAAATTCGCGGTATTTTTAATTTCAAGGTGGTACGGCTCGGGGCCAAATCCCATCATTCCCTGAATCACGATACATTCATGAAAGAGGTATTGATACAACGGAATACTGGCCATGCCTTTACCCAGACCGTAACCCGGAGGGAAGACGCGCAGTTCGGTTTGCTGGAAGAAAGGCAGACACACCTCGCTGACTCCCGCCTCCGACGAATGAACGACACCGCCGGCCCCTCTCTTTTGGGCAAGGCCATTGGCGTCATGGATAAACGACACCATGCTTTCATGCATCCATTTTCCGAGGGCGGCCGGATGCCGGTGATTGTCCGCGAAACACGCAAATGTAGTCGCGCCGTTATTTTGATCCAGAAATTGCAGCGCATCCATACCCCAGCTAACCAGATGATCCACGATTCCAAGCGCCATTTCGCGCGTCTTTTCGCTTCCGAGGCAGCCCAGATAACTCATTCGGAAATCGGCGCCCCAGCTGTCCAGCCAGTAGGACCCGTCCGCGGTTTGGCAATACCCCTCCTCCGCGTTTAGAGCGTCGAGATAGTCGCGCCCGTCATAGCCGTTCCACGCATGGTCGAGGCACCAGCGCGTGCCGCTGCAAAAACTCCCGGCGCGCCAACCGCGTTCTTTTATCATGGCGATAGCGTTCTTCATCGATTCCTCGCCCCCGACAGGCGGGAAGCAATCAGGATACACCCAAGGCCCCGCCCGCTCCCAGCCCATAAACACAACGCAGAGGGGCGCGTTGATTTGGTTTGAGAGGTTCTCCAGCATGGGGATACATTTTTCATCATAGGGGATAAACTCCCCTATTTCATGTGTATCTCCCCAGTCAAGCAGCCCGCGGGAGCGTATGGTTATATAGGCCGGCGAATCGGTCAGCCAGTCCGGGATGTTGTTCTTCTTGACCAGCGGAATGAACCAGTTCTGTTTTTCGCTCCAATCGCGGTAGATATCAGCCGCGTCATACCAATCGCCCTTAAATGTAGTGAGCAGAACATCATAGTCCAATTCACGCGCTCCGTGAACGGGCCAGTCTCCCACATGCGAGACGCCCAAGCGTATGCCTGGACGCCTATGGAGGATTTTGAACCGCTTGACATTGGCGTTTGCGTCGTCACAGGCCAAATACAAGCCCGCTTGATCGTTATGGTAGGCGGCAAACTGCGCGAACATCGTGCCCGGATAGTGGAAAAACCCGCCCTCACGCGGGCAAAACTCCCAGGCATGATATGAATCGGGCCTAAGGGTATATTCCAAATTCCCTGTAAGCAGCTGCCCGCTTCCGTACTGAGGCAAGACGACGGTTTCCGACATCTCCGCGCCGTTGAGCTTGTAGGGGCAAATGACAAAGGGATAGTGTACGTCCGCGATCTGTAGGCCGCAACGGTTGTCCAGCGATATATTGAATCGGGCAAATGGGTCGGACGCGCTGAACGTGACGCGGCATTCCACGACTAAATCTTTTTCGGTAAAGCCGCTGAAAGCGGCCGTGTGGACGCCGGGAGCCGGATTCCCGGTTTGGATTTCCTGAGCCGAGAGCGAGCTTAACAGCCGATACCGTTTTTTATCATCATAGTACCCAATCTCAAATGTCGGGTGCGTGCTGTCAAACGCGATAAATTCTTGATCCGGCACAGATTTTGACCGTATGGAGCAAAGCCTCAGGTTCGCGGCGTCAAGCTCAAATAGGCCGGCCGCCGTCTCCGCTATGATTTTTTTCATGCCGTTCATCTCCTAGATTACATCAATCAACAAACTGCCCCGGGGTTCTAAGCGTACCGTCAGGACGTCTTCCGCGCACGGGAAAACACGGCCCGACCAGAAATTATACAGCTTTTCCGCTTTGCTGTCTATCCCCAGGGAGGACAAGGATATACTCATGACCTTCTCTTCATCTCCCCAGTTGAACAGAGCGAACGTCGCGCGGATACTGAACTGG
>Ga0099364_10005958_pt1 | contig 17902 bp, 15 predicted proteins | sample TergutTh196P3_FD_73070 | JGI IMG/M metagenome (GOLD analysis project Ga0099364, IMG submission 73070) | Microcerotermes parvus P3 segment gut microbial communities from Pointe-Noire, Republic of the Congo - Th196 P3 | ecosystem: Host-associated > Arthropoda: Insects > Digestive system > Gut ...
ATATGTGAAATGTAAAGGTCAACTTTTTTGTCTGTTTCGGGCCAACAGCCTTTGGTTGCTACTTCCGACATATAATCCAATAAGGTATATATATCTTTTTTTATAAGTTTTTTTTCTTCGGTGGTAATCAAATAGATAGAGTAAAAATAGCGGACATTGGACACTAAAAATTCAAAGAGCATAGGGTCCCATATAAAAATTGTTTTTGCTAATTTTTTCGAATCTTCATGATAGGTCAATGAAAATTCTTCCACTTTTTCCGAAAAAAAAACCTGAGAGAAAGGCAACACTTCGTTGCTCGCAAATTGATACATCCATTTCAATAGATAATATCGGCTTAAATATGGAAATCTTGCAATTAAAAAAAGAGGCAGTTCATTGGAGACCTCCATATATTCCATATTTGGATCGTTTACAGCATTACTCAAATCTTGCAGCAATTTATTCATGTATTTCAAATCTTCTTCTGTAGGCTCAAGATAATGTAGAAATTTGCCTTTGAATGAGGTTTGATGGGTGTCGATACCAATAATACCGTCTAAAGAAATATTCCATGTCGCAGCAATTTTCGCTAATTCCTGTGCAGGGAAAAGAATAATTTTGCGCAATCTCCTGTATACTGCTTCCCGCTCTATTGATAATAAATCCATTAACGCTTTTGTGAGCTGAGATTTTTTTGGAAATTTTTTATAAAGCTCTTCTAAAAAAAGATCATACCATAATTTGTTCATACTGTGTCCTTCGCAGATATATAGTATAGTTGTCGTTATTGTGTTTCGATGCTGTCCGTAGTTATATCAGAAGTCAGGTATTGCGCCAGAACTTCCGTTTGATTTTGCACATTTACCGCAGTTTCCTGCTTATTATTGGCTCTTACTTCTTGGTCTTATTGAAAACTGATGAAAAAAAACGCCTAAGAACAGAGCGTTTACTTCTGCTCGAAGACATTTTTTCTGAAAGGGATATTGCGAGAGAAAATTTATAATCATCAGTAAAAGGGGTATTTCTCAAGCCGCAAAAATATAGTTTTTTTTATGGGAAAAATCAAATTTTTTAGCATTTTTATCCTCCTTTTTGGAGGAATAAATCAAAATTTCCTAAGAATCAAATGATTATATTAAAAATTTACCGATAGTTTTCTTTACTCCGTTTCAAGTTTTTTTTATTTTGAAAAAAACGTTGTCAGCGTTTTTTTATTCAAACTGAAATTATGTTTGCGGCTCTGAAATAAAACTTGTATTTTTGTCGCGCAGTATTTTTGATTTTTAAATTCTAAAATAAAAAAACATTAGGGAATTTTCAGCTGAAAACCGCTCGTTTTTTCCTTAAATATACGCATTTCAATCAATCGTTTTCGGGTTATAATTATTTCTCAATGCCTCATTATCCCCTAAATCCGGCATCGCTGAAAATAGGTGCTTCGTGGAATTTTTTGGATTAAATCAAATTACTATCAAAAAAAATCATGTTTTTATTTGAATATTAAAAAAAACTGCTTATATTTGCGTCCGAAATGAGAACAATTTTATTAAATATGTATTGGCGTTGGCACAGCAGTAATTGTTGTGAGTAGCTCTGTATATATTTAATTAGATGTATTGAAATTTGTATTTCAGTAACTCAATATAAAATCAAAACCCGCTGCTCACAATTGAGTAACGGGTTTTTTCCATATTAACTTTATAAACATTAAAAACTAAAAAATTATGCCTAAAAGAATTTATCATTTAGACGACAACGATGCTCCAAGAGCATGGTACAACATTGTGGCGGACATGAAAAACAAACCTCTTCCTCCGCTAAATCCTGCTACGAAGCAGCCCATGAATCCCGACGATTTGAGCGCCATATTCCCAAAAGCGCTTATTGAGCAGGAAATTTCGCAGGAACGCTGGATTGAAATACCCGACGAGGTATTCGATTTGTACAAAATCTACCGTCCGGCGCCTCTACACAGAGCCTACGGTTTAGAAAGAGCCCTGCAAACGCCGGCAAAAATCTTTTTCAAAAATGAAAGCGTCAGTCCGGTTGGCTCACACAAACTCAACTCGGCGCTTCCGCAAGCCTATTACAACAAAGCTGCCGGAATTAAAAAACTCACTACCGAAACCGGCGCCGGACAATGGGGTACGGCTTTGGCTTTGGCTTGTTCACATTTTGGGTTGGACTTGACCATTTTCATGGTAAAAGTAAGTTACGAACAAAAACCTTACCGCAAATCAATGATGAACACTTGGGGCGCAAAGGTAATTCCATCACCAAGTATGACCACCGAATGCGGTCGTAATTTGAATAAATTATATCCCAACACTTCGGGAAGTTTAGGTATGGCTATTTCGGAAGCAATAGAAATAGCAGCGCAAAATTCGGATACGAACTATTCGTTGGGAAGCGTGCTGAATCACGTAATTATACATCAATCGATTATTGGTTTGGAAGCCGAAAAACAAATGCAAATGGCAGGTGAAACGCCCGATATTGTGATAGGTTGTTTTGGCGGAGGTTCTAATTTTAGCGGCATAGCATTCCCATTCCTTCGTCATAAACTTACAAGCGGAACGGATATCCGTGTGATTGCCGCCGAACCGGCTTCGTGCCCAAAACTCACGCGAGGCGTGTTTCAGTACGATTTTGGCGATACCGAAGGTTTTACGCCGTTGTTGCCAATGTTTACACTCGGACACGATTTCCAACCTGCCGATATTCACGCAGGCGGTTTGCGCTATCACGGTGCGGGCACAATTGTAAGCCAGTTGCGGAAAGATGATTTGGTTGAGGCTGTTTCTATTCCTCAATTGGAAACTTTCGAGGCAGGCATTTTATTTGCCAACAACGAAGGCATTATTCCCGCTCCCGAATCGGCGCACGCCATCGCAGCAGCTATCCGCGAAGCGAAAAAATGCAAGGAAAGCGGCGAGGCAAAAACCATTTTGTTTAACCTTTCGGGGCACGGCTTGATAGATATGGCAGCCTACGACCGCTATCTCTCCGGCGAACTGACTAACTACGAAGTATCGAATGAAAATATACAGGAAAGTGTAAGTAAATTGGATAAGATTGTGTAGCCCCCTTTAACTCTCCCAAAGGGAGAAAAAAGGCTTTGGACTTATCGTATCCTATTTTTTGATTTCAACCTCTTTCCAACTCCTCTCCTTTGAGGGGTGGGAGAGGTTTTTTTTAAGCATACTCTAAAATCAACTTGGGATCAATATCGAATGTTTTATACAGACGTTTTGCCATTTGCATGGAAACCGAACGCTTTCCGCGAATTATTTGACTAAGAGTAGATTCTTTCACGCATAGCATTTCCGCAGCTTCACGTTGTTTGAGCGAACGTTTTTTCAATTCGTTTTCAATACCGAGAGCCAATGGCGATTTGAATTTCAAACATTGAAATGTCATGTATGTGCTTTCGTAATCGGCACACATAATACCTACCCGCCCTATTTCGCGGGTGTATTCGTTATCGGCATCTATTTTTGCCAATGCACCATTGGCGGTGGCGTCATTGATTAAATTTTCTTCGTATGCAGATACTGCATCGAAAAGTTCTTTGTTATCTATGACAGTAATATCTTCAAATTGTTTTATCATGATTTTCTACATTAAATTGTTCTACAATCTATTTTATCATATTCGGCATGTGTTCCTATAAAACGGATTTTCAAATAGCCTTTAATAAATACGGCAATTGCTACTAATCTATAATTATTTCCTCGTATATTGAAAACATATCGTCCATTTCCTACATAATCAACAGAAGGAAAATCCCGTTTAATATCATTATGCGACTTCCATACGGCTTCCTCTACATAACCAGTCCAATATTGCAAAGCGCTTCTTACATTGGCGTGTTTGACAGAGTATTTATCTAACAATTCTTTATTTCGTATTCTCACTATTATGTTTTATTCGATGCAAAAATAAACAAAACTTCACAATTTGCAAAGTTTTTCAAGAATATATCTATAAAAAATGAGAAACAAGTGTTTTCACTTATCTCTCATTCTTCATCTCTCATTCCTTTTTTTATTTCAATTTCGCCAACGCCTCTTTTATGCGAGCCATTGCTTTTTCGATGTTTTCGTCGGAAGTGGCGTAGGATATGCGGATACAGTCGGGTGCGCCAAACGCTACGCCGCCTACACACGCCACATAAGCCGTTTCTAAAAGATACATTGCCAAATCACTTGCATCGTTTATTTTCTTGCCTTCGTGCGATTTTCCAATGTAATAACTACATTCGGGGAAGAGATAAAATGCGCCTGTGGGGTTATTCACCTTAAATCCGGGAATTTCTTTTGCCAATCGAACAATCAGGTTTTTGCGGCGTTCGAAAGCTTCGCGCATTTCTACTACGCATTGCTGGTCGCCTGTATAAGCGGCTTCGGACGCTTTTTGCGAAATAGAGCAAGGTCCGGAAGTATATTGTCCCTGTAATTTGTTGCAGGCATCGGCAACCCATTTTGGCGCAGCAATCCAACCCAAACGCCAGCCTGTCATGGCATAACATTTCGAAACGCCGTTTATGATTACCACCCGGTCGCGAATATTTTCAAATTGGGCGATGCTTTCGTGTTTGCCCATGTAATTGATATGTTCGTAAATTTCATCGGAAATTACCACGATATTCGGATATTTTGCCAATACATCTGCCAATCCTTTCAACTCCTCTTTGGAATACACGCTGCCTGTCGGGTTCGAGGGCGAGCAAAGTATTAATGCTTTTGTTTTGGGAGTGATGGCGGCTTCTAATTGCGCAGGCGTTATTTTGAAATCCTGCTCAATTCCCGCAGAGATTACTACGTTTGTGCCTTCGGCTAATTTTACCATTTCTACATAACTTACCCAATATGGAGCGGGCACAATTACTTCGTCGCCTTTGTTTACCACACAAAGAATTACGTTGCACACCGATTGTTTGGCGCCGTTGGAACACACAATTTGGGCAGCATTGTAGTCTAAACCATTTTCGTTTTTCAATTTTTCTACAATGGCATTGCGCAACGCAGGATAACCTGTAACAGGCGAATAAAACGAAAAATTAGCATCTACCGCTTTTTTTGCAGCTTCTTTAATGTGCGCGGGAGTATTAAAATCGGGTTCACCCACGCTTAAGTTAATCACATCAAAGCCTTGCGCTTTTAATTCGGCGCTTTTTTGCGACATGGCTAATGTTTCCGATGCCGCCAACGCATTCAAACGATCTGAAATAAGTGTCATTTTTCTGTTATTTTTTTTAAAGATTGATATTTTGTTCTAAGAAACCGACCGCAAAGTTACATATTTCTTTTGAAAGCAAAAAATCTTTTTGCAAAATGATAGTATTTTTGTTTAAAATACGTAAAATAAACAGATTTTTTACTGAAATTATTGACAAAATAATATTTTTATGTTTGATGTACAGCGTTATGCTACGCTTGTACGGAGTTATTCACATATCGCCCTACGGAAAACCGTTTTTTATTTCATTTTTCGCAAAAAAACAAGCAAATTTTTAAATCGCAAAATCCACAAATCGTAAATCGCTAAATTTTCTTATCTTTGCAGCCTCAAAAAAAGATGTTTTAAATGAAAAATATCCGCAATTTTTGCATTATTGCACATATCGACCACGGAAAAAGTACGCTTGCCGACCGCTTGTTGGAACATACTAAAACGCTTAGCGAAAAAGAAATGCAGTCGCAAGTGCTTGATAACATGGATTTGGAGCGCGAAAGAGGCATTACCATAAAAAGCCACGCTATCCAAATGGATTATTACCCGCCATCTGGGGGAGATATGTACACGTTAAACCTTATCGATACTCCCGGACACGTAGATTTTTCATACGAAGTATCGCGTTCCATTGCCGCATGCGAAGGCGCATTGCTTATAGTCGATGCCACGCAGGGAATTCAAGCGCAAACCATTTCGAACCTGTACATGGCTATCGAACACGATTTGGAAATTATTCCGATAATGAATAAAATGGACATGGAAAGCGCCATGCCCGAAGAAGTCGAAGACCAAATTGTGGATTTGTTGGGCTGTAAACGCGAGGAAATAATCCGCGCAAGCGGAAAAACAGGCACAGGTATTGACGAGATTTTAAACGCAATTATAGAGCGCGTGCCTGCACCCAAAGGCGACCCCGATGCGCCGCTTCAAGCATTGATATTCGACTCTGTTTTTAACTCATATCGTGGAATTATCGCATATTTTAAAATTGAGAACGGCACAATTAACAAAGGAGATTTGGTAAAGTTTGTAGCCACCGGAAAAGAATACGATGCCGACGAAATAGGCATTTTGCGGCTTGATATGGTGTCAGCCCAATCATTAAGCGCAGGAAATGTAGGCTACATTATTTCGGGAATAAAAACATCAAAGGAAGTGAAAGTAGGCGATACGATTACGCACGTAGCGCGTCCCTGTGCAGAAGCGATTGACGGTTTTGAAGAAGTAAAACCAATGGTGTTTGCAGGAGTGTATCCGATAGAAACCGAAGATTTCGAGGATTTAAGAACTTCTATCGAAAAATTGCAGTTGAACGATGCATCGCTTACTTTTGAACCCGAATCGTCGGTTGCGCTTGGCTTTGGATTTCGTTGCGGATTTTTAGGACTGTTGCACATGGAAATTGTGCAGGAACGACTCGACCGAGAGTTCGACATGAACGTAATAACCACAGTGCCAAATGTTTCGTATAAAGTACATACTAAAAAAGGCGAACTATTAGAAGTACACAATCCGTCCGGATTACCTGATATTTTAGCGATAGAATGCATCGAAGAGCCTTATATTCGCGCCTCTATTATTACCCGCACCAAATACATGGGACAAATAATGACGCTCTGCTTAGGCAAACGCGGCGAATTGATTAAGCAAGATTATATTTCGGGCAACCGTATGGAACTGATTTTCGATATACCGCTCGGCGAAATTGTATTTGATTTTTACGATAAACTGAAAAGCATTTCGAAAGGATATGCCTCATTCGATTACCACATGAACGGTTATCGTCCGTCGAAACTTATCAAGTTGGATATTTTATTAAATGGCGAGCCTGTCGATGCTTTATCATCGTTAATACATTTTGATAATGCACAAACGCTTGGACGTAGAATGTGTGAAAAACTGAAAGAACTTATTCCGCGCCAGCAATTCGATATTGCCATTCAAGCTGCTATCGGTGCGAAAATTATTGCCCGCGAAACTATAAAAGCAGTGCGAAAAGACGTTACGGCAAAATGTTATGGCGGCGATATTTCGCGCAAACGCAAACTGCTCGAAAAACAAAAAAAAGGTAAAAAACGAATGAAACAAATCGGCTCTGTCGAAGTGCCGCAAAAAGCATTTTTAGCGGTGTTGAAATTAGATTAGATTTTAACAATAAAATCAATGCCTTTGAACAAAAATATTAACAATTAACAATTAAAATTATTTAATTTATTATGGAAGAAATTCTTTACAACGTGCCTTTATGGGCATCTATCCCGTTTGCAATGATGCTATTAATGATTGCTGTTGGTCCTTTGTTTTTTGAGCATTGGTGGGAAAACAACAAAAATAAACTCATCGTTTCGTTGGCGTTGGGTATTCCAACATCTATCTACTTGATAGCCACAGGTCTTGGCGTCCAATTGGAAGAACAACTGCTTGACGATTATATCCCATTTATTGTTTTACTCACATCGTTGTTTGTCATTTCGGGTGGAATTCATTTGAGCGGCGATATTCAGGCAAAACCCTGGGTAAATACCTTATTTATTGGTATCGGTTTCCTGTTGGCTTCTATTATGGGTACAACAGGCGCTGCCGTGCTCTTGATTCGCCCTCTTATCAGCACCAACTCGCAACGCAAATATAAAACACACACAATATTATTTTTCATCGCTGCCGTAGCCAATTGCGGAGGTATGCTGACGCCACTTGGCGATCCGCCATTATTTCTGTTGTATTTGAAAGGTGCGCCATTTACATGGTTTTTGCACTTGCTGCCCGAATGGCTTTTTGTTGGCGTAATGCTCTTGCTTATTTATTTTATCCTCGATACTTACTGGTACAAAAAAGAAAAACCCGAAAACATTCGAGCCGACATCAAAGATATAACGCCAATTCGCATCACCGGGCTTGTTAATTTTATTTTCCTTGCAGGAGTGGTTTTGTCCGTTGTGTTTATCAACCGGAATTTTATTCCTCAAATGAATGTTGAAGAAAGAGCGCATGTTCCGGTTTATGTAAAATATCTTCGCGAAATAGTGATGTTTATTTTGAGTGCATTCTCGCTATTTTTTACAAAAAAAGAAATTCGCGACAACAACAAATTCACATGGTCTCCTATTATTGAAGTTGCTGTGCTGTTTTTAGGTATTTTTATAACAATGGTGCCTGCTCTTCTTTATTTAAAAGAAAATGCGGCAAGTTTCGGATTTACACAGCCCTGGCAATTCTACTATGCTACCGGAGCATTAAGCGCTTTTTTAGACAATGCACCTACTGCCCTTGCATTCCATGGAGTAGCCTCCGGATTGCCTGAGGCAATAGCTGCGGCATCGGCAGGAGTTTCAAATGGCATTTTTAACGGAATATCTTTTGTGGCGGGAATTTCCGAAATTTTATTAAAAGATATTGCCGTAGGCTCTGTATTTTTTGGCGCAATGACTTATATAGGCAACGGTCCTAATTTTATGATAAAAGCAATTGCCGAAGAAAATAAAATTAAAATGCCAAGTTTTTTTGGTTATATATTTAAATTTTCGTTGATAGTATTACTCCCGATTTATATAGCCGTACATCTGTTATTAACGTATTTTCCATTTTGATAATACGCACGCTACTTGAAAAACAAATGAAGGGTAAAAAAAACGAATTATTATCATATGAAAGAAAAAGACATGATATTTGGCATTCGCGCTGTGATTGAAGCCTTGAAAGCGGATAAAGAAGTGGATAAAATTTTTATGCGCCGCGATATGAGCAACGACCTCACAAAAGAGTTGTACACTGCGTTGAAAGGCAGAAATATGGCGGTTGTAAAAGTGCCGGTCGAAAAACTCAACCGCCTGACCCGCAAAAATCATCAAGGCGTGGTGGCATTTACCACAAGCATTGCTTATCAACATATCGAAGATATTATTCCTACGCTTTACGAAGATGGCAAAGTTCCTTTCGTTGTGCTTTTAGACGGTATTACCGATGTGCGGAATTTCGGCGCAATCGCCCGTACTTGCGAATGCGCGGGTGTACACGCCATTGTTGTGCCGGTTCGTGGAGGCGCATCTGCCAATGCCGATGCGGTAAAAACTTCGGCAGGCGCATTGCACACAATTCCTGTTTGCCGCGAAAACAGCTTAAGCGAGACAATCACATTTTTGAAAAATTCAGGACTGAAAATCGTGGGCGCTACCGAAAAATCATCGCTCAACTATACAAAAGCTGATTATTCGGGTCCGTTGGCAATTGTTATGGGAGCAGAAGACGAAGGCATCAATCCCGAAATCCTGCGCTTGTGCAACCAAACGGTGTCAATTCCCATTCGCGGCGCCATACAATCGCTTAATGTGTCGGTGGCGGCAGGTATTTTGATGTACGAAGCGATTAAGCAACGATAGAAAAAGCAATTTTGATTTAGACAATAAAATTTTCTGTAAAGATAGTCATAAAATCTTGAAATAGAAAGCAAAAAATGTCCGTAAATAAGTAATGCGGACATTTTTACCGATTTTATTTTATTTCTAATTCGGAGCCTAAATCCACTTCGAAATCGCTGATAAGATTACTTCGCCTGCGGAATCAAATCACTACAACTATTTGCGATGCTATGCATCTTGTGTTCGTTTTGTCCAAGCAATAAGGTGCGGCGCATCGCAAATAGTTGTGGTAAAAACGCAATGTAAGCAATATAAGATGCGTAGCATCGCAATATTAGTATTGCTCAAGCCGATGGTTGTTACCGGTTATTTTATTATATCCAGTTCCGAGCCTAACTCTACTTCAAAATCTCTTTCTATGGTAACCTCGCCTGTCGCTTCAAGTATTAGCTTGGAGTTGTTGATAACATATACTTCCTTCATGTCTATGTTACCGGCAGCTTGAAGCGTTAATGTGGCGCCATCGGTAACGGTAACATTTTGAACGTTGATATTGCATGGTGAGGTAACAGTCTCATTTGTTGTTACAGATCGGTCGGTGAAATTTGCGGAAGAATCCGGATTTGTTAAGCAATGTGCGTTTATCAACATATTTCTTCTTATTCCTGTTTGAGTATCAAATAATGCTCGCATACGTGCTATCTGGCCATTAGTAAACAAATTCATACACCCGTCATCTGAATAATCCATGTAGTTCATAAACATAATGCCAGGAGATGTTGTGGTACAAGCATCCATTCTAGGAAAATTTGGACAATTTGGATGAAATGATGAAGTAGATGCAGACTGAATAGGAGTATCGGCTACCCCATCATCGACAGAGCAACTCGAACTATCTCCCCAAATATGTCTCAAATTCAACCAATGTCCAATCTCATGCGTTGTAGTTCTCCCTTTGTTAAAGGGAGCAGAGGTGTCAGTTATCCCAAAATAATTGAAACTTATCACCACGCCGTCCAAATTAGGACTTGTTGCAAAATCTGCGGGAAACGTACTGTAACCCATTAAATTTGGATCAGAAAAGTTACATACCCAAATGTTAAGATATTGTTGGGTATCCCATGGATCATGTCCTCCAGTACTTGTCGTTTTTACATTGTTCGATATATGAGAAAAACCAGCTACGGAAGTCAATGTGCGCGTAATACCGGTTGTGGTATTTCCGGAAGGATCTAATCTAGCCAATATAAATTCAATTTGGGCATCTCCGGCAACACTTACAAACGCCGACGGCGTATTTACCCCGTCGGCATTTACCCTGCGAAAATCTTCATTCAATACTTGTATTTGCTCATTAATTCTCGCATCGGAAATGTTTTGTGCATTTGTGTTATGTACCACATGAACCACCACCGGAATAGTAATGATACCAGTCGGAATAATTCTAGAATTTAAAAGTTGATTTTGCAACAGGTCTTCGTAAAGCATGAATTGTTGATATCGTTTCGGATCTGTTCTTTGCATTTCCAAGAAATCCAACTGCGAACCGCAAAATCGTTGTACTTGTTGAGAAAGTTGCCCGAATATATTGTTTGTTAAAACAATGGCTATTATTGCTAAAAAAAATCTTTTCATTTTACTTTTAGTTTATTTGTTTATTTTAATTGATTGTAATTCAAATAAAGGAATGGAGGCTAATTTGATATTTGGTTCAATACATCCTCCCACAACTGTGCAACTAGTTACATTGCCGCCTATATAAACGGACAAACCTTCCTCTCTATATTGCTTTGGGATCTCATTGCATGGAAATATACCACCTAACGAAAAAAAATCGGAATGAGTGTTTACAAGTTCAAAGAAAAATGTATCTACTCGTCCCACATGTTCAAAACAATGTTTTCGAACTATTGCAGGTTCGTCTTTCAATGTTTTCAGTATCTTCTTGTTTTCACAAGATGCCCAGTCCGGAAATTCTCCATTCCTCAACTCATTTTCTTGACAAGATGCCCCTGTTAAGCATATTGCTAACAGGAAAAAACATAACTTTTTCATAATAACCTCCTATTTTATTCCGTTAAAATCATTCGTTTCACATCTACTTGGTTGCCATCAGCAAGCAAGGCATATAGATAAATTCCTGCCGAAAACTCCGAGGCAAACACCGTTTCAATACCATAACCACGCTGTGTAAGCACGGTTTGTTTCAGTTGCTCTCTCTTAACAAAATAAGCGAGATTGCCAAATTATTTATGTTAAAAATACGGCGCATGGCTGTAAAGTTTGTAGCGTTTCTTTCGACTGAAGACTATCGACTATCGACTGCTTCATGCCACAAATGTATGTTAAAATTTTTTAAAAAACAAACTTTTTAACAAAAAATGCTCTTTTTGAGAGGAAAAATAATTTACAAGCCGTCAAATGGCATTGTTAATTTTTAAAAAAAAACTTTTTCCCAATGTATCTCTAAAAATCATATTTCAACCGCACATAACCCATCGCCATTGCCGAAGGCTGGAAATTTTTTCCTGCAATAAAAAATTGTGTGGATAGCGATAAACTTAAATTTTCTACCAACGACCAATCAACCGAAGGACTTAAATAAAACATCGGCAGGTCGATAAAACACATCGCGGCAAACGATGCCGCACATCTCGAAGAAAACGGATAACTCACTTGGAACACCGCCGCCCACTCGCTAAACGACAAACGTTTTGCGCTCATGGGCGTTTGGTATAACAGCGCCAAACTGCCAATTACCGGTTGGCGCTGTTGGTTGAACAACAATTCGCCCGAAATGAACAGCGATTTTTTCGACACCCAATCTGCCCCGACCGATGCCACAAAAGTAGATTTTTCGCCGTGAAAAAAATTTGCTTCACCGCGCAGATTTACACCTTTCAGTTCGCCGCTAAAACCTGCGCCGATAAACCATTCTTCGCTATCTAACATGCCCGCAAGTGTTTGTATATCTGTTCCTTTGTAATTAAACCGATACATTGCTGCCGCAGTAGTTTTGCCTTGCCGGTTCAATTTTGCGGCAAATTCTATTGCCGAAGTTTCGTTTGGGAAATAACAAACCCGTAATGCATCGCTCCCCGACCGTTCGGGATAATCGTAGTCGAAAAAGGAATAACCGTTAAACACATCGTTTGGATTAAACACCAGCGTTTGCGACCAGTTGATGCGCTGCCGCCCCAATGTGATGCTCCATTTTGCGGTGTTGAACGCCGCATTCATGCGGTCGAAAAAGATATTGAAAAGGCAATAATTGCTTTCCAACACATTCATAGACAGGTTCATAAAACCTTCGTCTCGTGTCATTGCGCGAAAGTTGTCGGTAGAATAACCCGAATAATCTGCAAACATCAAACGGTTGCGCATTTGTAGCGTAAATGATAATTTTTCTATTGGCGAATAATTGAAATTCAAGCGATTGTGAATTAAACCGGTATGCGTAAATTTTCCGTCATTGAGGTTTACAACAGGAATATACAATCCGTTCACGTATCCGCTCTCGTCAAACTTTTTTGCATTCGACGAAAAAGAAACAAGCAGAGTTAAGAACAATATGTTTAATCTTTTAAGCATCGTTGCTTTCTTAATTGATTTGCCAACTTCCTGTTTTATCGGAGCCAAGCCGAGTGATAATCCCTTTTTCTCGCAATTCTTTAATATTTCTTTCTATTGTTCTTGTTGTTTTATTCAATTTTGTTGCTAATTTTTGTGCTGTTAAATTCGGATTATCTTTTAAATAATTCAAAATATTCTTTTTTACACCGACATTTCCGTCTTTTACACCGACATTTACACCGACATTTTCCATAAAGTCTATATGCAACTCCCTGTTTTTTAGTACATTGTTTTCGCCAAACACAAGATTTGCGAGAAAGCGATTGAGGTATATTTCTGTTTTGACAATATTTCTCGAAATATCGGCATAATTTGCCCGCACAAGGGCATTGCGAAAATACCACGAATGTTGTGCAAATAAATCATTGTTGATGTTTTTAAATCCGAGTTTCCGCAGGTATTTTATCAAAAAAATAGCAGTAGTGCGTGTGTTTCCTTCACCAAAAATATGAATTTGCCACAAAAAGGAAATAAAATGTGTAATGTGTTCAATAACTTGCTGTGGGCTTAAACCTTTGAAATCAAACTTTTTTTCTTGCTCAAAATCAAACTCCAAAGTAGCTCGAAGATTGTCGGCGCCGGCATAAAGCACGGTATCGCCATCAAGCACCCACTCGGATTTGGTTATGTTATAATCGCGAATTTTTCCTGCAAATTTGTAAATTCCAACAAATAACCGGCGGTGGATATTCAAGTATTCGGTCGGCGAAAACGAAAAGGTTTTTTCCGACAATATTTCGGCAATGCGTGCCGATACTTTGTCTGCCTCTTCCGTTCGGTCGTCTTCGTTGGTGTCTTGTTTAGCAATTTGGGTTTTGTAATAGTTATCAATAAGGTTTTTTACCTCCTCAAAAGTAATGTCTCCCTCAATGTTCTTTTTTGCCGTTTCGATAAGATATGACGACGGTTTCAGTCCGTCAACTTCCTGCAAGCCGATTGCCGTTTGCCAAAGCAAACTTTTTTCTTTTTTTTCAGGCTCGCCTTGACGGATATATTCTTCAAAATCGCTCATTGAATGGGTGCGTTTTATGGCTTTTGTTTCGGACATATTATTTTTGTTATTTCAATTCATTATTTACTTTCTAACCTTTGATAAAGTAATTTTCTTAAATCCTCTACATTGGGCAAATACATTTGATATTTTGAAACAAAAAGATTGTTGTTGTTGCCATACATTGCGTATTGAACCATTACTTCATCTTTTTCTTTTGCAAGGATAATGCCTATGGGCGGATTGTCGCCCTTATTGTTTTTGTCTATGGCAAAATAACCGAGATACATATTCATCTGTCCAATATCTTCGTGTTTTACTTTTCCTATTTTAAGGTCTATCACCACATAGCATTTGAGAATAATGTGATAAAAAACCAAATCGGCGTAATAATTCGCATTATCAACCGTGAGGCGATATTGCCTGCCGACAAAAGCAAATCCCTTGCCAAGTTCGAGCAAAAACTGTTCAAGGTTTTCTATCAAAGCACTTTCTAATGTTGTTTCCGAATGTTTCACTTCGGGAATATTAAGAAAATCCAAGGTATAAGTACTTTTGATAATGTCCTCCGGTTTTTCTACGGAGTTTCCCTTTTCGGCAAGTGCAAGGATTTGTTCTTTGTTTTTGCTCAAAGCGAGTTGCATAAAAAGTCCGCGTTCCTTTTGTTGTTTTAACTGCCGAACACTCCATTTTTCATTGGTGGTTTCTGCAAGATAAAAATTGCGTTCAAGTTCACTGTCAATATTCACAATTTCAATAATATGCGACCAACTCAATATTCCAGACACTGTCTGGAATATTGGGAAACGAGTGTAAAACAGCCTCATATTAAACAGGTTAGATTTTGAAAAACCCTTGCCAAGCAACGCGGTCAGGTCTTTGGAAAGATTTAATAACAACTGTTCGCCATATTTGGCTCTTGTCTGTCCGTCTTGTTCAAACTCAACAATGTATTTGCCTATATTCCAGTAGGTTTCAACAAGCGCGTTGTTGATGGTTGCTGCTACCTGCTTTTTAGCCTCTGATACTACCGAAGATATTTGCTTGATTAGCAAATGGTAGTTATCGCTGTTTGGTTTCTCAATATTGTTCATTAGATTAAATTAATTTTTATCTTTTACCCAAGGCGTTGGGATTAGGGTAATTTTTTTATTGCGCTGTTATTTTTCCGTCTTCCAACCGGATTATTCGCCTTGCTTTTCGCATTATTCGTTCGTCGTGAGTAGAAAATACAAAGGTAATATTTCCATCTTTATTTAACTTTTCCATGATATCGAGCAGGTTTTCTGCCGATTTTCCGTCTAAATTTGCCGTAGGTTCGTCAGCCAAAATAAACTTTGGTTTCGCCGCCAAAGCCCTTGCAACAGCTACGCGCTGTTGTTGTCCGCCCGACATTTTTGTGGGTCGCGAGTTCGCTCTGTCAGCAAGCCCAACTGCGGCGAGCATTTCCATCGCACGGTCGGCGCTCTGCCTGGCAGGCATTCCCTGCAAATCCATTACGAAACTCACATTTTCTATTGCCGTAAGCACAGGAATAAGGTTATACGCCTGAAAAACAAAGCCGATATTGTCGCGGCGGAAATTTGTGAGTTCGTTCTCTTTCAGAGATGTCATTTCCACGTTATTGACAAATACTTTTCCTGTGGTCGGTTTGTCCAAGCCGCCTATCATGTTGAGCAAAGTGGTTTTCCCCGAACCCGAAGGTCCAACGATTGCGGTAAATTCGCCTTCTTCGATTGTTAAATTCACGCCGTCTAATGCGCGAACTTCGTTTTCGCCTTCGTTGAAAATACGCGAAAGATTTTCGGTTTTTATTACTTCCATAATTTTATTTACGATGTTAAATTTACAATTTTTGATTTTAAAATTTTGTTGCTTTTCCAGCCGGATAAATTGCGCTTAATATGCCTGTCAACACCACCATTATTGCGATTTCGAAAAATTGAGATGCCGAAATTACCGGATAAATCATGGTTGAAAAGCCGAGTTGCGATACCGAACCCATCGAAGCGCTGATGTCAATTCCGGCGTGAGCCGTTAAGGCAATCAAAATATATCCGATAATCATTCCAATAATGCCTCCAAGCATTGTTAAAAACAGGCTTTCCAACAAAATCATTCGCCTCACGCTGCGCCTGTTCATACCTATTGCCATCAGCATTTTCAGTTCGCGCTCGCGCTCCATGACCGACATCAACACCGTATTTACAATGCCAAAACCAAGTCCTATCAAGATTATTGCCACAATAATCATCATTTCTATCGGTGCAAAATCAATAAAAAGGGCAATGGTTGCATTTATCTGTTTCCACGTGCGCACTTCTTTGTCTGAAGTTATTTTCGCGGCAATTTCGGACTGGGTCAAGTGCAATGTCTTGTTGTTCTGCTCCGTTAAGCGAATTGCAAGTTCGTGTACTTCGCCGGACGGCAGCGAAGCCAATGCCTGCAAATCGGAAGCGCGCACATACACGCGAGTTTCCTCAAAAGCCGGATTGGCATTGCTGAATATGTCGGCTATACGAAATGCGCCGCTTACCTGTTCGCCCGTTGGGGTTATCATTGAGAGAACTATTTTCTGACGTTTTTTTACCTTGTATTTTTCGGCAAATTCCTTTCCTACCATTACCAGATTGGCGGCAGAATCTAACTTTGAATAATCGAATTTGCTTACTGCGGCTTCTTTTTGGGTATCAATTCCAAATGCTTGAATACCGCCTGTTTTGTGAGAAGTGGCTACCATTGCATTAACCACATAGCGCGGACTAACGCCCTGAACTGTGGGTATGGACAAAATATCGTGTTCCAATTTTTCAAAAGCAAATAAAGCTTCCACGTCGCCTTTGCTTTCGATAAATTGGGTGGTATTGACCTGCAAATGCGGTTGTTCGTAATCAGCCACCGAGTTGAGTTTTTCTTCTATCCAACCGTTCATAAAACCTACGGCGAAAGTACCAACCACTAAACCAATCAGCACCGACAACAAAATTACAATTGAGCGAGTGCGGTTGCGCCACACATTTTTCCATGCTAAATTTACTATCATCATTGTTTTACAGTTTCTAAAATGGATATTTTTTTAATTTTTCGCATCGGATAGAACGATGTAAGAAGCGTAATAATCAATATTGCTATCACTTGCGACGTGAAAATATTTGTGTCCAGGGCAAATGGCAATATCGGCTCAATCCCATATTCTGCCATTGCCTGGGCAAACTGTCCCGAAAGCACAATGGGCTTGTAGTGCAACAGTAGAATTACCGGCAGAGCGGCTGTAACAGCGGCTGCCAATCCGAGCAGATTAATAAAAAACATTTCGACAAACAAACTGCCTATTATGCGCTTGCGCGGCATCCCGACTGCCAGCATTACGCCAAATTCTTTTTGACGCTCGTTGGTCATCATTATCACCGTAGCCAGCAAACCAAAGCCAACCACAAAGTAAAATAAATAGAAAAATGAGGTGTACACATTTTTATCTTCGGCTATGCCGGCAAAAGTTTCTTTTATCAGTACTTCCCAAGAAATATAGGCATATTCTGTGCTTGTGTTTTCAAAATCGCTAATGGTTTCGTACAGTTTTTTCTTGTCTTTTACCACCACAGCCACGTAAGATACGCCGTTGGGCATATCTATAAAATAACGCGCCTGCTCCAATGTGGTGTACACTACCATTTCGTCGAGCAAGGGGTCGAATGCTTTCACA